>Ga0209066_10005785_pt1 | contig 12877 bp, 5 predicted proteins | sample All_14_2_FD_187198 | JGI IMG/M metagenome (GOLD analysis project Ga0209066, IMG submission 187198) | Freshwater microbial communities in response to fracking from Pennsylvania, USA - Allegheny Zone_MetaG_DW_15 (SPAdes) (version 2) ...
TTCTCGAAGTGTCCAGCGTGGACGAGGGCACCCGGGCCGTTGACGACCTTGTCGGCAGCGTCGAGCTTCACGATTTGCTTCGCAGCGCCAGCATCACCGTGCTTGCGGACCGAAGTGCGCCCGTGAACCGCAGTTCTTTGCTCTGGGATTTGCTGAGCTGCAAGGTAGAGCATGGGCTGTTGCACGCCAAGGTCACAGTGTTGATCTGGGAAAAGGCAACGCGGGTCATCCTCGGGTCTGCAAACCTCACGGGGGCCGGCTACCGCCGCCAGATTGAACTGGGGCTCGCGGCCGACCTTGGGCCGCAGTGCCTGTTTCCGCCCAATGTCCTGGAGGGAATTGCGGATGAGCTCGACACTTACCTCTACCTCGTGCCCGGCTTTGATGCCAACACGCCCGTGTTCAAGCGTGCAAAGTCCACCCTGCAACTCTTGCGCAAGCGCATCGAAGCGCAACAGGCGGCAACGGCAACGGCACGAGGCAACCCGTCCGTGCTCGTGGCTTTTGCGCCCACGAACTCCACACGAGGGCCTCTTGACCAGTTGCATTCGGTGTGGAGCGGACCACAACCGCTGCGTGCCACCCACCTCTCACCATTCTGGGACGCCAAAGATGCATCGGTTCTGCTGGCAACCAAAAAGCTCTTGACGGGGCGCCCCGCATCGAAGCGTTCCCACTGCGTGGCCGTGGTGCTCGGCCCGTGCGGGCAGACGGCATTCTCAAAGCAGCTTGCTGAAGCCGTTAACGAGGTCCGTGTGCTCAAAGAACTGGACAAAGAAACCCGCCTTCTGCACGCTAAGTGTCTGCTCATCGAGAGCAATGACTGGGTCGCTGCGCTGGTGGGCAGTTCAAACCACACCAAGGCCGGGCTGGGCCTCAAGCCGCATGGCCGTCATCGGGAGATAAACGTCTGGATAGGTGCGTCCCGCGCCAGCAAGGAAGGCAAGACCTTGCTGGACCTGATCCAGATCGGCAAGGCAGTGCCTGTGGACGCCGAAGAGGTTGATCCGCTGGATGAGGATGAATCCGAACTTTTGTCGCTGCCCGCATGTTTTGGTTTGACCAGGGTGAATCAAAACCCGCAGACCTTGGCCTGGGAGCTTCACCTCGGCATTGCTCAGACCACTGACATGCCACCCGATTGGGAAATCTACCTGGTCTCGGGAGCACAACCCATGCTGACGCTAAGCCAGTGGGCCGCCAGCGGCTCGCCCGCATCGACCGTGATCGCGCTAGCTCAAGATTCGTTGCCGATGTACCTGCTCGTCCATTGGGAAGGGCAGAGCGCGCCATGGGCCGTGGTCGCCGATGAACGCCAAAGCTTGCCGCTGGGCCCGACGCTGAGTGGCCTGAACGCTCAGCAGTTGCTCGACGCGCTCGCGTCAGGACTCTCGGTTTCACAGATGGTGCGTCAGTTGTTGGAGCGCGCAAAAGCGCGGCAAGGAAAAAAGGGCACGAAATCCGAGGCGGAGCTGGATCCGCTGAAGCGTCACGACGTTCACGCATCCCTGTTGCGAAAGGGGCGTGCACTGGGGGCCGCCTTGAGCGGAATGCAGCGCCGCCTGGAGCGCCCGGCCGTTGATGCAGATGCACTGCGCATGCGACTGACCGGTCCACTGAGTCCGGCGTTCGTCGCCACCAAACTGGCCGAGGCGGTTGCCAATGGTGTGCAAACGCGCGCCGAGGCAGTCTTCGCCATAGCCGAGATCGCACTCACCGTCGGACGGGTCAAATGGTCGGCCGTGCTTGGCACCAATGACTGTGCCGACGCACGAAAAGCGGTGCTCGACACCTTTTCACACCTCGACGGTCTGCGGTTTCAGATTGAGGGCGAAGGGTCTGAAATAGCGTCCTACGCCGGTCGCGCCATTGAGGAGGGTCGCAAATGCCTGACTGCTTGAACAAACAGCTGCGCACAAGTGCCGAACAGCCCTTTGATGACGACTGGAAGCGCCAGCGCCGAACGGCCAACGACATTCTGCAAAGGCTGAAGACCCAGGAAGGCGTGATCCTGGCCGACCAGGTCGGCATGGGCAAAACCTACGTGGCCCTGGCGGTTGCCGCCAGCCAGATACTCTCCACCCCGGACCTGGGTCAGGTCGTGATCTTCGTGCCGGCCGCGGTGGCCGACAAATGGGTGCGGGAGTGGCGCAAATTCAGCGAGTCGTTGCTTGAGCCGGGCAGCGGCATTCGATGCGTCGACCATGCGCTGCGCAGTGGTGAAGAGCTGCTCAAGAAACTCGATGACCACACGAACGAACGAGCGCACATCATCGTGGTGACCCATACCGCGTTGACATCGAGCCTGAAAGACGACTTCATCCAGCTGGCGCTGCTGCATCACGCCACGCGACACCTGAAAACGGGTGCCGAGCTTCGTCAGCGCATCGCAAAGTGGTCCACTGGGAATAGCGGGCTGTTTCGGAACTCACGGTTCAAAGATGCGAAGGATGTGGTCAAGCTTCTGGATACCCCGCCGTCGAACTGGCGGGCCACCTGGCAAATCCGCACCGGTGAAGAACTGGCTGACGACCCGGTGCCTGGAGCGCTCGAAAGAGCGGTCAAAAAAATCTCGCTCAAAGAACTGAAGGCGACCATCGAGGCACTTCCCATCCGTTCTTCGGTGGGTATCAAAGAACGCCTCAACGATGCGCGCGAGGCGCTCAATGCGGCCACCCAGGTGGCCTGGAAGTGGATGCTCTCATCCACCGACCTGGATCTCCCACTGCTCATCGTTGACGAGGCGCACCGCCTCAAGAACCCGGACACCAACATCGGCAGACTGTTCGGCAAACGGTCAGTCGATCCCAAAGATGGTGCGCTGGATGGCACCTTTCGACGCATGCTCTTTATGACCGCGACGCCGTTCGAGCTCGGGCACAAAGAGCTCATACAGGTGCTCGGCCGAATGGACGCCGTGCGCCCCCTCGAACAACCCGAGCTGCCATCCTTGCCAGAACGCCTGAAGGTCCTTGAAAAGGTGCTTACCGAAGCGCAGAGCAAGGCCGACGGCCTGGACAAGGCCTGGGGGCGACTTTCAATCGACGAGGTGGCCGTGTTTGACACATGGAGCCCGACCGCCATAGCTCCCGCGGGGATCGCCGCTGTGGCTCGCGAAGCCTGGGAGCACGCAAAGCTGGCCGTGAAGGCCCGAAAGGAAATGCACCAGGCCTTGAAGCCCTGGATCATTCGGCACGAACGTGAACGAAGGCGAGACTATCAGTGTGGAGCGGCCATCTCCACCGACGGCGACAAAAAGTCGGGTGGACTGGCGACCCCGGAACACCTGGCCTTGCCGTTCTTGCTCGCGGCGCGCGCGCAGGCGCTTGCCATTGATGAGAAGCAGGAGCGACCGTACTTTGCGTACGGCATCGCTTCTTCGTTCGAGGCCTTTCTGCGCTCTGGTGTTGATCGAGATGAGCGCGACAGCGACGAGGCGGAGAGGGAAAAGGATGGCGATTCTGAAACCTTGAGCGAACAGATTCCCGCAGCAGGTGCGATCGGTTGGTACCAAGGAGAAATTGCCCGCGCATTGAAAAGTGAGCGTGTTCGTGACGGTCATCCAAAAATCCAGGCGACCGTTGAGAAGGCCGCGCAGCTCTGGCTTGAAGGCGAAAAGTGCCTCATCTTTTGCTGGTATATCAGGACCGGGGAGGTCGTGGAGCGCGCGCTGACCACACGCATTGATGGCCTCATCGCTGAAAAAGCCGCCGCTGCGCTTGGAACGGACTCCCCCGAAGAAACCAAGACGGAACTGGATCGGATCGCAAACCGGCTCTTCCGGAGCGACAGTGCTTCCTATGAGCACCTCCGGCAACGCCTGCGAGAGGCCCTGTTCGAGGCGGCAGGGTGTAACGATGATGTGGTGGACCTTGTGGTCGATTCGGCCATCCGGCACCTGCGCACGCCCAGCTACCTGGTGCGCTACACCGAGTTGAGCCGGACTATCGACGACGAGCAAGTGTGGGCAGGGATATGTGGAGCCAATCCGCGCGGCATTGTGCTTCTGGAACGCTGGCGTGTTTTCGCTGAGCGCCTGGCCAGTGCGCGCACGCAATTTGAAAAGGCCCATGCCGAGGACGCACATGACGGCGAATTTGCGCGCATCCACGATGCGCTTTTGGGAGCGGAGTCCGAAGAGGAACATGCCGCGCAGCGGGGCGCCAAACTCGTTCCTGTGCGACGTGCGAGCGGCGGTACCGCTCGCGAGATCCGCGAGCGGCTGATCGCAGTGTTCAACACGCCGCTGTTTCCCGACGTCTTGGTGGCGAGTTCGGTCATGGGGGAGGGCATCGACCTCCATCTGGAATGCCGGTTCGTGATCCACCACGATCTGGACTGGAACCCCAGCGTGCTGGAACAGCGCACCGGGCGCCTGGATCGCATTGGCGCCTTGGCTGAACGTGAGGACAAAAACATTGTGGTGTATGAGCCTTACCTCGCGGGCACACACGATGAAAAAATGTTCCTTGTCGTGAAGGACCGTGCACAGTGGTTCGACATCGTCATGGGACGTGCCACGGGCTTAGAGGAAGCCGCCACGGACGCCGAAGAAAACCGGGCGCCGCTGCACAAGACCATCCTGGATGCCCTTGCGATGAACCTGCGCAGCAAGGCAATTGAAGGGTAAAGCCTTTAGACCCCGCTGTTCGGGAGCGTCACGGTGTCATGGGGCGCGCTCGCTCAGGGTCGAGCGCGATCGCACCGCCCGCCACCGGCAGCCACAGCCATTTCTCAAGTACCTTGGACCCGGTGGCCGCTTCAATGGCGCTGGCATAGGCCGCCAGCTGTCCCTGATGGCTTCCCACCATTTCATCCCATTGCGCCCCTCCTAGGGGTGATGACTTGTGGTCGATGAGCACATAGCCCTGATCGGTCTTCAGCAACAGGTCGATTCGTCCGTTGAGGATTTGACCGTTGGGCATCAGCGCGGTGACGGGGACCTCGGCCTTTGCCGTGCATCCAGGCCAGCGCTGCCGGACCCAGGCATGGAACGCCGCGATCTGCCTGCACAGGTCGGCGGCATCGATGTGGGCTTGGACCTGGAAGGCTTGCAGTACCTGCGAAACCCTTTCTTCAGCAAGCCAGGTGCCTTCGTTGGTAAAGCTTGCGGCCAGGCAGGCGTGGATGGCGCTGCCGAGCACGCCCCAGTCCACCCCTGGCATGACAGAGATCCGCGCTCCGACCGTCACCTTTTCAACGGACCTGCCCTCCGTGGCCGCAACGCTTGACGGGTTGAGGAGCAGGGGCCATCGTTCGACGGTGGGATGGTCCTTGGGCCAGAACAGCGGGACGGGTGCTGAGGCCACGGCGGCCAGTTGCGCATCAGCACCCAACTGCCAGGTCAAAGCCGGAATGCGAACACCCGCAGGCGTCTGCAGTTCGGTGGTGGTCTCGTCGCCTTCCATCAACCAATGCGCATCGAGGCAGTCCAACCATGCCTGTGCCTTGGCCTTGTCTTTCAGGGCGAGTACGAGCATTTCGCGCGGGCGCGTCATGCTCACATACAGCAGGCGCTGTGCTTCAGCCACGGCCGCAGCCTGAAACGCCTGTGCTGTCGCGGATGCATCGATGGTGTCCTTGACGGCAACGCCTGTTGATTGCAGCCCGAACGGCCACGGCCAGTAGCGGATGAAACGGTCTTTCAAGGGGTTGACCGCGTCGACGCCAGCCTGGGAGATGGTCGAGATCCCCCACAGCCGGTTGCGCACGTCCTTGTCGAGGTCGGTGAGGACGACCACCGGCCATTCCAGACCCTTGGCGGCGTGGTGGGTCAGCACGCGCACGGCGTCCACACCCGGCTCGGCCAGGGCGTCGTCCATGGCTTGCGCCTGGGCACGCAGCCACAGCAGCAGACCGGACACGGTGGAGGCTTGTCGGGTGCCCTGACAGACATCTTCGTATTGCGCCGCCATGTTCAGCAGCGCCTCCAGATTGGCCAGCCGTGTTCGGGCCACAGCTACCTCCTGACGCCATTGCAGGACGGTCTGAGGGATGTCGCAGGCGGCGATGACCCGGCGCAGCGCTTCGTAGGGTGTGAGCAGCGGCAGTTCAGAACGGAGTCCGGCCAGCAGGGCCAGGACGGGGTGGGTGTTGTCACCGGACTCCCGCCATGCGGATCTGCGTCCGCCATGCTGCAGGTAGTTCAGACGGTCAGCCAGCCAGGCTTCGGGCGACTGCCCATCGACCAGCGACAGGATCTCGGCGGTGGCCACCGTGTCGCTCGGGTCGTTGAGGCGCCTCAGACAGGCCAGCGCCAGGGTGGCTTCGGGTGTTGCGAGCAGCCCTGGCTGGGCGGTGGCTGCTGGCACGCCGGCTTGCCTGAGCCGAGCCGCGGCCTGGATGACCGCCTCGTTGGAGCGGCACAGGATGGCGATGTCGCGCGCCTGCAGCGGTCGCAGTTCTCCAGTGGACTTGTCGGGGATACGGTAGGCACTGGTGAGCAATTTGCGCACACCTTCAACCAAGGACTGGGCGATCTCGTCCACGTTCTTGCCGCCGAGCATCCAGCGACACAGCGCGGGGTTGTTGGTGGACTCCGAACGCTGGGCTTGCAACGCCACCTCATCGACCGTGAGTGAGCTGGAGAACGCGGGCACGAACACTTCGTTGACGACTTGGACCAGGGCAGGGCGCGAGCGCCAGGACCCACCCAGGATGCGCTTGTGACCGTCCATGTCGGGCAGGGCCGCCACGACGGCCTGCATCAGGTCCGTGTCGCTGCCGCGGAATCCGTAGATGGCCTGCTTGATGTCGCCCACCCAGTAGGTGTGTTTGGCCAGGCGCGAGAGCTTGAGAAACAGCGCGAGCTGGATCGGGCTGGTGTCCTGGAACTCGTCGACCAGCAGCAGGTCCAGCTCCTCGCCGAGCACGCCCGCCACCTCCGGGTTGTCCAGCAGCTTGAGCAGCAGGTGCTCCTGGTCGGTGAAATCGACCACGCCCATGGCCAGCTTGCGGGCGCGGTAGTGATCCAGGGCCGCCGCGCAGATGGCGAACATGCGCTCCAGATAGCCACGGATGTCCGCGTGCAATTGGGGGTGGGCATCACAGGCCCGGGCCAGCATCTGGATCGGCTCGGCCAGCGGGACCAGTCCTTTCTCCGGGGCCTCCTTGGACAGCGAGATCCACTGCGCCCAGGTGACCGTGCCTTGTTGGAGCGCCCGGTCAAACTGCTCAAGAGCGGAAAGGTAGGCCTGGGTTTTTTTGACCGTAGAGGTCTCGGCCGCCCGGCGCAGCTGCGGCAGCGCGCGCCGGATCTCGGTGGCAAGGTCTTCTGTCAGCGTGGCGCGCAGCGAGGCCGGAAAATAGCCCAACAGGTTGTCGGCGTTGAGCCGGGCAAACTGGGGCAGCTTCTCCGGATCAATGTCGTTGCCGCGTGCCTGGGCCAACAGGCTGGCGATGTCACCGGTCCAGTCCTTCATGCCCAGACGGTGGGCGAGGGCTGAAACGGCTTTGACCTCTTCACCGCTCATGGCCGCTTCAATGGCTTCGCGCACCAGCTGTCCGGTCTGCGCCTCGTCGAGCACTTGCTGCCGGGTGGCCATACCCGCTTCAAACGCAAAGCGCTCCAGCAGGCTGCCGCAGACGCTGTTGACCGTGCCGATTCGGGCCTGGCCCATGGCATTGGCCAGGTCGATGCGTCCGGCGCCCAGCAGGTGTTGGCGCACCCGCTCGCGCAGCTCGGTGGCGGCTTTTTTGGTGAAGGTGGTGGCGATGACGCCACCGGGTCGCACCTGTGCGGTTTCCAGCAACCCGCCCAGGGTCTGCATGAGGGTGTGGGTCTTGCCGCTGCCGGCACCCGCGCTGATGAAGGTCAGGCTCATTGCTCGTCCTTCCAGCCGGCGAGTGTCAGGTAGTCGTTGTAGTTGGGGTTGAGCACCTCGGGCTTCAGGCCCTCATCGGGTGGATCGGCATCGTTTGCTTCGTCCAGCACCACCTCGATCTGCCCCTGGTCGAGCTGCTGGCGCCGCCACTGCCAGCTGACCAGGAAACGTTGCCACAGTTGCGCCGGCCCCTCGTCAGCCACCTCGTTTTTCTTGCGCACCAGTCGGGCTTGCGGAAAGAACGAGCGGTCGGTGGCCAGCAGTTCGCCGGAGCTCAGGGAGAAGTACGCCAGTTGCGGCCAGTGACCACTTCTCTGGCGCACGATCTCGCCGTACAGCACCAGCTGCAGATGGCGGTTCTCGGCCAGCTTTTCAGCGTAGGTCTTGCCACCCCACTTCATATCGATGATGGCCTGCTTTCCATCGGCCCGCGTGACCAGCAGGTCGCCATAGCCCTGTATGGCGCCACCGGTGAACTGGCCTTCCAGTTTTTCTTCGGAAACCACGGAGACCACGTTCGCGGCACGCCACTGTTGGCGCAACTGCTGCAATGCCACTTTGAGCCTGCGCCTGAGGGAAGCCAGTTCCTCCTGCCGACCCGGCATCAGCAGCACGGCCCCCTCCTGGGACACCAGGGTTTCGAATTCGGCATCGAACCACGGATCGAACAGCGCATCGGCCTGGGTGAGCGCATCGGGCCTCTGCACGTAGCGCTCGACGAGGTGGTGGGACAGGTTGCCGTAGAGCAGCACCCCGTCGCTGACGTCCAGCACGCTGCTGGGGCTGAGCGCCGCCGGATACCGGAGCACCCACAGAAAGGGGTTGAACAGGAAGGACTCCAGGCTGGAGAAGGATTCCGTCGCGCGGCATGGGAGGTTGACCCCGACAGGCAGCGTCCACCAGCGACGATGCCCCGGCAGGGGCTGGTGGACCACCGGCTGCAGGCTTTGATCGGTCAGTGCCGCCTCCAGGGCCTGGGCCTGGGGGCCGTGACCCTTTTCAAAGAGCGACTCCAGCAGTAGCCAGACCGGGTGAACCTCGGTCCCGGGGGGCGGCAGTATCAGCACCAGGCGGCGCGTGGCCGCCAGAACCGGACGCAGCCAGTGCTGCGCATCACGCGCCAGCAACTCGGTCATGTCGGGCAGCAGCACACCGGCGGTCTGGAGGTCGGCGATCTCGGCGCGTGACCACGGATGGCTGGCCAGCTGGCCCGGTGCCTGCAATTGCCACCAGACCACCTGTTCAGCCGCCTCGGTGGCCGCTCCCGGGTGGGAAATGGTGCGGCACGCACCCACCTGCGCGGTCAGCAGCGGGTTGCTGCCGCCCTGGGCCGTGGCTTGCGCCAGCAAGGTTTGCAGGGACTGGGCACCGATGTGCGTATCGCCCTGCAGTGCCAGGGCCTGCAGCGCACGCTGCAGCGTGAGTGTCTGGGACAGCCCGCTGTTGAAGGCCACCTGGCGTGCGGGGTCCGGGTCTTTCAGGCGCCCTTGCAGGTACTTGGCCAGTGCATGCAGGCGCTCGGTCAGGACCGGCAGGGGCGCTCTCTGTACCGGGTCATGGCGCTCGTGCTCGACCCAGAGGCGGATGCGTTCACGAACCGCAGGCCAGTCGGCCGTACCCGATGCACATTCGGCTTCGATCTCCTTCATGGCCCGCTCCCATGCCGGGCCGTGGCCGATACCGGGGGACTGGGCCAGCATCTGGGCCAGCCGATGGCGCGCCACGCGGGGGACAGGACAGATCGGATGGGTCAGGAACTGCAGCAGGCCGTACAGGTCCAGTGGGCGCCACATCTGACCGAGCACAAGGGGCAGCACCTGCTGCGCCGGGCGCAGGGCGCTGGGTTCCTTGAAGCCTTGACGCGGCAGGTGGGCTGCGGCCAGGACTTCATCGAGCACACCCACCGTCGGCGCACACAGCAGCGTGTCTGCCGGTTTATCGGCCAGCACGCGGGTCAGGCAGCGCGCCGCCAGCCAGCCGGTTTCTGCCTGCAGCACCCGCACGCTGCCGTCGTCCAGCCAGTGAAGGCGTGGGGCGGCGGTGCTGGCGGTGTCGGTGGCCAGCAGCGCCCGCTGCAGCTGACCCAGCATCGTGCCCTCTGGCGCTGCCGCGCCCACCGGCGATCGCTCCACGGGATTCAGGCGTGCCAGCACACGTTGCCAGGCCACAGGCCACCAGGACAGGGGTTCGAACAGGGTGAGCTGGTTGATGCGCGCCGGAAGTGCTTGCAGGGCCGAATCGACGCTGGCGAGCCGCTCGCCCACACTCGGGGACAACTTTCCCGTGACTTGGGCTTCCAGGGCCGCCATGTCACGCAGGCGCCGAGATGGGGAATGGTTCAGCGCCGCCACCTGGGCATCACGCCATCCGTGCAGGTGCCACTGGTCGCGCCAGGCCAGCAAGCTCGCTGCGGTGCCCAGTTCATCGACACCCAAGCTCTGGTGGTAGAAGCGCTCGGGATGGTCCAGCCGCTTGAGCAGCTCACGGTACTGCAGCACCCGGTCGGCGCCGCTCGGCTCCTGTCTCAACAGGCCCAGCTGTGTTTCCAGCACATTGAGCAGGCCCAGCGGGCCGGTTGTGAGGGCGTCTAGCTCGCTGGCATTAGCCTGACCGCGCTGTCCGTCCAGGAGCAAACCCACTTGTAAATGCATGTCCCTGCCTTGTTCATCTGTTTTTCTTGCCCGAGGTGTGTGGCCCCAGGGCACCGTCCCTTGTGACTGGTATTCGCCAGCCGTGCCAGTATCAGGGCGAATCGGACCACTGGCATTCGAGCTGCCTGTCGGTGATTTCGCTGTCGTATGCAATATGCACGCTGCGACCAAAAACCGGGGCAAAGGAGAACCGCACGTTGAGGGTGGGGCAATAGATGTGATCACCCGATTCGGCCACCTGGCGGGCCCGCATCTCGAAGTACTGGTTGATTTCCTGCAACTGATCGTCGCTCAGGCCAAAGTCTTCCCGCGTGAGAGCCATGTCATGGCCCTTCCGTTATTTCGCTGGCCAGCGCCGTGAGCAACGCGTGCAGTCCCACAGCACGCGTGTGTTCTTCCAGACAACCGTCCCAGAACCTGGAGTCGAAGGTCTGTTTCACAGCCGCCCTGAGCAGCACCCCATTGCCAAGCAACTGGGCAATCTCTTGCGCTTCAGAGAGGTACTCGTCCGCCATGCCATCGTTGACACTGCAGCAGGTGTTCATGGGGTCGAGCTCGTAGAGGCGCCGCGCGATGCGCTTCGTCAACGTGTTCTTGTCGGGGTTGTTCACTGAAAGCCTCCTGCTGGTTGGGCTGAACCTGCACGCCAAGCGTGTGTTCGCTGGATGGGATCATATTCACCGGTCGTGACGCCATCTCTGGGGAGCGAGTAGGGTGCACGGATGACGGCGGTTGGCTGTTCATGTTTCATTCAGGCTCCGAGAAATCCGATGGCGCGCGAAGCGCAAGCCTTAAGGGAACAGTCGGCGGCCAGTGCCTGCACCAGCCGGGTGGCCGAGTCAAACGGCTGAAACCGCGCCTGCCGTGCGGCGGCGGCGAAGTCGCCCGGTGTCAGCTGGTGCACGAAGGACAGCTGCTGCAGATCGCCAGGTAAGGCCTCCAGCGCCAACTCCCGGCAATGTTCCAGAAACAGGTCCCGGGCCTGATCCGCGCGCAGGTGGTCGAAGCGCAGCTTGAGGTCAAAGCGGCGCAAGGCGGCCTGGTCCAACTGATCCATAAAGTTGGTGGTGGCGACAAAGACACCCGAAAAACTTTCCATCTGGATGAGCATTTCATTGACCAGTGAGTGCTGCCAGTGCCCCTGTACCTGGCGACGCTCCTGCAGCATCGAGTCCACCTCGTCGATGAGTAGAACGGCCCCTTCCTGGCGGGCCTTGCGGAAACACCGCGCCATGTTTCGTTCGGACTCACCGACGAACATGGACAGCAGGTCGGATGCCCGCTCGATCATCAGGGGTCTATCCAGGTGGGATGCGAGCCAATGCGCCCAGGCGGTTTTTCCCGTCCCTGGTGGTCCGTAGAGGCAGATCCTGGCCTGTCCGGCCCGTCGCACGCCCTCGCCCAGTGCTGCCAGATCCGTATCGGCATTGACGAAGCGCGGGTCATAGAAACCCGGTAAGGCCGCCTGGTTGCCAAGGCTGTCCAGTCCCAGGGCCTGTAGGGTGTGTCCAATTAGGTGCCCCAGCACCTTGCCCGGGCACGATGACGGGTTTTCCGAGTTCACGGCCTCGGCCACAGCCGCAGCGCGGGCCACCACCGCCGGTGCCAGCGTCTGGATCTCGGCCAGACGCCGGGCCTCGGCTGGGTCAAGCCAGTGGCCGCATAGGCTTTCGATGATTCGCAGGCGGTGGCTGCGCGGGGGCACGTCCATCTCGAAGACCAGATCAAAACGGCGGATGAACGCAGCATCCAGCCCCGAGAGGTCGTTGGTCATCCAGATGGCCGGAACCGGATTCTCTTCGAGCATGCGGTTGAACCAGGCCTTGCTGTTGCCGGTGGTGTCCCGGCCGTTGAGCAGCACCCCGCAGACGTCCTCCACTTCATCGAAAGCGATCAATGCACGGCTGGCGCTCAACAGACTCTGTCCGGCCCGGTAGGCGCACAAGCGCCTGAAGCCATTGACGGGATCGCCGTCGAGGTCTTCGCTGCTGACTTCGAACAGCTCACAGCCCAGCTCGCCGGCCAGAACACGGGCCAACTGGGTCTTGCCGGTGCCGGGAGGGCCGTACAGCAGCATGTTCACTCCACCACGTTGCGAGTCGAGACGCTCCTTCAGATACGGCAGGGCGATATCGAGCAGGGTCTGCATGTGGGCGAAGTCCTGCAGTGACAGCTGCGGCTTGTCCGCCTGAGCGACCAGGCTGCGCAGCAGATGCAGAGCATCTGACTGCGGGAACAGCATGTGGTCACCAAATAGATCCGACATCAGGCACAGCTTGGAGCGCAGCAGGCTCCCACCGAGTCGATCGACATGCAGCAGGCCCGCACGCGTCAACGCACCATCGGTCGCCAGCGATCGGCGCACATCCGCCTCTTGCAAATCCAGCAGCACCGAAACCACAC
>Ga0209066_10005786_pt1 | contig 12876 bp, 8 predicted proteins | sample All_14_2_FD_187198 | JGI IMG/M metagenome (GOLD analysis project Ga0209066, IMG submission 187198) | Freshwater microbial communities in response to fracking from Pennsylvania, USA - Allegheny Zone_MetaG_DW_15 (SPAdes) (version 2) ...
ATCGCGCTTCCTGCGGATATTGCCTCACTAACGGCCAAGGAAATCCTCGCTGCAAATAATCAAGTTGTCAGTCAGGTTGCGACGATGTACCAACATCTCGGCCTGTTCATAACAATTATGTTAACTTTGCTCGGATTGGTCGCCTCTGCGTTGAGTTATGTTATTAGAAAAAGCGTGCAAGAATTTATTCAGGAATGGACTAAGAAGTTCGAAAGACGTGAAAAGATAATGAACGACGAATGGGCAAATAAATTAAAAGCATTCGAGGATGACGTGAAGCTTTCCCTTGAAAAGATTCATAATGCTGTGAATAAGGCAGAAGGGAGCGCAATTAAGGCTGCAAGGCATGAGTTATCTCTTGAGGATAATATGAGAGTTCTCGATCAGAACCTAAAACAGGTTGATCGTTTAAAGATGGACATCGTAAATCTAAAAGAACAACCACAAATTGCTAATCCTCCACAACCCCTTGCTATGGATGCGCCGATGCAAGTTGTGCCTGAGCCAACTATCGCAGGTGAGGATGCGGAAGTCGCAAATTTTCTTAAAGACAAAATCAATCCTGCAGGTGAAGAAGGGCTGGGAGTATGAGCGATTTTGGATGTTTTGCTTTCCCTGTAAGACAGCCGAGCGCGACCTTTTACGTCGCCGCTGTCAAGGTGACGGAATTGGAGACGATCTGTCGGCCACTTGCTCGTCCGGCTGACGTTGGTTTGTTTGGGCGGGAAACATTTGAGCCGGTTGACCTATCCGAGGATCAATTGAGCGCCCTTGTGCATTCTTTGGATTCGAAAAAGTTTCATGAACGTACCGTCGAACTGCTCTCTGAAGAGCGCGAGCAGCCCTATCAGCGATTTCTCGATGAAAAACGAGCTGTTGCAATTGCTCGCTATCTCCAGCAACCGACGAGCCTGCTTCCTAACTCGATCATTCTTGCAGTGAATGTTGACTTGGATGAAAGTGATGTGGTGCAAAAAGATGCTGACGGAAAGACGAAAATAGTTCTGCCTCGGAGTGAGAGCTCAGCAGTTATCTTGGACGGACAGCACCGAGTTGCGGCGTTTCGTTATTTGGATGAGCAGACGCGCGGTTCATATGAAATACTTGTTACTTTTTTGGTGGGCATTCCCTTTTATCAACAAGCGGAGCTCTTCGCAATTATTAACGGAACACAGAAACGCGTAAACCGCTCGATCATTTATGATTTGTTCGGCTATGCACCATTAGGTGGTGACAAGGAAGAACAGCTCTATGAAGGACTAATGGCTGTGTCGAGATTTTGTAGTCATGTCACTCGCATCCTCAATCGCGTTTCTGAGTCCCCTTGGCAATCAAAAATCAAGATGCGCGGGCCAGGAGATGAAGGTGTAATATCACAGGCGGCTGTTGTCGAGTATCTCTCGGCGTTGGTTGAGCCGAAGACATCAACAAAGCGCTTGAAAGTCTTGCCACTGCTTTACTCTTTTTATAAGAATTCTGACCCAACGCGATGTGCAGCTCTTCTGATCTTGTACGTGTGCGCCATCCAGAAAGCACTTCCTACGCACTGGGACAACCCGAGATCGCTTCTTTGGAAGAACAATGGAGTGGCGGTTATCCTCCGCATCTTTCACGATGACCTGATGTTAGCAGGAAGTGCCGATGAATTGATGAGTGGCTTTCAAAGCGTAATAGTAAGATGGAAAAAGGCTCCGGAAAAAGAACTAATTGAGCCGCCTAAGACCGGTGGCGGTGGGGTACAAAATCAAGTGTATGAGAATTGTAAGGCTGTGATGTTCACAGTTGCGGAACAGCAGAAAATCGCAGAAAAGTCGGAGCTTTGGAAGACGGAGCTTTTGAGAATTGGTGGCTTAGTTAAATGAGATTAGATGAATACGACCTTTCGCGGTTGGCTTCTCCGTAACGCGTTAGCGATGTTCTGGAAATTTGTCACAAAGCGAGACCAGTGAACCAATGTTTCTGATGCGTTTGTCGGCAGTAAGGTAACTCAACCCGCGCTGGATATGGCATCTTAGGTATGTGCTGCACGATGTCTCGTTCATCGGGATCTCGTCTTTATGGCATCGCCATTTAAGCAGGCAAAGCAATGCCTCTGAATGTTCACCAGCGAACACGGGCCATGCAATCTCCACGCCAAGATCCCCCGACATCTTTGTGAGTGGCGGAGCGCTGGGTTCTGCAATGGAGAGGCAGTATGCCCACCGACAAAGGACATTCCAGTGACGTATGCCGGTATGCCGTTTTAAAGTGATAAGCTGATCACGTGCCTGTTTCGACAAACGTATGTGTTCGACTAGCGTTTTCATTTCCAGAAGTATCCCTCTTGGGGCGTGGTGGTCCGCTTCATACTGTCGTATTCTAGCCGATAGGAACGGGTGATAAAGGGTTTGAGTTGTTCCAAATGGCACTCGTCGATTTCTTCGTCCGTCGAGAGAAGAATGACCTGATGTGAGGCCACTGGAAAATAGCGCTCAACCAAGTGCCCGCGGTGGGTCGAGTCCAGGCGTCCGAGAGGAGTGTCGATGATGGTGGGAACTGTTCGCCCAGACGCGCGGGCCAGTCCCCACAACATTGATGTTGCCAAGAGTTGTCGTTCGCCTGCCGAGAGACGGGCAATTTGTATGGGGGCACCATCGGTCGTGAAGAGGGTAACAGAAAAGTCTTCCGGGTCTATCCGTATCGAGGAAAGGAAGTTCGACTTTCTGATGAGTTGTTCATAGGATTCGAGAATAAGCCGTTCCAACTGCTGGATCCTACGCGCGACGGCCGCACACCGGAAGCGAGTCAGTGTTTCGCGCACACGGGCGGAATAATGCAAGATACGGGCATTCTCGTCCTGCTGGATCTGGAGATGTGCATTGCTTTCCAAGTCTCGGGAGTATGCGTTGCGCGCGGTTGTTAGATCCCGTTCAACCTGCGCTTTCTTGGACTCATGCATTTCCTTTCTAGCTATGGCCTCTCGTAAGGTCTCACGTGTGTCGTGCAGTTCTTTCGTAACTCGTGCTATTGCTTCGGTTTGTGGCACCTGCGCGAGTTGTCTGTCTACCGTGTCGAATTTATGGTGCAAATCTGTCAATCGGGCCGCTTTGGATCTTGCCTCCTTGATGAGCGATGGGAGTGACGTGCGATGCAGACTGCGGAGGGATTCGAGAATATGTTCGTCGGCATGAAGAAAAGGTGCTTCTGTCGGGACGGATTTGCGGTTGTTTCGATCGGAAGCCAGAAACTCGGCCAGAGCTGAAGAAATCGCCTTGTTGCAGCCCTTTCTCGTGAGCAGTGCAAGGGTCTGTCGGTCGCGCTGTATCAAAAGAGTTTGCAGAAGCTGATTTTCGGCGACGGAGACCTCTTTTGAAATCTGCTGTTCGATCAAATGCAGTTGATTTTCGACAAGGCATAAAGGCAAGGACCCTGACGCTAGTTCGATAAGACGCTCTTCAATTTCACGGATTTCAGCCTGCAGAGTAATACGCTCCTGATCAAGCTTGTCTCTCCGATCGTAAAGTTCGCCGCCCTCATGGCGAAAGCGGCACTCGATTTCGCCCAGACGTTTATTCAGGCGGTCAACCGCATTTTGTGCTTCGGCACACTCGTATATGGCGGATTCGTGAAGTTTTTCGAGTTGGACGCATTCATCATGCAAGGCGTGCAGATTTTTGCGCGCCTTATCGTTCTTGGCCGCAAGACGTTTGCGCCTTTCAATAACAACAAGATCGGCTGTGAGTCTGTCCACTATATCTAACCCGAGGAGCGAGTGGATAGCGCTTTTGAGCATTGCGGCGGCATTAGTACTCTCGGCCAGTTCCTTAATTTGCTCGCCATCAAAAAAGAACAGGTCGGAAATGCGGTTAGGCAGGTACGCTTCGATGTATTCGGACCAGCCTTCGCTCAGTACAGTACTCGGCTCCCCGTTTTGAAATGCCTCGACTCGCTCTCTTATACCTTTGCCGGTTTCGCGCCAAGAGCGGATGACAGCGAAATGCGATTCCTTGCCTTCCGAGGTTCGGCGGAAGTGGATTTCGATGGATGAGCCTTCTGCGGGATCGGCCATGCGATTGATGGCGTCGCGCAGAAAGGTGTCGTATGCGAGAGAACCGCGGTTAGAACAATGGGCCTGCTTGCCATAGAGGGCGAGTTGGATTGCATCCAAGAAAGTAGTCTTACCGGCTCCATTGAGACCGCCGAAAAGCACGATTGGTTTTAAGGGCGATTCGGGGGCCAAGTCGAAAACATGGCGGCCACCATAAATACCGAAATTTTGGAGGATAACTTTTTCGATAATCATACGGGTTGCCCTGCAAGTGGTAAGAGGGGGTTATCTCGAATGTCGCGGGCTTGTTTCAGAATAGCCTGTTCTTTTCGGACTTTTTCGGTAGCCTCGGCCTCGTTCTCATAAAAGCTGCGGCGGAAAGCCTTGTCGATATCGGTGAAGATTTCTGATCGCCGCTCGAAGTTGCGGTGACGGCGTTCGATGGCGATCAACTCGCGTGTCAGTTCATAGTGGAGCCGATCTGCGCCGCAGAGTTCCGCCAGAAGGGCCATATCAGACTCGCCAACTACGAGGTTGTCGTCGAGGGGGCTACCTGGGTAATCTTTTCCGGTCGCCTCCCTGTAAATACGCGGCAGGCTATCCTCCAGTTCATGCTTGTCTATAACCCAAATGCGTCGGATCTCCTGGAGTTCTTCAACGGTAATCAGTTGAAGGGATTTGACTTCTGCCGGCCCATTCGCTTGGACCCACTGCTGCGCGCGCAAAAGTTGACGAAGCCATGATTCGCGGGCGGCTTGTGTATAGGGGCCATGAACCGGTGTGCCGTCTTGAAGTAAATTGATCGCACCGCTCATACGGCGGAAATCACGTAGCGGTTTATCATTTTCAATGTCCATGTCATCCCGCATTTGGAGAAGGGGAAGCATCCATTCCTTTTCATGGTCGTTCTGAACCATTGCCGACATGGATTTGTCTTTCCCGACAAGTGTGCAAACCCAGCATCCGAACCGGCTATCCCCACAACTGGGAGTGCTCGTGTCCAGCACGAGAGGACACTCGCCGTCTGCTGAGGCACCGGCATACATCGTGAGGAGATCCTTGTTCGTATAGCCCCACGGGTTCGTGATCTGCATAAGAAATAGCCAGACGTCATCGTTTGTCCAATCTTCGATGGGCGTATATACGAGGCAACCCGGGAGAGTTTGGTTCGGGCTCAGCCTGTCGCGTACACGGTATTTCGCGGCGGCTTTTAAAACACGGGCTCGCGCAATACTTTCAGACTTTCGCGCTCCAAGTAACAGTATGGCCTCGCCATTCTGAGTGACAACCGATTTGATAAATGAGTTGGAAGGCCGAATCTTCATTCTTTCGGTGCACCACCTGAACTTCGGGCGGGGAGCTGGGTAGCCTTTGCCTATCAGATTGACCCAGAATGAATCCCCGACGGTAGGTGTGAGGCGATGGGGAATGAAGGGCAGTTTCGCGTTCTCTGCAGAACGTCGCATGACTTCGAGAGAACCCGCCACCCACGCGGCGACAATCGGGTTTTCGACCATCGTGTCTGTGCTGATGACATGGATGGGTTTGGTGCGTTCGCCCTCCGGCAACTCTTGGACCGCGAGCCAGACTAGTTGGAGGGTGGCGGTTGAGTCCTTGCCGCCGCTGTAGCCGATGATCCAAGGAATGTTGTTTGCTCGGTAGAGTTCTTGGATTTCATCTTTCAGGAGGGTGACGGTTTTTTGCAGACCGAGTTCGTTAAAGGCCGAGGCGCGTTTTGCGGTAGTTGCGGTTTTTGTTGATGCTTCCATTTCAACGGCTTCCACGGTTACAGGCTGTTTCAACGCGTTTCTCTTCCTCAGAGAGATCGATATTGAGCTGCTTTTTGATCACGTTGGTGGTGAGGATCACATTGGTGGTGACTTTGGAGATTTTGCCACCAATCATGGCGCGTCCTTCCCAAAGTTTCGCGTTCTTGCGGGACCAGTCGATCTTCTCAAGCGGTTTGAGGCGCGATTTCCACGCGCCCTGACATCCTCGCATAAGCGCATTTCCGGCTTTGCCTAGGGCTTGGAGGGCGATACCGTGACCATGGATGTAGTTGTCGCGGACCTCGCTTGCGGCGGTCTTGCAGTCGCGGACCTGAAGCCAAAGCGGAAAGTGCCGGGCGACCGTTTCCCAATAATCTCGGGCTAGGTCAGCGTCCTTTTCAAGGTCACCGGTTTCCATGCCGGCGATCAGGTCGGCACAGGCGTTGTAAAAAGCACTAAGGGTGAAGAGTCTGCGGGAACGAGGCGCAAGGGAACTCTTTTCCAGGTCCACGATATCCCTGTACACGTCGGACTTCATGATGACCAGACGAGCGAGTTTGGCTTTCTTGTTCCGGTGGTCGTAGAGCAGTCCGAGGGAGCGGCTAGGACGGATTGCGTAGCGGTTGAGGTCCGCGAACATCTGCTGGCTGCGCTGGAGTCCGATATCCAAAAAGAAGACGACGGAGATCGTTTCGTTCCCGAGTTGTGGTTTATCGTCGAGGGCCTGTAGGATGGCGGCACGGCGGTGCTGCCCGTCATTGATGATGAATTTCGCGTCCATCGGGACTTTGAGAAGGCCAACGCGCTTTTCCCCCGAGTCAAGTGGCTGGAACTCAACCTCGGAGTCGATCGATGCGGTGATTGCGGAGAAGATGTAATCCGTAGGATTGTCCAGTATGTAGTGGGAGATCTCGGGCACGCGGGCCTTGTTTAAGACGCGTTGGGCGCGAAGCTCCGGCGGAAGGTCGCGCTCGTTAAAAATGGATACTTGGCTCAGCATGCGCAGGGTCCACATGGCGACGTAATACTCCCGGCCGGCCTGGACTCCGCGGATTACCGGAAAAGAGATGGTTGATAGTGCTTCCATTTTGTCCTCATGTATGGGATAATTTCGCAGATCGTTGGGTGTATGTCAATCTGACACTATCGCTTTCTTTTCACGTACAAACAAATGAAACCAAAAAGCGCTTATTTGGACTGCAATGCGACGACGCCGCTCGAACCTCAGGTGCGCGATGCGATGTTCCGCTATTTTGATGAGGAGTATGGCAATGCGGGAAGCCGTACTCATGAATATGGTATGCGGGCAAAGTCGGCTGTGCAGGTTGCCAGGGAACAGGTTGCGGCTGTGGCTGAATCGGATCGAGACGAGGTCTTCTTCACGAGCGGGGCAACGGAAAGTAACAATATCGCGATACTTGGTCTTGCCCCAGAGATGCAGCGCACGGGGAAGAAGCACATCATCAGCACATCGATTGAGCACAAGGCGGTGTTGGAACCGCTGGAGTACCTGGCAAAGAACGGTTTTGATGTTACATTCCTTCCTGTGACATCCGGCGGGTACGTGGAACCTGACAGCTTGCGGCAAGCGCTACGGGCTGACACTTTTTTGGTGAGCGTAATGCACGTCAACAACGAGACCGGGGTGATCCAGCCGGTTGGTGAGATCATTTCGGTCTTGAACGGGCATCCAGCCTTTCTGCATGTGGACGCTGCACAAGGATATGGAAAGGATTTGCCGATCTTGCGTAACAAGCGCATTGATCTAATCAGCGTGAGTACTCATAAATTCTACGGGCCGAAAGGGGTTGGGGCTTTGATTGCGCGACGGCGAGGCTTCGTGAAGCCTCCACTTGCGCCGCTCATGTTTGGTGGTGGTCAAGAGCGAGGACTACGGCCGGGTACGCTTCCTGTGCCGCTCATCGTGGGAATGGGTGTAGCGGCCAAACTGGCCGTCGAAGAAGCGGCCTCGCGTGCTAAAAAAAGCAAAGTGGTGCGCCAGTCGGCTTTGGCGTCATTGGGCCGACTAGACCCCTTCTTCAACGGCGATCAAGACCGTGTGTTGCCGCATGTGTTGAACGTGTCCTTCCGTGGGTTAGATTCCGAAGCCGCGATGGTGGCACTCAAGGATATCGTGGCGGTCTCAAACGGTTCGGCGTGTACTTCTGCGTCGTACAAGCCGAGTCACGTGCTCAGCGCAATGGGGTTTGATGCGGATCGAATCAACGGAGCACTCCGCTTGTCGTGGTGCCATTTGACACCTGAAGTCGACTGGGATGCTGTTGCCGATGCGATTATGCCGTGTCTTATCAAATGATGAGTCCATCTGCTTATGCAAAGGTCTCCAACTTGCAGTAAGTTTCAATTGACGGAATAGTATCGAATATAGTTGTAAGTTTAACAGTCGGCTCATATTTGAACTTTGCAGCCAAAGATTTCCATTTCCCAATCCCATCAATCTGAGTAGTCATACGTTCCATTTTGGCAATCAGTCGCAAAGTTTCTGCCTTTGAACAGCAATACACGGCGTGTGCAAATTGCAGCAGGTTCCTTGTTCTGTTGAGATTAATTACAAATTCAGTGATATCGTGACTCGGAACAATTATGCGTTTATCCTTTAATAAATAGAAAGTGTCCAGTGCGTTGACCTCTTTCTTTCCAAGTTTCGGTTCATTGTACCGAAGGTGCCCAGCGACTTCTGTAAATAGATTATTAGGCCACGCAACACTTTGCAATAATAAATCGAGTGCTCGATGCAATGACAGTACTGAAACAGAATATTGATCATTTTCATAGTGATGTGTTGCCATTGCGCCAAAATAGGCACTCATAACAAACATTTTGTCGCAAATATCTGAAGTTGACAAATCATTGAATCTGTCCAGCAGGCGTTTTGCAGGTGGTCGGAATATTCTGATCATCTCGGTTAGTAATGAAGTTCTTGTGTCTAGGTCACGAACATACTGTTCGGTTTTCAGGTTAATGCTAAGCGTTTCGTGAAACCACAAGTCGGTTCTTTCGTGATAGGATGCGTCCCTAAAAAGTCCGTCCACTAAATGGGGTCGCAGTATCTGCTCAATATGTTTTTCTAGTAGATCGAACAGGACGGCATTCTGAGACAACAAATTGGGTAATAGAGTGCGTAGGATAGCAATAGATTTTGTGGCGTGTATTGTATTGCACACTGGAGGGGTCAGTGCACGAACTAGATTTTCCCATTCGAACATAAACGCGGTGTGAATATCTGAAAACCCTTGGTGGCATATTTCGGCATTGCCATTGTACGCCATGTAATTGACGTAATATGCGAACAACAAGTACTCCTCTTCTAGTATGTTTTGAGATAAAGACCAAATTGACTTTGGTGCGATTAAAATATTTGCGTCAATTAATTCGTGAACATCTGCAATTTGGTGTTTCTTTACCAAAAGAACATTGTTTTCGCCATATGATATGCCATCGGCGTAAAGCAATATTCTGGGTCTGTTCGTTGGCATATGATGAATTACCGATTCAACAAAACGGCTTTCAGCAAATTATAATAAGTCCTTCCTCGGAACATCCAAAATGTTCGCAAGTACGTTTGCCGCTTTTGTGGTTCGTCTTAACGTAAGTTCATCAACCTTCTGCTCAAAACGCGTAATTTTATCAGGGTCAGTTTCAAGGTTATTGTCATCCAAATAATTGATGGTGGCCTCATCATAATCCATATAACGATAGTTCTTCTTGATCGCTTTCATTGTGCTTTCTTTAAATTCAGCAATGAAATCACGAACAGCACGTGTTGCGCGAGTGCGCACCAGTTCTAGGGCCAGGGAAGTATTTAACGATATGGCTTCTGCCAAGATGCTAATTGTTCTTTCTCGCGTCGGTGCATGCATCAAGGTCGCGAGTATAAGATTTGCAACTTGCGCTTTTGAGGTTTCGTTTACACGTAGTGTAACGCCTGTGTAGAATACATTCTGCGTGTAGTCCTTTTTGGGATCAAAAAGGTTGGCTGATTGCGAAAAACACAGTTTCTCAAAACCCGCAACAAGCGCCTCTGCGACTTGCGGTGGAGTTACTCCGTGGGTTGGGCAAAGAACCTCAGAAATCTCTGCCCAAGCCCTAATTAAACCTTGTTGAAAAATGTTAAGTCGGTAGAAGTCTCTGTTTGGCGCATAGTCTTTAAACTTAGCGTTAAACGCGCTCTCCATGTCTTTGACACAGGGCTGGTCATTTTTTTGACTGGAACGGAACTGGAATAATACGTCATCTCTAAACTGTCGAGCGCCAACTTCAGAAAGTCTGGTTTCTAGCCAGTTAACAGCATTGGTAAACCGTTCCCAGTGTTCTTTGTAGGGGGATGGTCGACTAAATAGGATGTTCAGTGACGGGGTAACATATTTGTCAATTTGATTTGATAAAATATCAAGTTGGCTTGGAGCGAATGACTCATCGTCAATAATACTGTAGTCAGGGGCACCATCATGGCGTAATGCCTCACTGACCTCATTGAGATTTAGAAGGACTCGTGTATGGGCACCGTTACGAGCATTTAGAATGTATTTTGAGAAACATTCATTAATGATCGAAACGGTTGTGATTGCATAGGGTCTTGTGACTTGGTTGGCCTTGGACTGTTGCCGTTGGTTCCACTCGAGCATATGTAAATAACAAGCAGCGGGATCTTCTGCACTTTTCTTCCAGTTATTGGCTAAAGAGCGAACGCAACGTGCTGCGAGACTTACATCATTGAGGAGCACAAGGAAATGACCGCTAACCGTGCGGGCCTTGCTATTAATCGTTACAAATAATTCTCGCATGTCTTTCAACAAAGATTCAGATCCTGGTTGACCGATAATTGCGGTTGGTGAGAAGAACAAGCAAACAGGTAGCTCTGCAGATTTGATTAGATCGCTTCGGCCAAGTTCAATAATTCGGCGTAGTGCTACAAGACGGTGTTGGCCATCGATAACAACGAGCTTGACACTTTGAGGGTTGTATTTGAGTGTGGCACCATAATTGAGAAAAAAATGTGATGAACCATCGGATTGGCACTGTATCTGAAATCCGCTATCACTTTTTTGTAGAACCAATTCAATTTTAAACTTGTTGATATCCCAGATGGCTTCGTATTGTCCATATTCGTCTTCTGAAGGATCTTTTGTAACGCTATCTTCGAACTTGTCGTAGTGCGCTTTTGGGCGGTCTTTCTCGACAATTAGTGGTGTGACTAATAAGGGCGGAAAAAAAATGACTCTGTTTTTCCCATTTTCAAGATATTCCTTAACGATTTCCTCATCAACACGTTCATAGTCGATATCGCGTTGCACAAGCTCTTCAAAATCGATCGTATTAAATGGAAGTGCTTTGGCTGCGACTACAAGGTTTTCAAGATCCGATGTCTGGAAGGTTGTCATCACATAATAGAGAGGGTAGCTCTCTGAAGTCTGAAATCGGCCAAAGACCCCATCGAGTCTTTTTGTGAAGGGATCTTTCCTTTTTGCTGCGGGAAGGACTGCCATGATCGTGCTCCTATGAGGATGACCTACGCTCGCGTTGATCGCTAAAAGATTTCATATTGTCGCATAAAAATGGTCGGTTGAAAATGAGCTTTAGTTACTTTGAGGGTGGCGCATTGCGGGTTGCGGTGACCGGGGGGTGAAGGCGATTGGCTGGTTGTGTACAATTTTGAACGAATATTGTACATAATAAGAGGGACATGTTTACGGCGTGGACATGAGCGGGCTGGCGGAGCGGGGCCGGGTGGATGCCTCTTCACGTCATTTCCGTACAGAGATGCGAGTGCGGAGTGCTCGCTGGGGGTGAGCGGTGGCACAGGAGGCGGTTGTGGAGATGGGCTGGGATGGTGCAGGCCTGGACAGCGTGGTTCTATTCGGTGGCTTTGAAGCGCATGGGGCCTCCGCCCAGATCTCCCAGAAATAGACGCCATAGCCCAGCCAATCGTAATCGTCGGTGCTCATACGCAACGGCATTTTTCCAGAGACCACGTCGCGTCCGACAGAGGCATCGCACCCGTGGAAGCCCAGTAAGAGACCTGAGAGTCGCGAACACATCGGATATTATTCCGCTGTGCAGTAAGGCTTTGCCAAGTGTCCGTTCGGCGTGAGCACACCGACACGCGTGAATAACTCGCGAGCCTTCGCTTGGTCGTTTTTGATCGACTCGCCGTGACTGATAACAAACGCACGCAGTCTTTCAGGCGAAGGTTGCCGGTTTCGGACGGCCGTAAAGCTGGTTTTCCGTTGACCTCACTGTGGAAGAAATGACTTGTTACGCCGATTCCCTTCGATGTCCAGAATCACGCTATCTTCACCCTTTTCACCGCTCTCATAGCAGGTCCGGTACGGAACGGTCCTGTACTCACTCACCTGCCTCAGTTTCTCAAGAACGTCCGCTATCGAATCCACTGCCGTTGTGCATTCCTCGATCCAAGCCTGTTCCTCGGGCGACGACGCCTTTTGCTTTAAACAAAACAAATGCGCGCGTAGGATTGTCGCGGGCTGTCCGATATGATGGCACGCGGCACCCACACTCTGGATCATCACGCGATGCCGCTCCGCCTCCAGCAGCTCCTTCTGTTGAGAGTCGAGCTCATTTTTCAGCTCAAGCGTCAGCCGAAGCTGCTTCTCCAACTGATGCACTTTCCCCCGCAACTCGTCCAGGATCGTGTTCAGGTAATTCTCAATAGCCTTGATATCGTCCTCGGAGTTTAGCAGCGTGACCTTGTCCGGCAATTCGCCTTCGGCAATCTCCAGCAGGTATTGTCGAAGCTTGATTATGTTCGCGGGATACTTGCGCAGTATCGCGTATCCGCCCGCCGCAAGCGTCAGGGCCAAGGTGCCGACAACGGTCTTGGCGGCAAAAGAGTACGTGCCCGCCGGATAAGACGCCGTCAGGGCAATAAAGCAAACCACAAGAATCGGGAGAACCGCTGTCAGAATGGTGGCTATGGCGATCTGGTAGCGAGCCCCTCGTGACGCCAGTGAAAGTCTCTCTGCCCAGTTTCGTTTCATGTGTCCTCCCTCGCTCGGGAAACGCGTATTCGATGGACCCCATTAGGCAAACGCTTTATAC
>Ga0209066_10005792_pt1 | contig 12871 bp, 11 predicted proteins | sample All_14_2_FD_187198 | JGI IMG/M metagenome (GOLD analysis project Ga0209066, IMG submission 187198) | Freshwater microbial communities in response to fracking from Pennsylvania, USA - Allegheny Zone_MetaG_DW_15 (SPAdes) (version 2) ...
CGGCACCACCCTGCCCCCGCGCGACGACCTGCAGCGCCAGGTGCTCGACCAGTTGATCGACGAGCGTGCCCAGCTGGCCTTCGCCCGCGAGACCGGCGTGCGGGTCGACGAAACCGACATTGACCGCGCCGTGCAATCGATCGCCGCGCAGAACCAGATCACCGTGGCCCAGATGCGCGAGCGCATGAAGGCCGAGGGCTTCGACTACCTGCGCCTGCGCGACAACCTGCGCGACCAGATGCTGCTCGAACGTGTGCGTGAACGCGAGGTGCAAGGCCGCATCCGCATGACCGACACCGAGATCGAGAACTGGCTCGCCGCCCAGCGCAACAAGGCTGGCCTGAGCACCGAGTACAACATCGCCCAGATCCTGATCACCGTGCCCGAAGGGGCCGGTCCCAACGAGCTGGCGCAACGCCGCGCGCTGGCCGTCACCGCGCTGCAACGCCTGCGCGCCGGTGAAGACTTCGGCCGCCTCGTCACCGAGCTGTCTGAAGCCAGCAAGGACAAGGGCGGCGCGCTCGGCCTGCGCCCCGCCTCACGCCTGCCCGATGTGTTCGTCGAGGCCGTGGCGCCGCTCAAGCTCGGCGAAGTAGCACCCCAGGTGGTGCGCTCGGGCGCCGGCTTCCACGTGCTCAAGCTCATCGAGCGCAAGGACGCCAACCTCTCCGTCACCGAAACCCACGCCCGCCACATCCTGCTGCGCCCCGGCCCCGCCCTCACGCAGGACGCCGCGATGGCCCGCATGATCGGCTACAAGCGCGACATCGAAGGCGCCCGCGCCCGCTTCGAAGACTTGGCCAAGCGCTACTCCGAAGACGGCAGCGCCTCCGCCGGCGGCGACCTCGGCTGGGCCGGCCCCGGCCGCTACGTGCCCGAGTTCGAGCAGGTGCTCACCGCCCTGGAACCCGGCCAGATCTCCGACCCGGTGGTCTCGCGTTTTGGCGTGCACCTGATCCAGCTGATCGAACGCCGCCAGACGCAGCTCGACGCCCGCCAGCAGCGTGAAGCCGCCCGCACCGCGTTGAAAGAAGAGAAGTACGAAGCAGCCTATGCGGAGTGGTCTCGCGAAACCCGCGCCCGCGCTTATGTCGAGATGCGCGAACCCCCGCAGTAATGGCTCCCCCCCTACGCGCTTCGCGCGCCCCCTCAAGGGGGCAACACCAGCGGACCGGCCAAGCCGGATCCACGGCGTTTGCTGGGTTTGGTAAGCGGCGTGCCACGGGTGGATGCGTCTGACATGGCCCATCAAGCGCGCAAGCGGTTCGGCCAGCACTTCCTCGTTGACGATGGTGTCCTGCGCGACATCGTGCGCGCCATTGATCCGCGGCCGGGCGAGGTGCTGGTGGAAATCGGCCCCGGCCTGGGGGCACTCACCAATGTGCTCGCGCCCAAGACCGATCGTTTGACCGTCATCGAGCTGGACCGCGACCTGGCCGCACGCCTGCGCAAGCGGGCCGAGCTGAACGTGGTCGAGTCCGACGTGCTGAAGGTCGACTTCAGCGCCCTGGCCGTGCAACTGGGCCAGCCGCTGCGCGTGGTGGGCAACCTGCCGTACAACATCTCCAGCCCGATCCTGTTTCACCTGCTGGATCATGTGGACCACATCGTCGACCAGCACTTCATGCTGCAGAAGGAAGTGGTCGACCGCATGGCCGCCACCCCCGGCAGCAAGGACTTCAGCCGCCTGAGCGTGATGCTGCAGTGGCGCTACGACATCGAATCGCTGCTGGATGTGCCGCCAGACGCCTTCGATCCGCCCCCGCGGGTGGATTCCGCCGTGGTGCGCATGACGCCGCTGAAGCAGCCGCCGGCCATCGACATCGCGCGCTTTGGCGAGTTGGTCTCTGTGGCCTTCTCGCAGCGCCGCAAGATGCTGCGCAACACGCTGGGCCATTGGATCGAGGCCCAAGGCATCGACACCCCGTTCGACCTGCAACGCCGCGCCGAAGAGGTGCCCGTGGCCGAATACGTCGCCCTGGCCCAACTCCCCCGCCGCTGACGCCGCACGTCAGGACACACGTCAGACTTGCGGGCCGCCCACGGCCCGCAACGGCCCCGCCAGGGGCCTATCCAGCCCTTGCACGGATCCGGCTCCGCCGGTCCGTCGCAAGCACCCCCTCGGGGGGCGCGACCGCGAGGGCGCTGGGGGCTAAAGCTTCCTCACCTCGATCTGGTGCTTCTGCAGCGCGTACCCCAGCTGCCGCGGTGTCACCTTGAGCATGCGCGCGGCCTTGGCCTGCACCCAGCCGCATTGCTCCATGGCCCAAATCAGGCGCTCGCGCTCGCCATCGGGTGGCTCGTTGCCGAACTGGCGCACCGGCTCGGGCAGCCGCTCGGTGGGGCCGATGCGCACCACATCGCCGCCGTGGCTGTGGTCATGATGGGCGAAGTCATCCTCGTCATCGTCCCGGGCAGCGGGGGCTGATGGCGGCAGATGCAAGGAGGTGGGCATGCGGATCGGCGACACCGCATCCTCCTTGTCCACATGGTGCAGCGTCTGCGTCAGGCAGCGGTTGTGGCGGCAGGGGAAGGCAATGCCGCGGATCACTTCGCCTTCCACCATGGTGGCGGTGCGTTCAATGCAGTTCTCCAGCTCGCGCACATTGCCGGGCCAGTAGCAGTGCGTCAGCACCTCCATGGCATCGGGCGCGATCTTGAGCTTGCGGCGGTTTTCCTTGTTGAAGCGGTCCACGAAGTGGGCCACCAGCGGCGGGATGTCGTCGCGCCGCTCGCGCAGCGGCGGCAGGAAGATGCTGACCACGTTGATGCGGTAGTACAGATCAGCCCGGTACTCGCCGCGCTTGACCATCTTCTCCAGGTCGCGGTTGGTGGCGCAGATCAGCCGCACATCCACCTTGATCGACTTGTTGCCGCCCACCCGCTCGAACTCACGCTCCTGCAGCACGCGCAGCAACTTGGCCTGGAACGAGGGCGAGATGTCGCCCACTTCGTCGAGGAACAGCGTGCCGGTGTGGGCCTGCTCGAAGCGGCCCTTGCGCTCGCCCGCGGCGCCGGTGAAGGCACCACGCTCGTGGCCGAAGAGTTCGCTCTCCAGCAGCGATTCGGTCAGGGCTGCGCAGTTCACCTTGATGAACGGCGCATCCTTGCGCGGCGACAGGAAATGGATGGCGCGGGCAATGGCTTCCTTGCCGGTGCCCGACTCGCCGCGCAGCAGTACGGTGGCACGTGATGGCGCGGCCTGGTGCACCTCGCCAAACACACGCTGCATCGGGCCGGAGACGCCCACCACGTTGTCCAGCGCGTAGCGACCCCGCGGCTCGGGCGCCAGGGCCTTCTGCAAGCGCGTGGTTTCGAGCTGCAGGCGCTGGTGTTCTTCGTTCACCGCGCGCGCCAGCACCAGGGCCTGGGCCAGCAGCGTGGCCACCATGGTGAGCAGGCGCTGATCGTCTGACAGGCGGGCGTTGCCCTCCACCACCCGCTGCGCCGCCAGCACGCCCAGCACCGAGCGCTCGGTCTTCAACGGCACCACGATCATGGCCATCATGTGGCCGGGCTGCGGGCTGAAGGCCCCGGTGCGATCGAGGAACTCGGACGACTGGGTGACATCGGGCATCGTCACCGGCAGGCCCGACTGGTAGACCTTGCCCACCACACCCTCGCCCACATGCCACAGGCCGCGCTCGCTCTGCTCGCGGTCCAGGCCCACGGCGCTGTGCACCTTGAGCTGCTCTTCCTCATCGGCCAGCACGATCATGGCCCGCGTCAGCCCGATGTGGGCGGTGAGCACGTTCAACGCTGCCCGGAAACTGCGCTGCAGATCGAGAGAGGCCCCGAGGATGCGGCAGATCTCATAAATGGTGATGAGCTCCACATGGGAGCGTTCTTGCTGAACACGATTGAGCACGCTGACCTCCGAAACACGGCACCTTGCACGTGCACTGACCACCTGGTGGGCAAGGTCGGTGCAGCCCTGGCGTCACGGTGGGGCGTTTTTGGGCCTCACACCGCATACGCCTGTACTCACTGCAAGAACTTCGCCGAAATTCGGCTCAAACGGGGGGGAACGGCCCGCTCCGTCAGTTGTATTGACATGCATCAAGCGCAATTCAAGGGTATCTCGGGAATGCCCGTTGAATCCATCACCAGACCGCTGCCGGCGCCTGCAGGCGTTCTACGGTTTCGCCGCCCACCAAGTGTTTGTCGAAGATCTCGACCACATCACCGGTGGTGACCTTGTTGTAGAGCACCGCTTCGGGGTAGACCAGCACGTTCACGCCCTGATCGCACGGGCCCAGGCAGCCCGAGTAGGTGATGGCAATGTCGTCATAGGCATTGCGTTTCTGCAGCTCGGCCCAGAAGGCCTGCAGCACCTGGCTGGAACCCTGCGCGGCACAGCTGCCCCGCGGGTGGCCCGGCGGGCGCTGTTGGCTGCAGACGAAGACATGGCGTTTGGGTGCGGGCATGGCAAAAGTCCTCAGCCGAATTTGAAAAGGATGCCGTGGCCGCCGCGCGGGTATTCCCACGCCACGTTGGTGTGCTCGGTGCAGATCACCCGGCAGCTGCCGCATTCCAGACAACCATCGGTGATCAGCGTGACGGAGCCATTGCCTTCGGCCTTGTAGCAAGCCGCCGGGCACACATAGGTGCACTGCTGGCTCTGGCAATCGTTGGCACAGATTTCCGGCTTCTTGATGGAAATGTGCGGCCGACCGTGGTCAACCTTGTAGCGGTTCTGGAAGAGCTTCTCTTCCACGTTCACAACGGTGCTCATCGTGTAGCCCTCCAGAGCTTGAATGCATCACCCACCAGCCCAGTGAGCTTGCGAGCGGACTTGAAACTGCCCATGATTTCGCGCTGCTTGCTCGCCTTGTCGACACCGTCCACCGTGAACAAGGTCTGCGCGGCACGCGTCACCAGTTCGGGGTAGGTGGTGAAGAATTGCGGGCTGGTTTCCAGCACGTCGGGCAGGTGGCGGTACTTCTTCAGGTCCTTCATGACGAAGCTGCCATCCAGCGCGGCCTTGTAGGCCGAAAGCGTCTTCGCGTTCAGTTCCTTGCCCGCGGCCTTGGCGGCGATCACCGTCTCGGCGGCAAGGCGGCCACTGGTCATCGCCAGGTTCGAGCCTTCGCGGTGCGCGGCGTTGACGAAGCCGGCCGAATCGCCCGCGATCATCCAGCCATCGCCAAAGAGCTGCGGCACAGCGTTGTAGCCGCCTTCGGGGATGAGGTGGGCGCAATACTCTTTCATCTCGCCGCCTTCGATCAGCGGGGCGATGCTGGGGTGCTTCTTCAGCTTCTCGAGCAAGGCGTAGGGCGTGGTCTTCTTCGGGTTGGCCTTGAAGTCGCTCAGCAGGCAGCCCACGCCGATGGTGAGCGAATCCTTGTTGGTGTACAGGAAGCCGGTGCCCACCATGCCTTCGGTGACGGAGCCCATCATCTCGATGACCACACCCTCTTCTTCACCAATGTTGAAGCGGGCCTGGATCACTTCCTCAGGCATGAAGAGGATTTCCTTCACCGCCAGCGCCACGTTCTTGGGCTGCAGCTCGCCATGGAAGCCAGCCTTGCGGGCCAGCGTGCTGTTCACGCCGTCAGCCAGGATCACCACATCGGCAAACACATCGCCGCCCATGCGGTCGCAGCGCACGCCCACCACCTTGTTGTCGTCCATCAGCAGTTGCTCGACGGTGGTCTCGCAGATCAGCAGGGCGCCGGCTTCGCGTACCTTGGAGCTGAACCACTTGTCGAACTGGGCGCGGATGATGGTGTAGCGGTTGTACGGCGGCTTGTTGTAGTCGTCGCTGCGGAAGTGGGTGCCGACGAAGCTTCTCTCGTCGAGCATCCACATGCGCTGTTCGATGATGTGGCGCTCCAGCGGCGCGTCATCACGGAAGTCGGGGATGATCTTCTCCAGCGCGTCGCTGTAGAGGATCGCGCCCTGCACGTTCTTCGAGCCCGGGTATTCACCGCGCTCGATCTGCAGCACTTTGAGGCCGGCCTTGGCCAGCGTGTAGGTGGCGGCATTGCCCGAAGGCCCGGCCCCCACCACGATTGCATCGAATTTCTCAGCCATGGTTGTCGCTCCTTCGGGTCAAGCTACTTTGCGGATGCGCTTGTCCAGGTAGGACCTGAACTGTTCCGTCAACACCGGCAGCACCTGCATCGCGTTGCCCACGATGCCGTGGTGCGCGAAGTCGAAGATCGGCGCATTGGGATCGGTGTTGATCGCCACGATGATGTCGGCGCTCTCCATGCCCACGCGGTGCTGGATGGCGCCACTCACACCGGCGGCGATGTAGAGCTTGGGCCGCACGGTCTTGCCGGTCTGGCCCACCTGGCGTTCTGCGTCCAACCAACCCGCTTGGGTGACGGCGCGGGTGGCACCCACTTCAGCGCCCAGCACGCGGGCCAGGTCCCACACCAGCTTCACGTTGTCCGCGTTTTTCAGGCCCTTGCCGGCGGTGACGATGATGTCGGCATAGGCCAGGTTCACCGTGTTGCGGTTGGCATCGGGGATGAACTCCAGCAGCTTGGTGACGATGTCGGTCTCCACCATGCCCAGCTCCATCGTGATGATGTCGCCGGTGCGGGTGTCATCGCGGCGCGGCATCGGCGCGGTGCGCGGGCGCATCGTGGCCATCTGCGGCCGGTAGGCCAGCGTCATGATCGTGCACAGCAGCGAGCCGCCGAAGGTGGGGCGGGTGGCAGCCAGGGCACGGCCGTCGATGTTGAGCTCGGTGCAGTCGGCCGTGAGGCCGGTGCCCAGCGTGGTGGCCACCGAGCCGGCCAGGTCGCGGCCCATCGTGGTGGCACCCAGCAGCATGATCTCGGGCTGGTGCTTGTTCACCAGGTCGGTCAGGCCCTTGGTGTAAGGCTCGTTGCGATAGCCCTGCAGCGCAGGGTCACGCATGATGTAGCAGTGGTCGGCGCCGTAGGTGTAGGCTTCCTTGGCGTAGTCTTCCAGCTTGTCGGCCGGGCCACCCAGCAGCACGCCGCTGACGTCCACGCCCAGCTTGTCGGCCAGCTTGCGCGCTTCCCCCATCAGCTCCCAGCTCACGCTGTGCACCTGGCCACGGTCGTGTTCGATGAACACCCACACGCCCTTGTAGGCCTTCAGGTGCTCGGGCAACTCAGTGCTGCGGCCTGAGCGCCCTGCGGTCTTGGCGGCGCCAGCTGCAGCAGCTGCGGCCATCGCGGGCTTGTCTGTTTGACTCATGCTCATTGACTCCAAGAAGATGTGTTGAACCCAGCGGCCTCCGCGGAACCGGCTTTGCCGGGCCGCTGGAGGCGCCCCCTGGGGGGAGCGCCGTAGGCGCTTCGGGGGGGTCTCATGACAGACGTTCGACCGTCTCTTGTTCCAGCGTGGGGTGGGAGGTGAAGATCTTCTGCAGCAGGTTCAGGCAGGCGTCGTTCACGCTCGCGCCGTCACCGATCTCCTGCATGTCCGCCCGCTCCTTGCGCGCCTTGGGCGCGAACACCTTGCTCACGATGGTGGGGCTGCCCTTCAGGCCGATCTTGGTGATGTCTTCGATGCCCGCGTCGTCTTTGTTCCACTTGCGCACCGGCACGCGCGCGGCGCGCAGCATGTCTTCCATGGTGGCGAAGCGCATTTCGTTGGTGCCTTCGAGCATGGTGATCAGGCTGGGCAGCGTGGTCTTCAGGCGCTGCACGCCGCCTTCGGCGCGGCGCTCCACGGTGATGGTGCGGCCGTCCAGATCCACCTCGTTGATCTTGCTGACGTAGGTGAGCAGGTTCCAGCCCAGCCGTTTGGCGATGCCGGGGCCCACCTGGGCGGTGTCGCCGTCGATGGTCTGCTTACCCGTGAACACCAAGTCCACCGCCTGTTCCTGGCTGATCTTCTTGATGGCCGCCGTGAGCGCGTAGCTGGTGGCCAGCGTGTCAGCACCGGCAAAGGCCCGGTCGGTCACCAGAATGGCATCGGTGGCGCCGAAGCTGATGCACTTGCGTAGCGCATCCTCGGCCTGCGGTGGGCCCATGCACAGCATCGTGACGCGGCCGCCGAACTTGTCCTTCAACCGCAGCGCTTCTTCCAGCGCGAACAGGTCGTAGGGGTTGACGATGGCGGGCACGCCCTGCCGCATGATGGTGTTGGTGACCGGATGCACGCGGATCTGCGCGGAATCCGGCACCTGCTTGATGCAGACGACGATGTGCATGGTGGGTTCCTCTTGTGGGATGGTTCGTTGGGATCTAGGTGGGTCAGGCCGTCCGCCGGGCCGCCCCAAGGACGGCCGCTCCCCTTGGGGGGCGCGAACGCAGTGAGCTTGGGGCCCTGTTCACGCTGCGGCCTGCATACCGCCAGCTGCTGGCTTGCGCCGATCAGCCAGGCTTTCCTTCAACGACGACAGCGACACATGCTGCTGGCCATCGGCATCCTGGAAGACCTTGAACACCTTCTCGGTGGCGGCGTTGGAGTTGACGAAGTCGAGGTAGGCGGTGTTCAGCATTTCGCGGTAGGCGCGGAACATCGAGATCTCGTCCAGCGCTTCCAGCCCTTCGGCGCGGTGCAGGTATTGGTAGAAGCGCTTGAGGATGTGCAGGCGGTTCACGTGCACGACGCGTTCGTCGTAGGGGATGCCGAAGAATTCGAGAAACTCGTTGGCGCTCGAAAGGGCCTTGAGTCGTTGCGTCAGTTCGTTCATGGCCGGTCCTTCAGGGGTGATGCATTACGTTGAGGTCAAGCTGCAAGCACGTGGTCGGCGTGCGGCAGGGCTTCTAGGTAGAGACGTTCGAGGTCTTCATCGGAGGGGGCCTGCTTGGTGGCCACCACGTGTTCGCGGATGCGCTCCAGCAGAGCTTGCGAGTCTTCGCTGGTGAGGTGCAGGCCCAGGCGGGCGTAGGCGGCGCGCACGGCGGCCGAGCCGGAGTGCTTGCCCAGCACGGTGCTGTGGCTGCGGCCCAGCTCCTGCGGGTCGAAGCTTTCGTAGTTGCGCACGTCCTTCATCAGGCCATCCACGTGGATGCCCGATTCATGGGTGAAGACGGCCGCGCCCACGATGCTCTTGCCTGCGGCCACCGGCCGGCCCGAGGCTGCGGCCACCAGGGCCGAGATGGCGGTCAGCGCGCGGGTGTCGATGCCCGATTCCAGGCTGTAGAGATGGCGCATGGCCATCACCACTTCTTCCAACGCAGCGTTGCCGGCGCGCTCGCCCAGGCCGTTGACGGTGGTGTTCACATGCGTGGCACCAGCCTGCACGGCAGCCAGGGTGTTGGCGGTGGCCAGGCCCAGGTCGTTGTGGGCGTGCATTTCGATGCCGATGTCCACGGCGCGGCGCAGCGCAGCGATGCGGTGGTAGGTAGAAAAGGGGTCGAGCAGGCCCAGGGTGTCGGCGTAGCGCACGCGGCAAGCACCGGCGCGTTGGGCTTCTTCGGCGGCCAGGGCCAGGAAGCCGGCATCGGCGCGTGAGGCATCTTCAAAACCCACGCTCACTTCCAGGCCCGAATCGACCGCGCGGCGCACCCAGAAGCGAATGGTGGACAGCACCCAGTCGCGGTCTTGCCGCAGCTTGCGTTCGATCTGGATGTCAGACACGGGCACGCTCAGGTGCACGATGTCGGCTTCGCAACGGGCAGCGTCTTTGAGATCAGCCTCGCACATGCGAGCCCACACCATCGTGCGGGCATTGAGGCCCGAGCGGTTGATGGTGCGGATCAGATCAATCTCATGCTCACCCATCGCCGGGATGCCCACTTCCATCTCCGGAACACCGGCTGCATCCAGGGCAGCGGCGATGGCCAGCTTCTCGGCATCCGAGAAGGCCACACCAGCCGTCTGTTCGCCATCACGCAAGGTGGTGTCGTTGACGATCAGCGAAGGGGTGGGCTGGTCTGACATGGCGGGCGCTCCGGGCAAGCGTCTGAAGCTGGTGATGTAAGGTCAAACGCAAGCGTTGTGCCATGCCATGCAACCTCGCCAAGTGGCTGTATTCAAAGGGGTTTCCGGGCGACGGGGGGTCTTGTGTGGGGCTGTGGGGTTTGTGTGGTTGTTGACAGCTTCGCGACAAGGCGGAGTGTTTGGCTCTTATTTGCTTGCGCATGCTGAGTGATCGCCGCGGCTGCCGGGTGGCCGCTTCCGCTCATGTCCCCCGCCCAGGCCTTCGGCCTGGGCTCCTCCTTTACTTCGCTGCAGCGACCACCCGACATCCGCGGCTCAACCCCCACGGGTGGCATGCATGCATTTCTTGGTGTGCAACGAGTGCCTCGGGGTGCGAGGTCGGTGGGGTCGGGCGCAGGCCCCATTCGCGGTGTCCTGCCGGTGACCCGCTTGGTTCGTGTTGAAGGGGTGACGATGGCGATGCTTGGTGGTGCCCCGCGAGCGTGGGCCGGAGCACGACCCCTCCGACCTCGCGCCAACGCAGAGAGGCCGCAGTAAAAGCGGCCTCAGAACAACAACACCCTCAACAGCAAGCGAACAGCGCTTACTTCTCCCGCGCGTGATTCTTTGTGTAGCGAGGCAGCTCAATGGTCAGCGCAGCGCCCTTCACCTTCACGCAGCAAGACAGACGGGAACTGGCCTCCAGGCCCCAGGCCGCGTCGAGCTGATCTTCTTCTTCATCGTCAGCAGGTGCAATGAACTCGGCGCCCGAGCGCACATACACGTGACAGGTGGCGCAGGCACACACCTTCTCGCAGGCATGCTCGATCGCCACGCCTTGCTTGAGCAATTCATCAACCAGCTTGCGGCCCTGCTTCGCGTCGAAGGTCATGCCTTCAGGGCACAGCTCCGGATGCGGCAGCACCGTGACCTGGGTGGTGGCCACGGGGGCCTTGGTGGGTGCTTGATCGGTGACCATCACGGCTTCCGGTTGTTCAACAGGTTCATGGTGTCAGACGAGCAGCATGGTTCACACCGCCATCTGTTCAATGCGCTGGCCGCTCAAGGCTTCGCGCACACGCGCATCCATGCGGCGGCCGGCAAACGGCGTGGTCACCTCGTTGAGGGCCTCCGTGGCACGGCGCAAGCCTTCACACAGCCGCTTGTTGCCTTCGATGGAGGCGCTTTCCTCTTCGGCGCTCTGCTCCAACAGATCGGCCACGTCCTGCATCGAGCGCAGGATGGCGAACTGCTCGCGGGGCAGCAGCAGCTTGGCGTCTTCATGCATCGCCGCATCCACGGCATCCAGCAGGCGGCGGGCTTCCACCTCGGCTTCGCGCAGCATGCGAGACGCTGCATCAGCCTCGGCGCTGCCGATGGCCGCGCGCAGCATGTCGGCCACCGCGTCGCCTTCCAGGCCGTAGCTGGGCTTGACTTCCACATGCGCCTGCACGCCGGTGGTCTGCTCACCTGCCGTCACCGACAGCAGACCATCGGCATCGATCTGGAAGGTGACGCGGATGCGCGCTGCGCCCGCCACCATCGGCGGAATGCCACGCAGCGTGAAGCGCGCCAGCGAGCGGCATTCGCTCACCAGATCACGTTCGCCCTGCACCACGTGGATGGACATGGCCGTCTGCCCGTCCTTGAAGGTGGTGAAGTCCTGCGCCCGTGCGGTGGGCACGGTGGTGTTGCGGGGGATGATCTTTTCAACCAGGCCGCCCATGGTCTCGATGCCCAGCGACAGCGGGCAAACATCCAGCAGCAGCAGGCCGGCATCGCCCGCAGCGCGGTTACCCGCCAGCTGATCGGCCTGGATCGCCGCCCCCAGGGCCACAGCCTGGTCGGGGTCGATGTTGGTGTAGGGCTCGCGGCCGAACAGCTCACCCACCGCCTTGCGCACGGCCAGCATGCGGGTGGAGCCGCCCACGAGCACGATGCCGTCCACCTCATCGGCCTTCAGAGCGGCGTCGCGCAGCGCGCGTTTGACGGGGCCCAGCGTGCGCTGGATCAGCGGGCGGGTGACGTCTTCAAACACCTCGCGGGTGAGGCGGGCAATCTGCGTGGCGCCATCGGCACGCTCGCAGCTCATCGCCACCCACTCGGCTTCTGACAGGGCTTCCTTGGCTGACCGGGCGGCGGCGCGCAGGGCGCCGGCATCGCGGTCGGTCCAGCTGAAGGCCGGGTCTTGGCCGCAGAACCATTGCACCAGGCATTCATCGAAGTCATCGCCGCCCAGCACCGGATCGCCGTTGGTGGACAGCACTTCGAACACACCGCGCGAGAGGCGCAGCACCGAGACGTCGAAGGTGCCACCGCCGAGGTCATAGACCACGTAGACGCCCTCATCGCCGGTGTCCAGCCCGTAGGCCACGGCCGCTGCGGTGGGCTCATTGAGCAGGCGCAGCACGTTGAGGCCGGCCTTCTGCGCGGCGTCCTTGGTGGCTTGGCGCTGGGCGTCGTCAAAGTAGGCCGGCACAGTGATCACCGCGCCCACCAGCGCGCCGCCCAACGAGGCTTCGGCGCGGGTGCGCAGTGTCTTCAGCACCTCGGTACCGATGTCCACCGGGCTCTTCACGCCGGCGCGGGTGGGCACACCCACGGCACTGGGGCCGATGGCCTGCAGCGCGTAGGGCACGATGCCCACTGCCACGTCGTCGGGCGAGCGGCCGATCAACCGTTTGGCCGAGGCGATGGTGTTCTGCGGGTCGGCGGCGGCAAAGGCCCGCGCTTCGTCGCCCACCAGCACCGCGCCATCGATGGCGTAGTGCACCACCGACGGCAGCAGCGAGCGGCCAGCTTCATCGGCCAGCACGGTGGGCAGGCCACTGCGGATCGTGGCGACCAGCGAGTTGGTCGTGCCCAGATCGATCCCCACCGCCAGGCGGTGCTGGTGCGGCGCCGCCGCACGACCGGGTTCAGCGATTTGGAGCAAAGCCATGGATCGTCCTGCTATGCGTGGGTGAACATTCGCGTTGCCATCGAGCCCTTGCGCGGATCCGGCTCTGCCGGTCCGCAGCAAGCGGCCCCCTCGGGGGGTACCGAACGCAGTGAGGTTGGGGGCACGTCAGAC
>Ga0209066_10005793_pt1 | contig 12870 bp, 11 predicted proteins | sample All_14_2_FD_187198 | JGI IMG/M metagenome (GOLD analysis project Ga0209066, IMG submission 187198) | Freshwater microbial communities in response to fracking from Pennsylvania, USA - Allegheny Zone_MetaG_DW_15 (SPAdes) (version 2) ...
CGTCTGCATTGGTCTATCGATTTATTTTCTAAACTTGTCTTAGAAAAAAATATCCACTCTGCAATTCCATTGTTCACTCGTCGGATTTCATAAACTTCATCCCATTGAATAAATTTTTGTTTTTTCCCTAATAATGTTTTTTCTATTCCATCCGTACTAAATTTCACACAAGGCCACATTGTCATAAAACTCCATATAAATAACGCTAAAGGTGAAATAACAATGCTTAATGCAATAGCGATTATTATTATGACTGTCTCTTGACCATCCGAATGTGTCAAAGCAAACCAGAAAAATCCAACACCTAATAAGAATAAAATAAAATAAAATATAGGAATATAAACTAATACTCGGAATTCATTGTTCTCCAAAGCATTACCTCCACGAAAAATCTATTTTGAATGAAGCATTTGTTTGAAATGACGATGAAATACTGTTTACTTGTCGAAACTGATTTGGATTAGGTACACTAAATCCTACAGCGGATTGTATTGCAATAGAAGCTATTGATGGGAGTAAAGCATCAACAAATCTTGCTCCCCAAGTTGCTCCGTATGGAGTGAAAAAAGTACTAAATGCATAAAGAGACATTACATTAGTTGTTGCAGAAATAACTCCATTAGCAAAAGCTAAGCCAAAATCTATACTCCCGTACGATATAGATTGATTTGTCATGCTTCCAAATACACCACCTGCTAATCCAGTTAGAGCTGCTATCGCAAAAGCACTAGTCCCTCCTGTTGCTATAGCAGCAGCTAGACCCGCAGTGTTAATTGCTCCGTTGACAAATCCACCTGCAAATGCTCCCCAAAGATTTTCATCATCAGTTGCAGTAAATACACCCACTAATCCACCAATCAAACCACCAAGTAATATTGCTCCACCAATTAAAAGAAAACTTTCTCCAGATGGATCAACATGCATCACTGGAGTAATGTATCCAAGAGTATGCAAATTTGCTTGACTATACTGAATGTTGAATAATAATTATTTTCCTGAAGCATTATAAGACTTTTAAATCTTTATAATCATGTCCTCGTTAATATTGGGATCAAGAATAATGAATAATATAACTCGTGTCACATCATCTGCAAGACTTGCAAATGACAGTCTAATCATATCCAATACAATGACTTCAAAGAACATAAAGTACAAGAAAATGGTATCAACTCGTTTTATCTATCATCTCTTCTGTGTACTTACTGTTATTGCTTGGCATGATGCTTAGACCTTTCAGTTTTCTATGCATTTGGTATCATAACCCACTGTTTAATTTCAATACCAATCAAATATCTGATTTCAATTCAAGAAATCATGGTCTTTCAAAGTTAGTCCCACTTACGCTATGATTCTCTAAATTGAGTTCTAATATTGTATATAATTTCATCTTTTTTCAAGTGTGAATTTCTTGAGATTTGCTCTAAAATAAGTTTAGTTATCTCTTTGTTTTTATTATTAATACCGATTATATCAAGAGCGAGAATATACATAATGGTCCCACCAAATTCAACACAAAACATAATTAAAAGAATGCTTATAACCTGTATATGCTCATTAAACAAACTTATAACATACAGACTTAACATTGATATGGTCATAACAAGAGTGAAATAAAAATTACCCAATTTAAATTTTCTATATTTTATTTTTTCAATATATGACAAATGATAATGCCCAGTTCCAAAAAAGAACCAATTCAAAACACAAAATATCATTCCCAATATTACAATAAATAATTTCATAATCTACCCCTGCATGAATTCGGAAGTTCCCATTGCAAATATAGCAGATGCTAATGCTCTTGATATCGCTTGTGCCTGATATCCTCTTACAGCATTTGCTAGTAGTTGTGTTGCTGTATGTCGCGCATATGATGTAGCTGCCCTATCCATTGCAGAAACTCCATAATTAATATATGATTTTGAACCCCATGATTGTCCTAGATTAATTTTGGTATTCATAGTTTTAAAGTTTTGAGCTCCTGCCACAGACCAAGCGCCTAAACCTATTCCGACAACTGTCATAACACCAGCTTTGATCCAATCAACTTCAGACCAATCACCATTTCCTGATATCAAATCCGATCCTACACTTCCTGTGAAGCCTAATGCTCAACCTACAACATAGCTCCAATTACTCCAATACCACTTGCTCCTACTAGTGTGGTAACTCCACCAATTAATGAGTCAAATCCTACTTGGTACCAATTGATATTTTCCCATCCATCTGTTGCCCCTTGAGATATTGCACTTGCAGCTCCAGATATAATTGCACCGATAATGAATGCTGCTATTAAAATTGGAAAATCTCCATTAGGATCAACATACATCTCTGGATTGTTGTATATAGATAGGTACACAATAGTTCGTGTACTCTTTACCCTCATTATTTCCCATAATGTTTAGCTCCACTTAACACCTAGTATGGTGTAGTCCACTGTAACGTGGCTATCAATAAAGCCAGATTACGCACAATATTGAATCTAAACTTTTAAATTGCCTTTTAACTTCAAGATGCTATTCTACATATTCTTCTTTGACTACACCGATTTTTGTATTTTCTAAATATAAGAATGTGTAAGTTTTGTTTAACTCCGTGCCTTTATTTACAAATAATTCGATAGTTTCATCCCTACCAAGTAATTTAATTATTGGATGGCTATTTATTTGCTGTCCTGTTTCAGCCTCATTCTTAGCATATCTATAAACAGTTCCAATAATTTCTTCAAACTCATTATTACATACCTTTCGATAGTCTTTTAGGCATATAAAAAACTTATACACGAAATATACTACACATATTATGATAACTATTAATATGACATAAAATAATACTTGCTCTCCGGCTATATCCAATTCAAAAGATTTTTTATCAATGATCAAATAGATGATACCTATACTCATAACTATTATCAAAAGTAAATTAGATAATAATGAAAAATAATAAATATTTTTTAGTTCTTTTATTGTTTTCACATCTTTTTTCCTTTTATTATAATAAGTTTAATGCTTTGTGTTTAGTCATTCAAGTAACCTTTTCTATAGTAATCCCAATATCCACGTGTACCACCTCTAGCAAATGATTTCCACGGGCCGCTCATTCCATAAGTTAACCCTCTTGTAACAACATCATATCCATATTTGTCCCATTGAACTTCTTTTTCTCTTCCTGTTCCGATTCTAGCAAATTGATTTGCGAGTGGTCGTACTACAATATCTAAAAATCCACCAGCAAGTGAAGGGGCTTTACCAAACCTGCCTTGACTAAATCCACCAATAATAAACGCTATTGCATAATCTTCCCAAGTTCCTATTGGAGTTCCAAATGTTGTAAGTGCAAATAAATCTGTTGTAAATTTACTAATTACAGATTTCATACCACCAGCAAGATATGCTCCTCCCATCGCTGCAACTGCACCTGCTGCACCACCTATAACAATACCTGCCGCTGTTCCAATCGCAATCTCGCCAACTAAATCCCAACCTCTTGCGCCATCGTTATAGGCAATTGCTCCACGTGTTACACCACCCAATATTCCACCAATGATAATGCCTGCTATGAATATTGATATTGCAAAATTTCCGTCCCTATCTATATACATCACTGGATTATTGGCACAATACGCATACATGTTGTGTGTTGCTAAATTCCCCGTTTCACCTAAGAGCCCATCGCTACTGATAAATCTACCGATTGCAGGATCGTAATATCTTGACTGCAGATAATACAAACCGGTTTCGACATCAAAACGATATCCACGATATCTATAAGGATTAATATCGGCGAGGCTACCACCTGTTTGACCGACGATATTTCCCCATGCATCGTACTTGTATTTTACCACTGAAACACCGTTGATATCAACAAGTTCTATGATATCCCCTTGCATATTCGTGATATAGAAATATTCTGCTCCATTATAGTTCATGCTGAGCAATGTACCATCCACATCGTATGTGAAATATAGCGTGATGCCATTGCTTCTGCTTTCAACGAGTACCTTATCACCATCTAAAGTGTAATCAGTGGTCACATTACCGCTGCAAGTCCCTTGGGCTTTTTGTGTTCTTATACCTTGGTCATTGTACTTATACGATATCGAATTACAATATGCTGAATAATATGATAATTGTCTACCATCCCATTGATAGCTCTTGTTTGCATAAGATGTTCTCGAATCCACAAGACCGATGACGTTTCCGCTTGCATCGTAGGTGAATGTTTGATAGTGGCTTAACGATCCACTGACATAGTATTCAATCCTCGTGAGTTGGTCTTTCCATGTGTTTTGATAAAACATCTTCTTTTCGCTTTGTGGCGTGCCTGTTGTTACTAGATAGGCAAATGTCTTGATGGATGTGATATTGTTTTGTAAATCATACACATAGACCATGGTTTTTGATAATTGACCGATCAGATAAATATCTTCTCTAATTAATTGATTAAATCCATCATAATAATAATCATATTGTTCAATTGTGGTTCCAGATACCTTTACTGCAATTCTTGTAATATTATGGTTTTCATCATATGTGTATTGATGAATTTGTTGTGTTAACCCATTTCTTTGATACGTGATTTGATATATACGATGGGTCGCATTCCCCATTGATGAATCCACTTTAGCGTCATCATAACTGAATATCTTCGTGAACGTATTTGTTCCAATGGTGAGATCAATACTATGTAGTCTTCTGAGTGAATCTGTATCATAATTGAAATCCTTTCTGATTGTCGTGCCACTGACGCTATAAAGTGTATAATCGTACTCACCTGTTGTTTGGTTATATTTATAAGTAACCGCTCTTGAGATGCCTGAGATGCTGTAATGGTAACGATCAACATTTCCGCTCTCATCATATTCGTATGTGATTTCGTTTCCATCTTTATCTGTAATAATTTCCAATCTGCCTGCCAAATCATACGAATAAAAATAGATGTTGTCGTTGTGCATATCTTTGAGGATGGATAGATTACCGGATGAATCATAGGTATATTCATATCTGATTGTCCCATTAAAACTTATGGATTCGACCTGCTTTTCATCCGTATAGATAAACCCCACATAATCCATATTTCCATATGTTTGGGTTTTCAGCAATCCCGTGTGATAGACTCCTGAATCATCTAACCAGTAGTCATAGGTCATCGAGGTTACATTTGCAATCTTCACACCAACGATCTGATTTAAGCCGTTTGAGTCGTATACAAATTCATAGGAGTAACCATTGCGATTTATCTTCCATAATCTTCCCAATGTGTCATATTCATAACTTCCGCTGAGAACATCCAAGGAGGTACTGCTGTCGATGGTTGTACTGACTAAATTACCATAGGCATCATAAGTAAAGCTTTGGATGTTGCCAATCGCATCGACGATTTCAGTTACAGTCCCTATGGTTTTATCAACGCTTGATGAAGTAATGTTTCCAAACTCATCGGTGACTGAAATCACATACTGCCAATCGATAGTGTAACCTGTCGACGTTTTAAACCACTTATCCTGGTTTGAGGAATCCTTATCATAACCCACATAGGTTTCAATCAACTGCTTTGTCGTTGAGTTGTAGGCGAATGTTGTTCTGACGTTACTGCTGGATAGAATTTCTTCTACTTGATACGTATAATTTCGTTCTATTCCAACTGTTTGGTCTTCTTGTATGATGGATGTGATATTGCCGTTAGCATCGTAACCAAGCTCTGTCGTTGTACCATCAGGTTTTTCGACGGCTGTGAGGTTTCCCGTGTTTGCATCATATCTATACTTAGTGCTTAAATCATCATGATAGAGTTGGATGTTATCAAAATAAGCAGTGCCTTCACCTTTGTATCTCGCATAAATTCTAATATTGACAGCGAACTCAGGAACAAAAAACGCACGCATTTGATATTGCCAATCCTCTATTGCTGGATTAAATGGCATATACTGATACACGTAATATGGAGCGCTTGGATCACCAAATTGAGATGGAACACAATAAATTTGGATGACATATCCAAAAAATCTACCATCTGACTGTTCCCAACCATTCACGTAACCCTTATTGGGAACTGCGGTTGCCTTTGCCCATCCACCAACAATATAGTTTTCACCTCGAGTATACAGCCCATCGATCGTCTGATAGGCTTGTTTGGTCGTTCCACCATCGCCATCTATTTTCAGCGCCTTGCTTCCTAAAATATCCTTCATAATACCCGTTTCAGCAATGCCCACAACCGATGCTGAAGTCGCTATCCAATTCGAAATTCCGGACTCAAATGAATTATTGGCGATCGGATTATATCTGGCATCTACAAACCCTTCAATAATCTGAATATTATCAAAATATGCATCGGAATAATTACTGTCATTCACCAGTTTTACATTCACTGTGTTCGGATATGCTACATAAAAATCAAGTTCATATAAAGTCCATTCGTCTTTCTCATAGACCTTATTTAGCGTACCTTTGCCATGAGCATTCTCGACATCGATGTATGCTCCTGGTGCGGCGCCGTTGTTCTTAATCCAACCTTGGACCTTGTAGCTACCCTGAGTCAAATAGATCTGTTGATTGGCATAAACGCTTGAAGTTAATCGAGAAATCTTTAATGATTTATTCCCCAATACGGACTCATCATAGGAAAAAACGATATTGCCTGTACCTTTGTTCAACGTCCAACCATAACTTGCTTCTTCAAATCCATGGTTTAGTAATGGATTTTGTTGCTGCTTAATGATGTCAGAGCTTTCCATTAATTTATGATTGTTCAAGAAGTTTGGAACTAGGTTTATCAAATCGTATCCGTTGATGGGGTCGCCCAAACTATCAAGGTTTGAAAACAGTCCGCTATACCGATAGTACGTACTGTTTCCATAATCATCCATCACGTTTACTGTATGTCCATAATGATCAAAAGAGTAATAGATACTTTTCCCTTCATGATCCGTATAGGTTGTCTTCGATGGACCATAAACAACACCCGTAAGGCCTAAGTTTAAACCATTATCTGTTGTCGAAATTGAGACTACTCTATTTTTTGTATCATATCCATACTGAACTTTGAAATTATCTTTTTCATTATATGCATTTATCAATCGGTTGCTGCTATCAAAAGTGTATTGCAGTGTATTGTTAATATCTGTTGTCCATCCTGTATTGGATCCGTTACCATATCTATAATCGTAATCGATATGGTCGATATTATTGTATGAATCGTAGGCATAATCACGTCTCTCAACCTGTCGGTAACTACCATCCTCTTGTTTCAGTTCAAGTGTTGTTTGACTGAGCAATGTTGTCCCATATGTAAATTCAATCTTGTTGTCAGCTTCATCTGTGACATAGTCAATTTTAATGAGGTCGTGTCAATATAGGCAATGACAAGTGAATGGTTTGTTTTTGTATTTCTGATAGATGATAATCGACCTACCCCATTGAAATTGTACTCGAGATCAGCCATGGTTGTTACCTTCATGCTCTGATTCTGACTGTTGTACGTAAACCTGTCAAGGACCATTCTCGATCCATCCTCTGAAATGGATTTACAGCTTTGTGTATAGTATGATGTCTGAGTGCATACTTCATTCATGAAATAAACCTTATTGCCATCGGGTTTATGCATGTAGTATAAGTTCAGTGTTGATTCATATTTAATTTCAATAGAATAATTGGTTCGCCAGCCATCACCGTAACCGATATCAACACTTCTGCTATAGTTGTTGTGAAAGAAAGATAGGTATAATGGTAGAAACTCATTTTTGAGTTCATACTCATTTCTTACCCATGTCAAGTTGCCGGTGTAATCACTTATATACCCTGTACCGATCATCCCGACATTTTGAGAGGTATAGGTCCAATAGTCTTTTAGTCCGGATGGTTCTTCATAACCCATCTTAACGACAGGTCTATAAGATGTAGTGGTTGCTCCATTTTGATATACCGCATTGATCGAACCATAGTCATCATCATGCGCGATGGTAAACCCATCGATTCTTGAGGTTCCTTCTGCCTGCCACTCTTTGATTGGCTTGGTAATATCGAAGATGAACGGACTTCCACTTTTAACAACGTGATAGTCAACCACCGTTTCATCATAGCTTTGTTCCGCATGCCAACTGTCCCATGTTACACTGCTACTGATAAAGCTTTTTGTGTTTTTATAAATATTTAGTTGTGCATTTTCTGCTGTCAAATAGGGCGTAAATGATAAATGTGCATAGGTAATCACCTGATTCATGGCTGCACTTGGAATGGTAAAGTAAATCAATCCTTTATATTGAGCAGAAGATGATGTATTGCTCAAATACATGTATTGAGAATTCGCATAATTTGTGGTTGGATTCGCCTGTGAAATATAGGTATCCCATATGCTCATGCTCGTGGTTGTACTGACCAGCGTAGGATCTATGATCACTGGGTAACTCGCTTCACTCAACCAACCATCATTTGGAAGTATTGTAATAATATATGTATCTTTTTTCGTTTCTGTAATTTCATATTGGACATCATGAGATAAATTATTATTATGGTCAACCATAAACAGATTGTCAAACTTGAAAACCGATTCATTTGCTTGATTGAAAAAAATAATACCTTCATCTGTTTCAACGAGTTTCAAGTTTTTTAGAGTGTATTCAAAGGACATCGAAAACCCTTCAGAATATTCGTTTAAAATGATGTACTCCTTGACATCTGATCCTTGTAGGACATACTGTAGATCAACTTGGTTTCCTATGTTCTTATAGGTCACAGATTGGTTGATACCTGATAACTCTGATGATAGTGATTGCCTTTTTTCTGTATTGACATAATCCGAACTACTACTTGATATATCTAAAACCTTCCAATCGATTGAGTAGTCATTTGATTTGATCCCAATTGATCTGCTTTCGTCTAGCGTTTTTGGAAACGTTATTCGAAAACCATTGCTTTTATTCTCCAGATAATTACCGTTTTCATTCAAACTGTTATCAATATCTTTCCATTTACCATCTTCATAATAATGGACTTCGTTGTCATAGATTGCAACCTCATAGGTACCATCAAGTTTTCTGAAGTGCTTTTCATTTGCAGTTCTTCTTGATTCATCTTCATCCACGATTGGAACCAGTGAAATATCAAGTTCATCGCTTCGATACTCCGTTGATTCTTCAACAATCAAGTCATTCGGCATTGCTTCGCTTGCCGCTTCTAATCTCTGACTTGGAAACAGACTAACTACCTGACCCAGTAATGCTAAGAAGACAAGGAATTTCTTGCTTGCATCGATTAATCTGACTAAAATTAAGATCTGCTTATCATTCACTGCTTTCTTTTTGAACATGTTCAACTCTCCCCAAACGTATTTTTAACTGCTTGCTAATCTCATTAATTCACCATTATGTTTAAATAAGGCGCATATTCGGATACAGCGTGAAAACTCTTTGTTTTACTATGTTTCAAACACCTTGCGCTATGTTTTTTGTCCCCCAGCGATGATATACAATACTCTGATATCATTAAATCATTGATATATCAAATAAAACAGGGCGTATACGCCCCATTCGTCATATGTGTAATGAAAATAAAATGCAAGAGGAGTGAAAATACCACTGCGCTGAAAAGATAACGAATTTTCAGAGAACGAACATACGTTTAAAAGCCACAAAATACCTATAAGTGACAAAATATTTGCTGATAAGAGTGCAACATGAATATGAGTTATAAGATTATCATCAGTTGATTGATTTTGAAGCGAATTATGTTGCGTAAGACAACCATTCGGACAAAAAAGACCATTTTTTAACAAAAAATATGTGCCCATAATGGACGAAATTTGAACATATAGACAAAAAAAACCATCGGATACCTATGAAGGTCATCTGATGGCTAATTTTTATTAATTTCGGTTAAAAATTGAGTAATGTCAAGTATGTGTCAAGTATATAACAAGTGCTATTTTAGGGAAAGCAACGTGATAGACTCAATATGCGTTGAAAAAACCATTTTGCTTGCAAAAACGACCTTGTATGTATTAAAGAAACATCAAAATCAGTCAAAATATGTTTACCTTTACAAAGTTAAAAACTGTCTATAATACCAAAGTAACATATTTTAACTTCGATTTGTTTAATTACTCAAGTTTATCTTCATTCATTTGCCAAGTTCCATCTTGTTTGAGATTCATCATTTTTAGGTAATATTCATTTGGTTTCGAAGTTTGATAATTATGTTTTTTACTTATATCATACTCTGAGATTGAAGCTAGATTATAAAGACTTGTTATGTAATCCAATTGTTTACTATCGTTTATTTTACTGCTGTATATTTTATGAACTAGTTTTGGTTTCCTTAGCAGATCATAGACAGAATAATTTTGATCTAATCTTGCGATAACACCGTATAAAAAATCACACATCATATATGTGCCATCAAGATATACCTCTACGACTTGATGTCCATGATATGCTTGAAATGGGTTAACTAGAATAGCGATTCTACTTGGCATATCTAAGCATTGTATAATGGCTGCACCTACTCTAGAAATATCTGTGCACCAATCACTACCTCTTTGAATGATTTCTAACTCGGTTCCTCCGAAAATCATTTCTTCAAATGGTGTATTGAATCTTTCAACTATTTCATTTACAAATTCAATTGTTCTATAAATAGATTCAAGATGATTATCACCTTTTAATTTAAGTGCAATTTCATATAGTTCATGGTTGCTGATATCTTGTGAAACAGCATTTGGGGCTTTATATAGAAATGATTTTGAGTCTTCATCTAAAAAAATCATGTTTTTCAATAAGGCATGATCAACTGATCCTTTATGATGCAAATCATTTTTAAACATATGTTCATATGCCTTTCCAAATACACCATAACCAGTTTTCATCTTTGACTTGTTCATGACTTTTATTCCTTAATAAGATTGAGCAACTGAACATTTTTATAGATAACTTCTTTACCTAACTGTTCAGAAACAATAAACCCTTCTTTTTCAAGTAATTTCAAATATTTCGTAGCGGTTGCTCTAGATATATCCAGATTTTCTCTAAAGAACTCATTCTTGGTATACATGTATGAAAACAAATGTTCAACGATTTCATATCGATAAATATCTGGTAATCTGTTTTTCATCATGTCTTTTGTTAGCTCTATCGATTGATTGATTCTTAATATGAGGTTAATCGTATTTTTGGAAGTTTCCGAAACACCTTTTAGAATATACATAACAAAATCCTTTATATTTACTATGTCCTCATTACACTTCTTTAATAGAGTATAATATTGTGCCTTGTTTTCCATGATGTACTTACTTAAGTATAGGATAGGTTCAGTTATCTTTTCTTTTAATACTAAATATAAAATATTTAAGATTCTCCCTGTTCTACCATTACCATCATAAAATGGGTGAATACTTTCAAATTGGAAGTGGATTAAAGCCATTTGAATCAGTGGATCATAATCATCATTTTGATTAATAAATAATTCAAGATTATGCATGAGATCACGAATTTCTAATTCATTTTGTGGCGGCGTATGTACAACTTCATTGGTTTTATCGTTTATAATGACTGTTCCGGGCAGTTTTCTTATGCCACCTTTATTCGGTTCGATGACATTTTGGATTTCTACAAGTATATTTGTACTTATAAATCCTTTTTGTCTCATGACTAATAAACCACGATCTATTGCATGCTTATAATTGATTACTTCTTTAGGTTTTCCTCCAATAGGTGTTTTTGAAACTATCTCCTTAAATATTTCATCATAGGTCGTCATAATATTTTCTATAGCTGATGAATCTTTTGACTCACTTAGATTGATTAAACTCAAAACGATTCCAGGATTTGGAAGTATTTTTAGTATCCCTTTTAACTCGCCTATATGATGATTTGCAGTATTTAATTCTTTCAATATGTCTACTTCATTTAAATCTATATGAAAAGGAAGTTTATTCACAACATCACCTCGTGACCAATAAAATATAATTTTTATCCTCGTAATCATATTATCACAGGAAAATAGTCACGTCAAGGCTTCGAGGATATTTTTTTATATATTTTAGTCACGAGCTCGTTACACACCAGATACATTAGGAAAAATGTTGTATCGGGTTGAAGTGATATAATTTTTGAGAATCGATGTTCTCACACTCAAGAAAATATATGCATAAAGCATAGTTTGACATTTCCACATTGATTTCGATATGTTTCCACATTGGGCAAAAAGCAAAAAAAGAGGCATTTAACCCTATTTGAAGGGATCAGATGCTTCTTGTTCTATTATAAGAATGGCTTTGTTAAGCGGTTTTTAAAGAAAGCAATGTGATAGACTCAACGTGCGTGGAGTATATCTAATTGCTCGAAAATTTGTCGTTTCGTGTACATCGGAAACATATTTTTGGCCATTTTATGTTTCCCCATTCCAGACTTTTTCCAGTGTGGGAACATATAAACAATACATTTCATTATAGATTGTGAAAACAAGTTCGATACCGCACATTCATTTGCACCGATGAATTTCTGCTTTTTATTAAGAAAATTGAATACTTATTTTGCTTCCATGTCCTACAACACTGTCAATTTGTAAATTTGCTTCCAATTTTCGAACAATATCTTTTACAAATTGAAGACCCAATCCACTACCTTTTTCGTTAAATTTCATTGCCTCTTCTGAACGATAAGGACCTTTTAAGATATTTATAATTGTTTCACTTGTCATACCAATCCCTTCATCACTAACTACCAGTCTTCTTGTTTTATTTTGAACTGAGATTGTAATATTTGATTGTGGATTAGAATAATAAAAAGCATTGAATAAAAGGTGTTCAATTAATCTTTCTAAATCTTTATCTGAAATATTTACAAATAAAGTCTCTAATTCGAGTGTTATAGAAATC
>Ga0209066_10005794_pt1 | contig 12863 bp, 12 predicted proteins | sample All_14_2_FD_187198 | JGI IMG/M metagenome (GOLD analysis project Ga0209066, IMG submission 187198) | Freshwater microbial communities in response to fracking from Pennsylvania, USA - Allegheny Zone_MetaG_DW_15 (SPAdes) (version 2) ...
CCCCAGCATCGCCCAGTTGGTCGATTCCAAGATGGACCTGATCGTGGCCGGCACCGAAACCGCCGTGCTGATGGTCGAGTCCGAAGCCGACCAGCTGTCTGAAGACGTCATGCTGGGTGGTGTCGTGTTCGGTCACGAGCAAGGCAACATCGCCATCGCCGCCATCCATGATCTGGTGCGTGACGCTGGCAAGCCCTCCTGGGACTGGCAAGCGCCCGCCAAGGACGAGCCCTTCATCGCCAAGGTCAACGCCCTGGCCGAAGAAAAGCTGCGCGCCGCTTACCAGATCCGCTCCAAGCAAGCCCGCACGCAAGCTTGCCGCGCTGCTTACGCTGAAGTCAAAGCCGCTCTGACGGCTGAAGGCATCGCCTTTGACGGCGTCAAGGTCGAAGGCCTGTTGTTCGACATCGAAGCCAAGATCGTGCGTGACCAGATCCTGGCCGGCGAGCCCCGCATCGACGGTCGCGACACCCGCACCGTGCGCCCCATCGAAATCCGCACCGGCGTGCTGCCCCGCGTTCACGGTTCGGCCCTGTTCACCCGTGGTGAAACCCAGGCGCTGGTCGTGGCCACGCTGGGCACCGAGCAAGACGCTCAGCGCATTGACGCCCTGACCGGCGACTTCCGTGACTCGTTCCTGTTCCACTACAACATGCCTCCGTTCGCCACTGGCGAAACCGGCCGTGTCGGTACCCCCAAGCGCCGCGAAATCGGCCACGGCCGTCTGGCCAAGCGCGCCCTGGTGCCTTTGCTGCCTCCCAAGGACGAGTTTGCCTACACCGTGCGTGTGGTCTCCGAGATCACCGAGTCCAACGGTTCGTCATCGATGGCTTCGGTCTGCGGCGGCTGCCTGGCCATGATGGACGCTGGCGTGCCCATGAAGGCCCACGTGGCCGGCATCGCCATGGGTCTGATCAAGGACGGCAACAAGTTTGCCGTGCTGACCGACATCCTGGGCGACGAAGATCACCTGGGCGACATGGACTTCAAGGTGGCCGGTACCACGTCTGGTATCACGGCGCTGCAGATGGACATCAAGATCCAGGGCATCACCAAGGAAATCATGCAAGTGGCGCTGGCGCAAGCCAAGGAAGCCCGCCTGCACATCCTGGGCAAGATGGTGGAAGCCATGGGCACGGCCAACACGGAAGTCTCCGAGTTCGCGCCCCGCCTGTACACCATCAAGATCAGTCCGGACAAGATCCGTGACGTCATCGGCAAGGGTGGTGCCACCATCCGCGGTCTGTGCGAAGAGACCGGCTGCCAGATCAACATCAGCGAAGACGGCACCGTCACGGTGGCTTCTTCCGATGGTGCCAAGGCTGACATCGCCATCCAGCGCATCAACGAAATCACCGCAGAAGTGGAAATCGGTGCCGTCTACGAAGGCCCCGTCACCAAGCTGTTCGATTTTGGCGCCCTGATCAACCTGCTGCCCGGCAAGGACGGTCTGCTGCACATCAGCCAGATCGCCCACGAGCGCGTCGAGAAAGTCTCCGACTACCTGACCGAAGGCCAGATCGTCAAGGTCAAGGTCATGGAGACCGATGAGAAAGGCCGCATCAAGTTGTCCATGAAGGCCCTGATGGAGCGCCCTGAAGGCATGCCTGAGCGCGAAGAGCGCAGCGATCGTGGTGACCGCGGCGACCGTGGTGGCCGTGGCGACCGTGACCGCGGTGGCCGTGGTGGCGACCGTGGTGATCGCGGCGGCGAGCGCCGTGACCGTGCCCCTCGCGCCGATCAGCCCGCAGGTGATCAGGACCAAGGTCCTGCTGGCGATCAGTCGCAACAACAACAGCAGTGAGCACCATGAAGAAGCTGGTTGTCGGTAACTGGAAGATGCACGGGAGCCGTGCCTTCAATGCGGAACTGATCCAGGGCCTGCTGGCTGCAGACCTGGCCACCACAGCGCCTGGCGCTGATGTGGCCGTCTGCCCGCCCTTCGTCTTTCTGGCGGATGTGGCGGCCAGCCTGCAGGGCTCGGCCATTGCGGTGGGCAGTCAGGACCTTTCGGTGCAGGCGCAAGGCGCTTACACCGGTGAGGTCTCCGGCCCCATGGTCCGCGAACTGGGAGCGACCTATGCCATCGTGGGTCACTCCGAGCGTCGCAGTTACCATCAGGAGAGCGATCAACTGGTGGCCGACAAGGCCAAGGCAGCTTTGGCTCATGGCTTGATCCCGATCGTCTGCGTGGGTGAAACCCTCGCAGAACGTGAGGCTGATCAGACCGAGGCTGTGGTGGCTCGTCAGCTTCAGGCGGTCATCGACACCCTGGGTGAGCAGCTCACCCGGATCGTCGTGGCCTACGAGCCTGTGTGGGCCATCGGGACCGGCAAGACGGCTTCGCCAGAGCAGGCTCAGGCGGTGCACGCGTTCCTGCGTGCTCAGCTCAAGGCTGCCTTGCCTGCCGCGGCTTCGGTACCTTTGCTCTATGGTGGCTCGGTCAAACCGGACAACGCCGCCCAGCTTTTCAGTCAGACAGACATTGATGGCGGACTCATTGGCGGCGCAGCCCTCAAGGCGTCCGACTTTGCCGCCATTGCCCGTGCCGCTTGATTGCGCGCCGGTGACACAACAGGTTTAGGAGTTTTTTCATGCAAGCAATGACCACGCTGATCCTCATGGTTCAGATCGTGTCAGCCATCTCCATGATCGGCCTGGTGCTGGTTCAGCACGGCAAGGGTGCGGACATGGGGGCCTCGTTTGGCAGTGGCGCCTCGGGCAGTCTGTTCGGTGCCACGGGCAGCGCGAACTTCCTGTCGCGCTCCACCGCCGTGACTGCCACGGTGTTTTTTGTCAGCACGCTGGCCCTGGCTTATCTGGGCAATCATCGCTCGACCGCCGCTGAAGGCAGCTTCCTGGATCAGGCAGCCAGTTCGGCGGCTTCTGGTGCTTCGGCTGCTGCGGTGGTGCCTTCGGCGCCAGCGTCCGGCTCGGCGTTGATCCCGACCAAGTGATCCTGCAGGGCAGGGTGGTTTGATTCCGCCGTGCCTTGTGCGACACAACATCCGACATGAGGACTCTGTTTCAAACGTAAAGAGCCTCTTTTTCGGGTTAGAATTGAAGTCTTCGGTGAGCGAGCCTCATGCAAGCCGGAGCAAGCAAAAAGTGAGCTTTCGGGCTTGCATTGCCGACGTGGTGAAATTGGTAGACACGCTATCTTGAGGGGGTAGTGGCGAAAGCTGTGCGAGTTCGAGTCTCGCCGTCGGCACCAGAAAATTCAACAGAGTCTTCGCGCCACCCATGATCAACGCTGATCCTTCATTGCAGGTTGATCAAAGGGCATTTTGGGTGTGTTGTGTGGCTCATGCGGGCGCGTTAAGGGTTTATGCTGATCGGGTTTGATCAGCGGCTAAACTCTCGACGCGCTTTTTTGTTGTGCGGCTTTTTTTGAAACCTTGGGCAGCAAAGGCTTAGATCCATGTTCAGCCTCGAGCAATACCTTCCTGTACTCCTGTTCATCCTGGTGGGCATTGGCGTGGGCGTGGCCCCGCAACTCCTGGGTTTCCTCCTGGGGCCTCGCCGTCCTGATGAGGCCAAGAACTCTCCCTACGAATGCGGCTTCGAAGCTTTCGAAGACGCGCGCATGAAGTTCGATGTGCGCTACTACCTGGTGGCCATCCTCTTCATCCTCTTTGACCTGGAAATCGCGTTCTTGTTCCCCTGGGCGGTCTCGCTCCGTGAAATCGGCGCGGTGGGTTTCTGGACCATCATGATGTTCCTGGGCATTCTGGTCGTGGGCTTTGTCTACGAGTGGAAAAAAGGCGCCCTGGACTGGGAATGATCGTCAGGTCTGGCAAGCAATTAAGGTAGCTCCAAATGGGTATCGAAGGCGTCTTCAAAGAAGGCTTCATCACCACAACGGCTGACACGCTCATCAACTGGTCCAAGACCGGTTCGATGTGGCCCATGACCTTCGGTCTGGCCTGCTGCGCCGTGGAGATGATGCACGCGGGTGCGGCCCGCTATGACATCGACCGCTTCGGCATGTTGTTCCGTCCCAGCCCACGTCAGTCCGATTTGATGATCGTGGCTGGCACGTTGTGCAACAAGATGGCGCCGGCGCTGCGCAAGGTGTACGACCAGATGGCCGAGCCCCGCTGGGTGTTGTCCATGGGGTCGTGCGCCAACGGCGGTGGCTACTACCACTACAGCTACTCGGTGGTGCGCGGTTGCGACCGCATCGTGCCGGTGGACGTCTACGTGCCAGGCTGCCCCCCGACCGCCGAGGCGCTTTTGTACGGCATCTTGCAGCTCCAAGCCAAGATCCGCCGTGAAAACACCATCGCACGTTGAGCCCGGGGCCATCACATGACCATGAAACTCGACACCCTGCAAGCCGCTCTCCAGAGCGTGCTGGGCGACAAGATTGTCCGGCTTGATCGTGAGCTGGGCGAACTGACACTGACCGTCAAGGCCGCTGACTATTTTGAAGTGGCCACCACCTTGCGTGACCACGCATCCCTGCGCTTTGAGCAGTTGATGGACCTGTGCGGCATGGACTATTCGGCCTACAAGGATGGCGCCGAATCGATCTACGCCGAAGGCCTGCGCTTTTGCGCGGTCTCGCACCTGTTGTCTGTCACGCACAACTGGCGTCTGCGCCTGAAGACCTTTGCCGCTGACGATGACTTCCCCATCGTGGCCTCGGTCACCCCCATCTGGAGCGGCGCCAACTGGTTCGAGCGCGAAGCCTTCGACCTGTATGGCATCGTCTTTGACGGTCACGAGGACCTGCGTCGCATCCTGACCGACTACGGCTTCATCGGTCACCCGTTCCGCAAGGACTTCCCCACGACCGGTCACGTCGAGATGCGCTACGACCCCGAGCAGCGCCGAGTGATCTACCAACCTGTCTCCATCGAGCCGCGCGAGATCACCCCGCGCATCATCCGTGAAGACAAGTACGGCGGCATCCATTGAGCACGAGTCATGGCTGAAATCAAAAACTACACCCTGAACTTCGGTCCGCAGCACCCTGCCGCACACGGCGTGCTGCGTCTGGTGCTGGAGCTCGATGGCGAAGTCATCCAGCGCGCTGACCCCCACATCGGTCTGCTGCATCGCGCCACTGAAAAGCTGGCCGAGTCCAAGACTTTCATCCAGTCGCTGCCGTACATGGACCGCCTGGACTACGTCTCGATGATGTGCAACGAGCACGCCTACTGCCTGGCCATCGAGAAGATGATGGGCATCGAGGTGCCCCAGCGTGCGCAGTACATCCGCGTGATGTTCTCCGAGATCACCCGCATCCTGAACCACCTGATGTGGCTGGGCGCGCACGGTCTGGACTGCGGTGCGATGAACATCTTCATCTACTGCTTCCGCGAACGCGAAGACCTGTTCGACCTCTATGAAGCGGTCTCGGGCGCGCGCATGCACGCGGCCTACTTCCGCCCCGGTGGCGTGTACCGCGACCTGCCTGAGACCATGCCTCAGTACAAGGTCAGCAAGATCAAGAATGCCCGCGCCATCGCTGAGCTCAACAGCAATCGCCAGGGCACGATGCTCGATTTCATTGACGACTTCACCCAACGCTTCCCCAAGCTGGTGGACGAGTATGAAACCCTGCTGACCGACAACCGCATCTGGAAGCAGCGCACGGTCGGCATTGGTGTGGTGACGCCCGAGCGCGCCTTGAACCTGGGTTTCTCTGGCGCCATGCTGCGCGGCTCGGGCATTGCCTGGGACCTGCGCAAGCAACAGCCTTACGACGTCTACAGCGAGATGGACTTTGACGTGCCGGTGGGCAAGGACGGTGACTGCTACGACCGTTACCTGGTCCGCGTGGAAGAGCTGCGCCAGTCCAACCGCATCATCAAGCAATGCGTGGAGTGGCTCCGCAAGAACCCCGGCCCGGTCATCACGGACAACCACAAGGTGGCGCCGCCGTCCCGCGTGGGCATGAAGTCCTCGATGGAAGAGCTGATCCACCACTTCAAGCTCTTCACCGAAGGTTTCCACGTGCCCGAAGGCGAGGCGTATGCCGCGGTCGAGCACCCCAAGGGCGAGTTCGGCATCTACCTGAGCAGTGACGGGGCCAACAAGCCTTATCGGCTCAAGATCCGCGCCCCTGGCTTTCCGCACCTGGCCGCACTGGACGAGATGGGACGCGGGCACATGATTGCCGACGCGGTCGCCATCATCGGCACGATGGACATCGTGTTCGGTGAAATCGACCGTTGAGCGACGCACGCACAACCGCAGCACAGATCAGCGAAGCACACACCATGTTGAGTGAACAAACCAAAGCGCGTTTTGACCGCGAACTGGCCAAGTACCCGGCCGACCAGCGTGTCTCGGCGGTCATGGCCTGCCTGTCGATCATCCAGCAGGAGCAGGGCTGGGTCTCGCCCGAGAGCGAGCAGGCCATTGCCGATCACATCGGCATGCCCGCCATCGCGGTGCATGAGGTCACGACCTTCTACAACATGTTCAACCAGAAGCCGGTGGGCCAGTTCAAGCTGAACGTGTGCACCAACCTGCCTTGCCAGTTGCGCGATGGCCAGAAGGCGCTGGAGCATGTCTGCCAGCGCCTGGGTGTGGACGTTGGCGGGACCACGGCCGATGGCCTGTTCACCGTGCAGCAATCGGAGTGCCTGGGTGCTTGCGCCGACGCGCCGGTGGCCCTGGTCAACGACCGTCAGATGGTCAGCTACATGAGCAACGAACGCCTCGACGAATTGATCGATGCGCTCAAGGCCCAGGCCAAGTGAGGCAAGAACAAGATGCTTGATCTCTCCAAATTCCAGGCGACCGGCAAGGAAACCGTTTTCCACGGTCGTCACATCAACCCTCAGATCTACGCCGACATCGACGGCAACAACTGGGGCATCAAGGACTACGAGGCCCGTGGTGGCTACGCGGCCCTGCGCAAGATCCTGGGCAAGGATGGCGGCGAAGGCATGACCCAGGATCAGGTGATCGCCGAGGTCAAGGCCTCGTCGCTGCGCGGTCGTGGTGGTGCAGGCTTTCCCACCGGCTTGAAGTGGAGCTTCATGCCCCGCGCCTTCCCAGGGCAGAAGTACCTGGTCTGCAACTCCGACGAGGGCGAACCGGGCACCGCCAAGGACCGTGAGATCCTGCGCTTCAACCCGCACACCGTGATCGAAGGCATGGCCATTGCGGCCTACGCCATGGGCATCACCGTGGGCTACAACTACATCCACGGCGAAATCTTTGAGGCCTATGAGCGCTTCGAGGCCGCCCTGGAAGAGGCCCGCGCCGCTGGCTACCTGGGCAACAACATCCTGGGCAGCAACTTCAGCTTCCAGTTGCATGGGCATCATGGGTTTGGCGCCTACATCTGCGGTGAAGAGACCGCGTTGCTGGAGTCCCTGGAAGGCAAGAAGGGGCAACCCCGCTTCAAGCCTCCGTTCCCCGCCAGCTTTGGCCTGTACGGCAAGCCCACCACGATCAACAACACCGAGACCTTTGCGGCCGTCCCCTGGATCATCCGCAACGGGGGTGAAGCCTTCCTGAACGCGGGCAAGCCCAACAACGGTGGCACCAAGCTGTTCACCATCAGTGGTGATGTCGAGTTGCCCGGCAACTACGAGATCCCCATGGGCACGCCCTTTGCCAAGCTGCTGGAGCTGGCCGGTGGCGTGCGTGGTGGCAAAAAGCTCAAGGCCGTGATCCCTGGTGGTTCGTCGTCACCCGTGATCCCTGGTCACATCATGATGGACCTGACGATGGACTATGACTCCATTGCCAAGGCCGGCTCCATGCTGGGCTCGGGCGCGGTCATCGTGATGGACGAGACCCGCTGCATGGTCAAGAGCCTGCAACGCCTGTCCTACTTCTACATGCACGAGTCCTGCGGTCAGTGCACGCCTTGCCGCGAAGGCACGGGCTGGCTGTGGCGCATGGTCGACCGCATCGAGACCGGCCACGGTCGTCCAGAAGACATCGAGATGCTGGACAACGTGGCAGAGAACATCCAGGGTCGCACCATCTGTGCCCTGGGCGATGCTGCGGCCATGCCGGTGCGCGCTTTCATCAAGCACTACCGCGATGAGTTCGTGCACCACATCGAACACAAGACCTGCGTGGTCCCCGCGTATGTCTAAGGGCCCCCACGTTCGGAGTACCTCTCTGCCCCCCAAGGGGGCTGGTCTTCCTTGGGGCGGCCCGGCGGAAGCCCGGTCGCGTACAGGAAAAGGTGATTAAGCGCTATGGTTGAAATCGAAATCGACGGCCGCAAGGTCCAGGCCCAGGAAGGCAGCATGGTGATCCGTGCTGCCGAAGAAAACGGCACCTTCATTCCACACTTCTGTTATCACAAGAAGTTGTCGATCGCGGCCAACTGCCGCATGTGCCTCGTGGACATCGAGAAGGCGCCCAAGCCCATGCCGGCGTGCGCCACGCCGGTCACGCAGGGCATGATCATTCGCACCAAGAGTGAGAAGGCCATCAAGGCTCAGCAGAGCGTGATGGAGTTCCTGCTGATCAACCACCCGCTGGATTGCCCCATCTGCGACCAGGGCGGTGAGTGTCAGTTGCAGGACCTGGCCGTGGGTTACGGTGCTTCTTCTTCGCGTTACAACGAAGAAAAGCGCGTGGTCTTCCCCAAGGATGTGGGCCCGCTGATCTCCATGCAGGAGATGAGCCGCTGCATCCAGTGCACCCGCTGCGTGCGCTTTGGCCAGGAAGTGGCCGGCGTCATGGAGTTGGGCATGGTTCACCGCGGTGAACACTCCGAGATCGAGACCTTTGTGGGCCAGTCGGTGGACTCCGAGCTGTCGGGCAACATGATCGACATCTGCCCCGTTGGTGCTCTGACCAGCAAGCCCTTCCGCTACAGCGCCCGCACCTGGGAGCTGTCGCGCCGCAAGAGTGTGAGTCCTCATGATTCCACCGGTGCCAACCTGATCGTTCAGGTCAAGAATGGCAAGGTGATGCGTGTGGTGCCTCTGGAAAACGAAGCGGTCAACGAATGCTGGATCGCCGACCGCGATCGCTACAGCTACGAAGCCCTCAACAGCGACCAGCGCCTGACCAAGCCCATGCTCAAGCAGGGCGGTGTCTGGCGTGAGGTGGACTGGACCACGGCCCTGGAGTACGTGGCCAACGGTCTCAAGGGCGTCAAGAACGACCATGGTGCGCAAGCCATCGGTGCCCTGGGCACCGAGCACAGCACCGTCGAAGAGCTCTACCTGCTGGGCCAACTGGTTCGCGGCCTGGGCAGCGACAACGTCGACACCCGCCTGCGCCAGGCGGACTTCACCACGGGTGAGGGCGCTCGCTGGCTGGGTCTGAGCATTGCCGAACTCTCCAACGTGGATGCCGCCCTGGTGGTGGGCTCGTTCCTGCGCAAAGACCACCCTCTGTTTGCCGCGCGTCTGCGTCAGGCAGCCAAGCGAGGCGCGTTCATCAGCGCCATTGGCGCCACCAACGACGACTGGCTGGTTACGCTCAAGCAGCGCATCACCGTGGCGCCCAGTGCCTGGGCGCAAGCCTTGGGTGATGTGGCCGTGGCCGTGGCCAACCAACTGGGCCTGGACATTCCCTGCAACGGGACGGCCACCGACGCAGCCAAGGCCATCGCCGATGCGCTGATTTCTGGCGAACGCAAGGTGGTGTTGCTGGGCAACGCGGCGGCGCAGCACCCTCAGGCTTCCAGCCTGCAGGCCCTGGCGCAGTGGATTGCCAGCGCCACCGGTGCCAAGCTGGGCTTCCTCAGTGAAGCGGCCAACACCGTGGGCGCGCAACTGGTGGGCGCACAGCCTCAGGCGGGCGGCCTCAACGCAGGTGCGATGCTCTCGGGCAAGGCGCTCAAGGCCGTGCTGCTGCTCAACGCAGAGCCTGAATTCGACTCGGCCAACCCGGCTGCGGCCCGTGCTGCACTGGCCAACGCCGAGATGGTGGTGTCGTTGTCGGCCTTCAAGACTGGCGCCACCGATTACGCCGATGTGCTGCTGCCGATCGCGCCGTTCTCGGAAACTTCGGGCACCTTTGTCAACGCCGAAGGCCGCGTCCAGAGCTTCCATGGCGTGGTCAAGCCCACGGGCGATGTCCGTCCAGCCTGGAAGGTCCTGCGCGTGCTGGGCAGCTTGCTGAGCATCCCCGGATTTGACTTTGACACCTCCGAAGAGGTCAAGGCGCGTGCCCTGGGCGACGTGACGACCATCCCTGCACGGTTGTCCAACGCGACCTCGGTGGCGATCAGCGTCTCGGCTTCGTCCGGTGGCCTGGAGCGCATCGCCGATGTGCCGATCTACAGTGCCGATGCTCTGGTGCGCCGCTCGGCCAGCCTGCAAGCCACGGTGGATGCCAAGGCGCCGGTGGCCACGCTGCCGCAAGCCCTGTGGGCAGAGCTGGGTCTTAGCGAAGGTGCCCAGGTCAAGGTGTCGCAGGATTCGGCCTCGGCTGTGCTGCCCGCCGTGCTCGATGCCAGCTTGCCCGCCAATGTGGTGCGCGTGCCCACGGGTCACCCCGATACCGCCTCCTTGGGCGCTTCCTTCGGCACGATCCGTGTCGAAAAAGCCTGATGACAGGGAAGGACACACAACATGATTGACGCCCTGTACAACGCCGGAGCCGGAGCCATGGGTGGCGCCTGGCCCGTGGTCTGGTCACTGATCAAGATCGTGGCCCTGCTGCTGCCCCTGCTGGGCTGCGTGGCTTACCTGACCCTGTGGGAGCGCAAGGCCATTGGCTGGTCGCAGATCCGCCCGGGTCCCAACCGCACCGGTCCTGCCGGTCTGTTGCAGCCCATCGCCGATGCCGTCAAGCTGATCTTCAAGGAGATCATCGTGCCGACGGCCGCGCACAAGGGCCTGTTCTTCCTCGGCCCGGTCATGACGATCATGCCCGCACTGGCGGCCTGGGCTGTGATCCCCTTCGGCCCTGAAGTGGCGCTGGCCAATGTCAACGCCGGCTTGCTGTTCCTGATGGCGATCACGTCGATGGAAGTCTACGGAGTGATCATCGCGGGCTGGGCCTCCAACTCCAAGTACGCCTTCCTGGGCGCGCTGCGGGCCTCGGCACAGATGGTGTCGTATGAAATCGCCATGGGTTTTTGCCTGGTGGTGGTGCTGATGACGTCCGGCTCGCTCAACCTGACCGACATCGTGATGAGCCAGAACAAGGGCCAGTTTGCCGAGATGGGCATGAGCTTCCTGTCCTGGAACTGGTTGCCCCTGTTCCCGATCTTCATCGTGTACTTCATCTCCGGTCTGGCTGAAACCAACCGCCACCCCTTTGACGTGGTGGAAGGCGAGTCCGAGATCGTGGCCGGTCACATGATCGAGTACTCGGGCATGTCCTTTGCCATGTTCTTCCTGGCGGAGTACGCCAACATGATCCTGGTGTCGATGCTGGCGGTGCTGTTGTTCCTGGGTGGCTGGTTGCCCCCGGTTGAATTCCTCAGCTTCATCCCCGGCTGGATCTGGCTGGGCATCAAGACCTTCGTCGTCGTGACCATGTTCCTGTGGGTGCGTGCGTCCTTCCCCCGTTTCCGTTACGACCAGATCATGCGTCTGGGCTGGAAGATCTTCATCCCCGTCACCCTGGTGTGGCTGGTGGTCGTGGGTCTGTGGATCCAGTCTCCCTGGAACATCTGGCAATAAAGGTCGCAACCATGTCTGCAACGACGTCCGTCACGGACTTCTTCAAGAGCTTCCTGCTGCTGGACTTCCTCAAGGGGTTCGGCGTGACAGGCAAGCACTTCCTGTCCAAGAACATCACGATCCAGTTCCCGGAAGAAAAGACGCCGCTGTCGCCGCGCTTTCGTGGCCTGCACGCCCTGCGCCGTTACGAGAACGGTGAAGAGCGCTGCATCGCCTGCAAGCTGTGCGAAGCCGTCTGCCCGGCCATGGCCATCACGATCGAGTCCGACGTGCGCGACGACGGCAGTCGCCGCACCACGCGCTACGACATCGACCTGACCAAGTGCATCTTCTGCGGCTTCTGCGAAGAAAGCTGTCCCGTGGATTCGATCGTCGAAACCCACATCTTTGAGTACCACGGCGAAAAGCGTGGCGACCTGTACTTCACCAAGGACATGCTCCTGGCGGTGGGGGATCGCTACGAAAAAGAAATCGCTGCCAACAAGGAGGCCGACGCCAAGTACCGCTGAGCCCGCCAGGGCCAGTGATGACTGGTGCAATACCCATGGATACCTTGACCATTTTGTTTTACCTGTTTGCTTTTGTGCTGGTGTACGCGGCCTTCCGCGTGATCACCGCCAAGAGCCCCGTGAGTGCCGCGTTGCACCTGGTGCTGGCGTTCTTCAATGCCTCGGGCATCTGGATGTTGCTGCAAGCCGAGTTCCTGGCCATTGCGCTGGTGCTGGTGTATGTAGGCGCCGTGATGGTGCTGTTCCTGTTCGTGGTGATGATGCTGGACGTCAACCTCGACTCGATCCGTCAGGGCTTCTGGAAAGTCTTCCCACTGGCTGGTTTCATCGGTGTGGTCATTGCCCTGGAGATGGCGATGGTGCTGATGAGCGGCTTCCACTTGTCGGAAGCCAAGCCTTTTGCGCCTGAGGTGGCCAATGTGCCCAACACCAAGGCGCTGGGCATCGAGATGTACACCAACTACCTGTTCCCGGTTCAGGTCGCTGCCGTGATCCTGTTGGTGGCCATCATTGCCGCCATCGCGCTGACCCACCGTGGTCGCAAGAACTCGCGTTACCAGAACCCCTCGGAGCAGGTCAAGGCACGCAAGGCCGACCGCCTGCGCATCGTCAAGATGGATGCAGTGGTGGAGCAGCCCTCGGCACCGACCCCCGCAGAAGGAGGCCAGGCATGACCGGCATCACCCTCGGACACTACCTTTCGTTGGGCGCGATCCTGTTCTCGCTGTCGGTCATCGGGATCTTCCTGAACCGCAAGAACCTGATCGTGCTGCTCATGGCC
>Ga0209066_10005795_pt1 | contig 12863 bp, 11 predicted proteins | sample All_14_2_FD_187198 | JGI IMG/M metagenome (GOLD analysis project Ga0209066, IMG submission 187198) | Freshwater microbial communities in response to fracking from Pennsylvania, USA - Allegheny Zone_MetaG_DW_15 (SPAdes) (version 2) ...
GCACATCTCCCCGGTGCGGCAGGCCATCGCCCGGGTCACCGCCAACCGGGTGCCCTACGTGTACGGACCGCTCTATGAGGGCGGCGAACGAACACCCGGGCTGTTCCTCACCGGTGAGACGCCCTCGCGGCAACTGTTACCCGCGATGGACTGGATGAACTCCGAGTACGGAATCGACCAGTGGGTGCTGATCGGGAACGACTACGTCTGGCCCCGCCAGACCGGACTGGCCGCCCGATTGCATGCCCGTTCGCAGGGTCGGCCGCTGTTGGACGAGATCTATGTTCCGCTCGGAACGCAGGACTTCGGCGCGGCGATACGCCAGGTCGAGGCGACCGGTGCCGCGGGCGTGCTGCTGCTGCTGGTCGGCGGTGACGGGGTGGCATTCAATCGCCAGTTCGCCGCCGCCGGATTGTGCCCGGCCGTGCCTCGACTGAGCCCGCATGTCGAGGAAAACATGCTGCTCGCCAGCGGCAGCGACAGCAATGACGGGTTGTTCGCGGCTGCAGGCTATTTCGAAGCCCTAAACACCACCGCCAGCATGGATTTCGCGTCACGCTACTACCGGCACTTCGGTGCGTCGGCGCCGGCACTCAACAGCATCGGCGAATCCTGCTATGAGGCACTGACCCTGCTGATCGCGCTGACCGAACGGGCAGGATCACTGGGTATCGACCAGCTCGCGGGCGCCGCGGAGGGCTTGACCTACATCAGCCCGCGCGGTGAGGTCACCATGCGCGGCAATCAGATGTCGCAAGATATCTACGTGGCCGAGGCCAAGGGCCTGGACTTCGAAGTGCGGTCCCGGATCTCGGCCGCCTGAGATCCCGGCTACTGGTGCATGGCGATGCGCAGCGCCTGATGGGCCGGTTCGTTGCCGAAATTCTCGATCAGCACCACCTGGAGTTCGCCGACCACACCACCGAGAATGGCACCGACCGCGATCATCGTCGGCTCGTCGTCCTTGAACACCGGCCGCAGGATCGACTCGTACTCCTCGTTGCTCAGCTGGCCCATCTTGTCGATGATGGTGTTCTCCAGGTCGAGCACGTTCATCGCGTAATCCTGGGCCTCCAGCAGCGTGGTCGGCAGCTGCTCCAGCACCATCTGAACCAGGTTGTCCTTCAGCGCGTTGTACCGCTGGGTGCCCACCGCCATCTTGACCAGGGGAGCCGCGATCCCGGTCTGGGCGTCGATGGCCGCGCCGACCTCCTTGCCGATCAAGGAGAACAGTTTGTCCGCGCCCGGACCGCGCAGCACCCCGTCGAACAGAATCTCGGGGGAGAACAGATCCTCGGCCAGAATCCGAGCGTAATCGCGGGTGACCTTGTCGCGCTGGGCGTGCAGCAGGCCCTGGAACGGAATGAAACCCAGGTACTTTTTCGGCTCGATCGGACGGAACAACATGTTCAGCGCGATGTAATCGCTGATGAAGCCGACGCCGAAACCGAAGGCCGGCATGATCCACGGATTCTTGAACAACGCCCAGGCGATCATCTGCACGACGCCGATGACGAGCCCGAAGTAGATGCCGCTGCGGCGGACGAAGGCCATCGCGTCATCGCCCATGCCACGCATCAGCTTGTTGAGCTTGTCCTTGTTTCGAACCAGGGTGGTGACGGCCAGGAATTGGATGTCGACGAACCGCGGAAGGTCGGCGCGCATCTCGTTCATCAGGGACTCGACCACCCGCGGTGTCTCGTCGTGGATGCGTTTCTGGATGGCGCGGCGCCCGGCCTCGGGAAGCGAATCCCACAGTCCCGGACGGATCTGTTCGGCGACGTCGCGCGAGATGCGGTCGATCGCTTCGGTCAGGGGTTCGCGGAGCGCCTCGACGGCCTCTTTGGCGTCCACCCGGTCGAGCAGTTCCTCGGGTTTCAGCAGATTCTGGGTGAGTAGCTCGATGGTCTTGGAGCCGACCTTACCGGCCCGGCGCGGCACGATGCCCTGCCAGCCGAAGGGGCCAATGCCCTTGAATTCCATTGGCCGGTAGAGCATCTCGACGGCAACGATCTTCGTGCTCCACCCGACGAAAGCCGCGATGAACGGCATGGACAGGTAGATGAACCAGTTGACCCGGAAGTCTGCCTGGATTTCCTGCCAGGACTCGATGGCGAGGATCGCCTCGGATGTCACGGACCGTCCTGCTGCACGGCCGCTGCCCACAGACCCTTGCCCAGCCCGGACAGCCGCAGGGACAACTTCTCGGTCCGCGCGATCAACGGGCCGCGCGATGCGCTCTTGATCGCCTTCAACACCATCGGTTCCGCCATCAGCACCTCGTAGTCCGCTTTACGTGACGGGTCTTCGGGACCGGTCTCGACCAGTCCAAGGGATAGCAGATGATCGACGTACTGGGGGACCATATGGGGAAGTGCGACGTTTGCGGTGCGCCCGATGAGGCACGCGTTCTGCAGGACGACCTGGTTGCGGGACCGGCTGTGCACATTCACCAGCGGTGAGGACGTCCCGTCCGAGAGCGCCCCCACGATGCGGGCTTCGTCGGCCACCAGCTGGTCGAGCAGCCGGTGATAGAGCTCCTGCTGGCTGCCGGCGGTGCTCTGGTCCAGGGCACGATCCAACAGCCTGCCGAGCTTGGTATGCAGCGAATCGTGCTGCGACGGCTCGGGCTGCGGTAGCGGTCGGGGCGCGGCCTCGATGGACTCCAGCCGGTTCTTCACGTAGGTGGCGACCTGCTCCTCGCCCCAGGAGGCGAGCTTGAGTCCGGTCTTCGCCGCGTCGACGGCGCGGTCGGTGATGCCCAGTGGGTCGAACCATTTCGGCACCACGGGTTGCTGCTTGGGGGTGCGGATCGCGATGGCGATATCGCCGAGCGGAGTGGCGAAGCGGAAGCCGCGGCGATTGAAGCCGTTGCGCTTGACCGGGGTCTTGTCGGTGACGGTGGCCTCGACCGGCTCCTCGGCGGGCGCGGGTTCGTCAGGTATCCCCTCGGTGCCGGCGGCCACGGGCACCTCGATGATCTCGGTGACGGACTCGTCCGCGGAACCGGGTTGAGGAATCTGCTCGGACATCAGTTGATCGACCCCCATGCGCGACGACGGGTGAGCGGCGCCCCGGTCGTCCTTGACCGCGGTCGCCGTCGTTCCCGGCAGGTTACCTAGTGTTGGTATGGCAGCGGCGGGCGGCACACATACGACCCGCATCGCCCGCCTAGAGCATGCGTCGCGGTCTGCTCATGGCCTTCGCTCGACGCAACGACACCCTCGACCACACGAATTGCTGCAACGCCAGGGTGAGCCATCCGGCCAGCGCCATGCCCAGGAGATTCACCAGCAACTGAACGACGCTGGGCCAGACCTCATGGCCTGCGCCGAAGGCGAGTCCCAACGCGATGTTGCCCGCTGCCGGCACCGTGGTCACCGAGATGAACACCCCCGCCAGGCCGCCGGCCTTCGTGGAGGTGACCGACAGGACGCCGGCGGCCCCCGCGATCAAGGCCACGATGAACGACCACTTGTCCGGGCTGTAGATGAAGTCGGTGGCGGGTCGGGGGCCCACGACGTTGGCAAGGGTGACCCAACCCAGGGCCCGGCCGATCAGCGCGAACACGGTGGTGGCCGCGATGGCTGCCGTGAAACCCAGGACCAGGGTGCGGACCGCGTGCCCCAGTAGCGCAAAACGGCGCCGCACCAGGGCGACACCGAGGGCGGCGATGGCGCCGAACTCCGGGCCCAGCACCATCGCTCCGATGACCAGGATCTGCGAGTCCAGCACGATGGCGATGGCCGCGATCACGGTCGCCAGCGTCATGAAACAGAGATAGGTCCAGTTGAGCTCGGACTCTTCATACGAGCGTTGCGCGACCTCGGCCCACACCACGGCATCGGCACTGCTACCAGGAGCCCTCAGTTCGGCGTCGAAACCCTCGCTCGACAGCCAGGTGTCGACGCGCTGGATTTCGATGGTGCCCCGACGATGCACGCCGAGGGCACGCAGTCCGGCGACGATCTCGTTGACGGACTCCCGGGGGGCATCGGCGAGCAGCAAGTCCCCGCGTGGTCGTATCGCGGCGTCCTTGACGACGACGAGACCGCTCACGCACGGATCTGCCTCGAGGACGGACACGACGTCGTCGGTCATGTCGCTCGGGGCCAGGATCCTCACATGCAGCATTCGAAAAGTGTGCCGCCGGTGCGTCCGCAATTCCGGATGGCGCGCTGGCGGGGCCGATCTCGCCCGGTATACCTTGCCCGCCGGCGCATGTACCGCGGCGACGTCAGTAGACGAGACCGGTGTACGCGCACATTGGGATCGGTAGCGCCGGCGACGCCGTTGGATCGCGTCATGAACATGTGGAACGTCTCGCTGCCGGTCGCGGTGGCCGCATTGCTCGCCGGGTGCGCATCCGGGCCCGCTCCCCAAGCCGGATCGGCGGACGCGACGACACCGGTGGCGACCACCCACACCGCCACGCCGGTGACCGCGACAGCTCCTCTCCTTGCTCCCGCCGCGACCGTGGTACCACCGGAGGTGCGGCAGGACGCTGTGCCGTGTGCGGACACCGATCTGGTGGTCTCCCACCGCCCGCTGGAGTCGCAGGGCTCCGAGTACCGGGTGGTGCTGGAGTTCGAGAACGTCACGTCCAAGAGCTGCACACTGCAGGGCTACCCGGGCGCCGACATCGTCGACAAGGATGGCCCGACCCTGCACGTCGAGCGTCGCCAGCAGATCGCCGCACCGCTGCTGACATTGGCGCCCGGAGAAATCGCGACCGCGGATCTCCAGGCCAGCGATGTGCATCGCGAGACCGAGAGCCCCTGTGAGAACTGGGGTTTGGTGGTCATCACCGCGCCCAACATGTTCCAGCAGCGGCAGTTGGATCTCCGGCTGCCGATGTGCAGCGCCCTGATCAGTTCGGTGACGTAAGGCAGACTGCCGAAGGTGGGGGATCAGAGCAGAACTGGTCACGGGCCCGCGCCCTTCGCGCCGCACCGTGATCTGACGGTGTGCGGGGGGCCGGTGCGCCTGTACCGCGCGGGCGAATCCGGGCCGCCCCTGCTCCTGCTGCACGGAGCCATGCTCGACACGGGCCAAGGGGTGTGGCACGACGTCGTCGGGCAGTTGGCGCGTGGGTATCGCGTCCACGTCATCGACATGCCCAGACACGGCGGGAGCAGACCCTGGACAGGGCGTCTCGACGATAACTTCTACCGCCGGTTCGTCCCGGCGCTGCTCGACGCGATCGGTGTTTCCCGGGTCGGCGTGATCGGGTTGTCGATGGGTGCCGGGGTGGCCGTGCGGTTCGCGCTGGACCACCCGGACCGGGTGAGCGCGTTGGTCGCGGTCGGTCCCGGCGGGATCGGGGCAAAGCGGCGGTACCAATTTCTCACCTGGGCGGTCATGCGTGTTCCGGGTCTGCTCCGGTCGTGCAGCTGGGCACTGGCCCGTTTGCCGGGTTACCTGCGGTCCGCGTTGGCCGCCAGTTTGACCGCCGGCGCCGATACCCCCGGATTCGAGCGCATCGTCGAGCACGCCGTCGCGGAGGCCCGGGCGAAGAGCCGATACCGGGAGAAGGTGCTCGATGACTGGCAGATCTACGCCTACGGACCCGGTGCGATGCGCCTCGACCTCACGCCCGAGCTGCCGACCTTGACCGTGCCCACCCTGTGGGTCCGCGGTGCCGGCGACCCGTTGGTCGGTGCGGATGAGTTCGCCGTCGCCCGGGCGCGGACGCCGGGCTCGAGATCGGCGACAATCCCCGGGGCCGGTCACATCGTCACCTACGACCAACCCGAAGTGTTCGTTCGGCTGGTGCGGGAGTTTCTCGCCACGGTCCTCTGACTACCGGGCGAAACTCGCGTACCCGTCGCGATCCGGGGCTTGCCGACAACCGGTACGCGAGTTTCGCCGGGAAAGGCGGGGTGGCCCGGGAACAAATCCGCGGAGCGGCCCGTTGACCATTTCGACAACTTGAGTGAACCAGACTCAACTCTTGCTTGACAGGCAGCGGCCCGCAGGTGCAGGCTTGAGCGAGGTTCACTCAGATCCGAAGAAAAGCTATCAGGAGGCAATCACTATGGCTCGTGCGGTCGGTATCGACCTCGGGACCACCAACTCCGTCGTCGCAGTGCTGGAGGGTGGCGACCCAGTCGTCGTCGCCAACTCAGAAGGCTCCCGGACCACGCCGTCGGTCGTCGCGTTCGCGCGCAACGGCGAGGTGCTGGTCGGTCAGCCCGCAAAGAACCAGGCGGTGACCAACGTTGACCGGACCATCCGTTCGGTCAAGCGCCACATGGGCAAGGACTGGTCCGTCGAAATCGACGGCAAGGACTACACGCCCCAGGAAATCAGCGCGCGCATTCTGCAGAAGCTCAAGCGCGACGCCGAGGCCTACCTCGGTGAGGACATCACCGACGCCGTCATCACGGTGCCCGCCTACTTCAACGACGCCGAGCGCCAGGCCACCAAGGAAGCCGGCCAGATCGCCGGCCTCAACGTCCTGCGCATCGTCAACGAGCCCACCGCGGCGGCGTTGGCCTACGGCCTGGACAAGGGCAGCAAGGAACAGACCATCCTGGTCTTCGACCTCGGCGGCGGCACCTTCGACGTGTCCCTGCTGGAGATCGGCGACGGTGTCGTCGAGGTCCGCGCCACCTCCGGTGACAATCACCTCGGTGGCGACGACTGGGACGACCGGATCGTCGAGTGGCTGGTCGACAAGTTCAAGAGCACCAGTGGCATCGACCTGACCAAGGACAAGATGGCCATGCAGCGGCTGCGGGAAGCCGCCGAGAAGGCCAAGATCGAGCTCTCCTCCGGGCAGAGCACCTCGATCAACCTGCCCTACATCACCGTCGACGCGGACAAGAACCCGTTGTTCCTCGATGAGCAGCTGACCCGCGCCGAGTTCCAGCGCATCACCCAGGATCTGCTGGACCGCACCCGTGCGCCGTTCCAGCAGGTGATCAAGGACGCCGGAATCTCCGTCGGCGAGATCGATCACGTGGTGCTCGTCGGTGGTTCCACCCGGATGCCCGCCGTCACCGACCTGGTCAAGGAACTGACCGGCGGCAAGGAGCCCAACAAGGGCGTCAACCCCGACGAGGTTGTCGCCGCGGGCGCCGCGCTGCAGGCCGGTGTGCTCAAGGGTGAGGTGAAAGACGTTCTGCTGCTTGACGTCACCCCGCTGTCCCTGGGTATCGAAACCAAGGGCGGCGTGATGACCAAGCTCATCGAACGCAACACCACCATCCCGACCAAGCGCAGCGAGACCTTCACCACGGCCGATGACAATCAGCCCTCGGTGCAGATCCAGGTGTTCCAGGGTGAGCGCGAGATCGCCTCGCACAACAAGCTGCTGGGCTCCTTCGAGCTGACCGGCATCCCGCCGGCCCCGCGCGGCGTGCCGCAGATCGAGGTCACCTTCGACATCGACGCCAACGGCATCGTGCACGTCACCGCCAAGGACAAGGGCACCGGCAAGGAGAACACGATCAAGATCCAGGAGGGCTCCGGCCTGTCCAAGGAGGAGATCGACCGGATGATCAAGGACGCCGAGGCGCACGCCGACGAGGACCGTCAACGTCGCGAAGAGGCCGACGTCCGCAACCAGGCCGAGTCGCTGGTCTACCAGACGGAGAAGTTCGTCAAGGAGCAGCGTGAGGCCGAGGGCGGCTCCAAGGTCTCCGAGGACACCCTGACCAAGGTCGACGGTGCCATCGCCGAAGCCAAGACCGCTCTGGCCGGCACCGATATCGCGGCCATCAAGACCGCGATGGAGAAGCTGGGCACCGAGAGTCAGGCGCTCGGCCAGGCGATCTACGAGGCCACCCAGGCCGAGCAGGGCGCCGGTGGCGATGCGGGATCCCAGCAAGCCGATGACAACGTCGTCGACGCCGAGGTTGTCGAGGATGACCAGGAGCGCAAGTGAGCCAGGGCGATTCGCACGAAGAGCCGGTGACCATCACCGACAAACGGCGCATCGATCCGGAGACCGGCGAGATCCGTGACCCGGCGTCTCCCCCCAGCGGAGAGGCGTCGGGGGACTTCGCCGGTGAGACCCCGGAGGAGGCGGGCAAGGCCGCGGAGTTGCTCAACGACCTGCAGCGCGTCCAGGCCGATTTCGCCAATTACCGCAAGCGGGCGCTGCGTGATCAGCAGGTCACCGGCGAGCGCGCGAAGGCGGCGGTCATCACCCAGCTGCTGGGTGTGCTCGACGACCTCGAGCGGGCCCGCAGCCACGGTGATCTGGAGTCCGGACCGTTGAAGGCGGTGGCCGAGAAGTTGACCTCCACCCTGGAAGGCCTGGGGCTCACGAGCTTCGGCGCCGTGGGTGAGGACTTCGACCCGTCCCTGCACGAGGCCGTCCAGCACGAGGGCGACGGATCGTCGCCGGTGGTGGGCACCGTCATGCGCCGCGGCTACAAGGTGGGAGACCTGGTGGTCCGCCACGCCATGGTTGGTGTGGTCGACACGGTCGAGAATGCCGACGTGAACAGTGCACAACCCGCAGAATCAGAAGACTGACCCGGTGAAGGAGGTGACGCATGGCTCAGCGTGAGTGGGTCGAGAAGGACTTCTACAAGGAGCTGGGCGTCACCTCTGACGCCGGCAAGGACGAGATCAAGCGCGCTGCGCGCAAGATCCTGGCCGAGAACCACCCCGACCGTAACCCCGGCAACACCGCCGCCGAGGAGCGGTACAAGGCCGCATCCGAGGCCAAGGAAGTGCTCACCGACGACGCCAAGCGCAAGGAGTACGACGAGACCCGGCGCCTGTTCGCCAACGGCGGCTTCGGTCGTCGTGCGGCCGGTGGCGGTAACTTCGGCGGATTCTCCAGCGAGGGAGCCGATTTCAACCTGGGCGACCTGTTCGACCAGGCGGGTCAGGCCGGTGGCGCCAATATCGGTGATCTGTTCGGTGGCCTGTTCGGTCGCGGTGCTCAGCAGCCGCGACCCAGCCGTCCGCGGCGTGGCAACGACCTGGAAACCGAGACCGAACTGTCGTTCCTGGAGGCGACCAAGGGCGTGGCGATGCCGCTGCGGCTGACCAGCCCGGCGCCGTGCACCAACTGCCACGGCAGCGGCGCGCGGCCGGGCACCAGCCCCAAGGTGTGCCCGAGCTGTAACGGCGCGGGCGTCGTCAACCGTAACCAGGGTGCGTTCGGGTTCTCCGAACCGTGCACCGAATGCCGGGGCAGCGGTTCGATCATCGAGCATCCCTGCGATGAATGCCACGGCACCGGTGTGACGACCAGGACCCGCACCATCAACGTGCGGATCCCGCCGGGCGTCGAGGACGGCCAGCGGATCAGGTTGGCCGGCCAGGGCGAGGCCGGGCTGCGGGGAGCGCCGTCGGGGGACCTCTATGTCACCGTCCACGTCCGCGCCGACAAGGTGTTCGGTCGTGACGGCGATGACCTGACCGTCACCGTCCCGGTGAGCTTCCACGAGTTGGCGCTGGGCACAACGCTTTCGGTGCCGACGCTGGAAGGCAAGGTCGGGGTCCGGGTGCCCAAGGGTACCTCGGACGGTCGTATCCTGCGGGTGCGCGGCCGCGGCGTGCCGAAGCGTTCGGGCGGCCACGGTGATCTGCTCGTGACGGTGAAGGTGGCGGTGCCGCCGAGCCTCGACGGCGAGGTTGCCGAGGCCCTGGAGGCGTACGCGAAGGCCGAGCGCGCCAGCGGTTTCGACCCGCGGGCCGGCTGGGCAGGGAACCTGTGATGAGCGCCCGGGGTCCACGATGAGCCGCAAGGACGACGCCCGGACGTTCCTCATCTCGGTCGCCGCCGAGCTGGCCGGTATGCACGCCCAGACGTTGCGTACCTATGACCGGCTCGGCCTGGTCAGCCCGCAACGTACCTCCGGAGGAGGTCGGCGTTACTCCCAACACGACGTCGACCTGCTCCGCGAGGTGCAGCGGTTGTCCCAGGACGAGGGTGTCAATCTCGCTGGGATCAAACGGATCATCGAGCTGACCAATCAGGTCGAAGCGCTGCAGGCCCGGGTGGCCGAGTTGTCCGCCGAGGTCGAGCAGCTACGCAAGCCGAGCACCGCCCTGGTGCTGTGGCAACCCGGCGCGCGGCGCGCCCGCTAGCCGATACGTATCGAGAACCGTGCGGTCATCGGTTCGCCGGTGGCCGTCCGGTAACCGCCGCGCCGCAGGGCGTCCGTCGGCGCGGTCATCGGTTCGATGGCCACCAGTGCGTCACCGGACGGTGCGAACAGCTGGGCGGCGGGGTAGCCCTCGTCGAAGGTGATTTCGATGCGGCGGCCGCCCGCCGAGAGCGCGAATACCGCCCCGTCAGCGACCCGGTCGAAACCGTCATCGAGTACCCGCTCACCCAGCGCACCCGAGTCGGCGGCCCACGGCTGGTGCGCACCGGTGGGGATGCCGCGGTCGTCGACCGGCAGGTGGCGCATCGCGGGCGTGCTCAACTCCCATTGCGCGCGCGGCACATCCGGCAGCGTGAAGTACGGGTGGTATCCGAAACACAGTGGCACTGGGCCGGCTCCGGGTTGCACCGTGGTGGCGATGGACAGTGTCCGGTCCGACAGCGTGATCCGCTGGGTCAGCACATGCGGGAACGGGAACGCCGCCAGCAGCTCCGGTGTGTCGAAATCGACTGTCGCGGTGAGGCTGTGGGCGGATTCCTCGGTCACCTGCCAGCCCGGGTAGGCGGCCAGCACCCCATGCATGGGCGCACCATGCGGGTCGGTGCGCACCCCGGGTGCACCCGCCAGCTCGACGGTGGTGGTATCGACCCGGTACTCGGTGCCGCTGAGCCGGTTGGCCCACGGGTAGAGGATCGGGATGCCCATCGTCTTTCCGTCGGTGAGATAGGCCTGCAGGCCACGGCGCTGGCCGAGGAATTCCACGCCGTCGTCGGCCAGTGAGGTCCCGATCATGCCCGCCCCGGGCACGAAGGTGGCCGTCAGCGCCGAGGACGGGTCCCGCAGGGTGATGCGATCGAGTTCGGCCATGAACGGATTCTGTCACGCCAGCGGGTCGTGCTGGATCCGCTCGGGCGGTGCGCCTTTCGCGATCAGTGCGGCCTTCGTCACGGTGACCATGTCCGGGCTGCCGCAGATCAGGATCTGGCGGTCGCTCCAGCTGCCGTACCTGGTCACCACCTCGGGCAGGATGCCGGTCTGGCGCACGTGCAGGCCGCGTGGTGGCTGGTGATCGGGATAATCGCCGGCCCACGGGGGATTGGTGGAGTACTCCGACACCGGCGTCACCGACAGCCATGGGTTGGTCGATGCGATCTCCCAGAGTGTGCGCAGATCGTAGAGATCGCAGGGATAGCGGCCACCGAAGAACAGATGTACCCGCGGATTCTCGGCGTACCGGCTCAGGTCGGAGATCAGCGCGCGCAGCGGCGCCAGCCCGGTACTGCCCGCCACCAGCAGCACGTCCGCGCCGTGGCGGTCGATGTGCAGTCCGCCGTGCGGATTGGACAGCCGCCAGCGGTCACCCGGGGCGGTTTCGCCGACGATCGCGGTGCTGACCATCCCGCCGCTGACCGACCGGACGTGAAACTCCACGGCACCGGTGCCGTCGGCGGGGATCGAGGGGCTCAGATAGCGCCATCGACGCGGCCACTGCGGTACCTGCACCGTCACGTACTGCCCGGGGTGATAGGCCAGCGGTCGGTCCAGCTGCAGCCGCACGACCGACACGTCGCGGGTTGCCCGGATGTGCTCGCACACCGTCCCGTCGACGAAGGGCGGGCCCTGTTCGGCGTCGGCCGCGCCGCGCATCACGCCGATCACCAGTTCGATGAAATCCGATGTGGCTTCGGCGATCCGGCCATCCCACACGTCGCTGAGTTCGCTGCGCAGGGTGGTCAGCAACGCCTGGCTCAGGCTGTCGTAGTGCTGCGCGGTGACACCGTACTTGCGGTGGTCGCGGCCGAGCTGGGCCATGAACGCGACGGGCTCCTCGGCGCGCTGGGCGATCATCTCGGCCAACAGCCAGCTCAGCGCCTCGCCGAAGGAGGCACGTTGGCGGGTCAGGTCGGGAGGGAACAGATCGCGCGCGGACATGTCGATGGCGAACCACCGGGTGTAGATCCGTCCGATCACGCCGTCACCGGCGACCGCGGCGCGCAGTGTCTGCAGCGCTTCGCGGTCGTCGAGTCCCACGGGATAGGAGTTTAGGTGCGCCGCAGCGCAGCGGTGGCCATCAGCACCGTGCCAACGGCGGCCCAGCAGCTCAGCACCAGGATCGCCGACTCGGCCCCGGCCCCGCCGAAGTGGGCCGTGGATCGCAGCAGCGTTGCGGTGGCGCCCTGGGGGAGCAGTTGACCCAGGGTCCCCCAGCCGGCCGGCAGCATCTCCGGTGCGCTGGTCAGCCCCGAGAGCGGATTGCCGATCAGCACCGCCAGGCCCGCGCCGATCGCCAGCCCGGTGCGGCCGAACAGGGAGCCCAATCCGAGGATGAACAGCAGTGCCGCCGCGATACCGAGGGCCAAACCTGCGGCGACGCCCCAGAAGTTCTGGTCGATCGAGCCCAGCGGGTACCGCAGCAGCGCCGCGGCCGTCACACCCATCAGGCCGGCGAACAGGACGGCCGCGGCGGCGCGGATCCACACCCGCTGCCCCACGACGAACACCAGCGCGATGGCGGGCAGGATGCTGGCCAGTGTGATGGGCAGCGCCGACGCCGCCAGACCGGCTCCCCGCGGATCCCCGGCCTTCGGCGGCGCGAGATCCTCGGTGGTGAGGGGTGTTGCGCTGTGCTGAGCGAAGCTCGCCCCGACCTGGGTGAGCAGCTGCGCCACCGCCGGACTGCCGCCGGTGGCGATGAGCAGCGTCGGTCCGCCGGTGTCGACGGCGAGGCCGCCGTACACCTGCCGGTCCAGGACCGCTTGGCGCAGCGCGGCGACGCCGGGGTAGTAG
>Ga0209066_10005796_pt1 | contig 12861 bp, 5 predicted proteins | sample All_14_2_FD_187198 | JGI IMG/M metagenome (GOLD analysis project Ga0209066, IMG submission 187198) | Freshwater microbial communities in response to fracking from Pennsylvania, USA - Allegheny Zone_MetaG_DW_15 (SPAdes) (version 2) ...
ACTTTGGCCAGCCTTGCTGCGATGCGCTCTTCATCGTTCCGGTCCATGGCGACAGGATATCGCCATCTTGCCCCTCATGCCATGCAGAACGGGCCGGACGTCATAGGCCGCCACACGCCCGCGCCTGGTCCCGCATGACGCTGTAGTCGGCGAGCATCTCGGCGATGGCCGACCCCTCTGGCAGCAAATCGAGCTCGTCGGCCGCGCGCGCCTGGTCCCGCATGACGCTGTAGTCGGCGAGCATTTCGGCGATAGCCGACCCCTCCGGCAGCAAATCGAGCTCGTCAGCTGCACGCGCCTGGAACTCGTGGCTATACTCGACAACTGGCGGGCAGACGGTGACGATGCGGGGTTCAGAACCGCCCGTTGCGCATCCTCGCCAGCGCCATCGCGCGCACCAACCCACGGGAAACGAACGAGAATTCTCCGCTCGACGGAGACAGTTCGCTGGACATTCTCGCCCTCAGACGCCGTCGTCGGAGACAGGTGCAAAACCGAGTTGGAGACGACGCATGAGAAAAAACACAAGGAAATCTGGCGTAAAGGCTGCGCCCGCGCGTCAGGCGGAGGGGATCGGATCGACGTCCTGGCCGAACTGGCGGCGTTGAAAGCGATGACGGTGCCAGAACTGCAGGGAAAGTGGCGGGTCATGTTCGGCGAGCCCGCGCCGAATGCCAGCCGCGGAAACCTGGGGCTGCGGATCGGCTATCGCATCCAGGAACTGATACAAGGTCGAAAATGAAGGCGTAGGGCCGTGGCGCAGAAATACTTGCACCAGCGAAGAGACGGCGGAATCGCGCATGGCGCACATTGCGACCGCCACCCAAAACAGCATTGAAAACACTGGGAAAATCGACTTCTCCGCCGCCGCCGCACCTCGCGCCTTCGGCGGAAAGCCACCGAAAAACAATGTGCAGACAAAGACTTAGGAATGAAGTTCCGGCAGCGAGGAATCTCGCTTTATCTTGCCATCACCCGGTCGTCTCTTCTCCGGGGCCGTATTCGACTTCAAAACGCGCCCCTGCATCCGAATCGAGCCGCCAACACCGCTATTGCCGAAAAGAGCCATTTCGTCCTTAATGGCGCAGTGGATCGGCGCAGGATTCGGCCATGAAAACCATGTCGGCGCGCGAAGCGAAGAACGGCTTCGGGCTGATGATCGACACCGCGCGCGCCGAGCCGGTGCTGATCGAAAAGCACGGGCGCGGCGTAGTGGTGGTCGTCTCGGTGGAAGAATATGAACGGCTTTCCGTGCAATCTGGACGCGCGGATAAGGGGGAAACGGGGACCAAGGGGGCGTCGAAAGGTGGCCAATGAAGCGTTCGCGCGCGTCAAGATAGACCAGCTTCTGAAGGACGCCGATTGGCCGCTCATGGACGGGGGCAGCGGACGTTCAGAATGCGCACTTGATGACGACGGCCCGGCGGACTCCGCGCCATTCACTTGCCAAGGCCGTGTGCAATGACTGCGCACCCCTCGCTTTCCGCCAGCATTGAACAGCTTGAAGAGAGCTTCGAGGCGGCGAGGGGGGACTATGCGCAGTTGAAGTTGGTTGCCGATGCACTTCAGCACCACAGCGCACCAAGCGCACAGCGTTTGCGCATTAAAGTGGTCGCGGAAATGTTTCGGATGAAGCGCGAGGCAGGAATAACCCCTCCATCTCCGTCGCCCAAGCCCACGCCGCTCCTCGCACTGCTGCGGCAATTCGGTCTCGATGCGCCTGATGGGCGGCCGCTGCATCGTTACCGATTGGGTGCAGACGGCTACGATCAACTAACGGCGTTGTTGCGCCAGCGCGCTGCACAGCTCTCGAACGGAAATATGAGCAACGCGGCTTTGCTGGTGCTTTGGGCCTCTGCCTGGTTCCGCCGTGAATACGGCGGAGGCATACGCAAATATCGCGAACTCGGTGCGGCCATCGGTGCAACGCTTGAGGAACGTGAATGGCCACCGCTGATTGAGCATGGCCTGAAATGGTGGAAACGGCCGGTGGTCAAACGCGCCAGCGGGCGGCATTGGCTGCTGACGATCGCTGTGGAAGGCGGCTTTCCCGTGCGTGTGTTGCAGGCGGGCGAAGGGTGGCTGTCACGGTATCTAAACGAAGTCGTCGGTCGGCTGCTTGGCATCACCGACGATCCGTCGCCCGACGACGCTTTCGCCATGGCAGATGCAGCGAAGGAGGCGTTGCGCGACACCTACCGCCAGGAAGCCTTCATCGCATTGGCGGCGGATTTGGCACTGGCGATCGTGAAATTGCGGCGCATCGCCGAGGCGACCGCATCGAGCTTGGCGCCATCGGCCGTACTTGACCAAGTTCACCCTGGCTGGCGCGACGAGTTGCCGATTGCGGCCGATACCGATGCGGCCCGTGCGCTGGTGGATGGGATGCTTGCCGCCAAAAAGATCGCGCGCGGCTTGAGCGGTGGCGCGGGCTGCGTGCGCGTGTTGCGGCGAGGTGTCAAAGGATGGAGCACGGGGCTGAGGCTGTCGCTTGGCGGGGAACTCAAGGCGGATGCCCTTGCAGGGCTGGCCGCACGGGGGACGCGACTGGGCGTCCATCCTTACGGTGTTCTGGCGCGGGCTCTGGGTGAGGAACTGGCCTTTCTCGATCCACCAGGCGAGGACGGCGATAGTTGGCGGCTGCGTCCGCTTACCCGCAGGACCGAGTTGGACGATGTGCCGTTGGAAGCACGCATCGAGGTGCTGATCCAGTCGCCTAATGGCGCCGCGCACACGATGCCATGGCCCGGCGGCGGTCCCGAACGCAGCGATGTCCTTACATTCGAGATCGATGCTGAAGACGCGGGCGGACCAACGATTCTGGTTCTTGCCGCGCAGGGATCGGCAAGCCTACGCGCAGAACGAGTCGTTGTTACCGCGCCGGCCAATTGGTCCGTTCGCTGGGAAGACGAAGCCGTTGAGGGGGCACCTGCGAGCATTGGCGCGACGAGAGACGGGCGCGGGTTGTGGCTCGCCGATAAATCCCTGTTGGTGGAGAGCACGGACGGCGACCTGCTCTATTGCATCCAAACAGGTGTCGATGAGGAACTGCGTGATCGAATAGGGCTCGACGGCCAGTCGCCGCGGGGCTTCGACAGCGCGGACGATGTCTCCCTGTTCGCCGGCCCGCCGACAGTCACTTGCTATCGCGGGCGGACCTCGACGAAACCGGCGGGCAACGAACTGCTCTGGCGTCGGGCGCGAGGCGATCCGTGGCAAGAAATGGTGCGTTCCCGGCTCCCGGTCGGGGCAATCGACATCATGTGGCGTGATGCGCGAACGAGATTTGTTCGTGATCGCGTGCGCGCGGCCATTGTGCCGCAATCCGCGCGTGTCGTCCGCGAGCGTGATGGTGAAGGTTGGCGCTATAGCTTTCAGGGATTTGGCGAACTGGCGATCTCGCCGGAGCCTGCCACGGGATTAAATGTCGAGCATCGCCCAGGCGACGTCTTCGCGCTCTCGTTCCGCAGCAATCCGCTGCGCCGCGTCGCCTTCGTGCTTCGGATACCAAACAGCACGCGCACGATCCGCATCACCCTGCCTTTCCCCTTGCGCGATGGAATCGCACATTGGAATGGCAAGATCGTGCCGCCGGGATCGGAGATAACGCCGGCGGAGCTGGCCGAGCTTGTCGCCTTCGGTGAGGGCAAACTCACGCTGTGCTGCGAACTCAAGAGCACCGAGAGGGGCTATCCCGCACACTATACGCTTGGTGAACGCGAACTCGGTTTGCGACCGCTGGCGGATCGGGTTCGTAGCGACCTTGCTTCTGCCGGGATCGACGCCTGGGTCGAGCTCAGTATTGGCGATGGCGCTCCGCCTTGGCGCATCAAGCTGTTTGATCGCGAAGTCCGTTGCGCGGACGGCGCGGCGTCGGTCGTGAAACCTGGGTTGGAAGATGAGCCGCTGATCTTGGCGGGGCGATCGGTTGCGATGCCCTGCGAAGAGCGCCGTTTGGCCGTGATCGATCTTGAAGATGTGTTGAACCGGCGCTCAATACCGCTTCCCGAGAGCATGACTGGCGCTTGGTGGGTGTATTTGCGCAGCGACCGCGCTGTGCGATCGAGGCCGTCGATTGTTCCTTGCGTCGGTGGGACAGTACCCGTCGGCGATGGCTTGGCCGCGACGGTCGTGATCGCTGCGCCATTGGCCCGACAGGCCGCGATCGTTGAGCGCCTGAACGCGATTGCCGCTGACACGAATGGTGCGGCGGAAGATGTTGGATGGCTGAACAAGCTGATCGGTTCGTTGGACGGCTTGCCAGCATCCACATTCGACGTTCTGGCGGCGCTCTCCGACGCGCCGGTCGTTCTTGCGCGTCTGCTGCTGTCCGCCGATGACGCTGCCCAAGGAGGCATTTGGCGGCTCGAAGCGGAGTTGCCCTTTCTATGGGCCGCACTGCCGCTAACGGCATGGAGCACAGCCGCCAATGCGCTTGGACGTAGCGTGATGAGTCCGCTCCTGGCAGCAGGCTGGGAGTTGGCTCGGGCGGCCCCGATGGGGAAGCAGGTCATCGATAGCGCCGCCACTCGCACCGGTAATCTCGATCCCGTGATTGGCGCCATGCTCGCAGCGGCTGGCCTCCTCCAAAAACCTTCGTCGATCCCCTCCATCCGCGATGCCGCGCAAGGCTATGTGCGCCGCACGTTCGATCGCGGTGACATGGCGATCGGCCCGCCAAAGCAAACGAGCGTGTTCCGCACGCCGGAACTCGACCTGCATCTGCCGGGCTGGTTCAAGACCACCTTCGATTTAATGCACCTGGAAGCGCTCGACGTCCCCATCGCCGCCGCCATCGCAGCGAAAACCGACATGAAGTTAACGCGCACACAGCTCCGGCGCTGCAAGGAGGCGATGGTGGCCGATCCGGTCTATTTCGCGGAAGGCATCACGGCGGCGCTGCTGGGCACAGAACAATTAGGGGACCAAGCTTGCGCACGTTAACGCCCTTTCAGGCGGTGGAAGAAATCCGCCAACGGTCGGTCGAGGCGATCCTTGGCCTGAGTGGCATCAACCATCCCGCGCTTGCCGCCGAGGTTCGCCGGAAATTCGGTGGCCGGGACATCGCTTCCGGAGCCTTGCTCCAGGAGCCGATCCTCGAAGCCGCATTTCCTTTCGTCGAGGCCGAACCGACACTGGCTTCGCTTGCTGGCACCTTGTTGCACCCCAAGATCGTCAATGCGCTCGATCAACCGGGCGATCCTCGAATTGGAAAGGACTGGCATCCTTACAAGCACCAGCTTGAGGCTTGGCAGCACCTGACCGCTCCCACTCCTCAATCGATCCTCGTCACCAGCGGCACCGGCTCGGGCAAGACCGAATGTTTCATGGTCCCTTTGCTTGACGCTCTGGCGAGAGAGGCGGAGGCCCAGCGCGAACCGCTCAGCGGCGTGCGCGCAATCGCGCTCTATCCGCTCAATGCGCTGATCGCCAGCCAGCAGGATCGCCTTGGCAAATGGACCAAGCCGTTCGGGGGCAAGATACGCTACGCCCTCTATAACGGCGAAATGCCCGAAGACGACAAGGATGCGCACGAGCGCACCGTCCCGGAGCAAGTCCTGAGCCGCCGCACCCTGAGGAGCAATCCGCCGCCCATCCTCGTCACCAATGTGACGATGCTCGAATATCTAACAGTGCGCCGGAAGGATCGGCCGATTCTGGACACCTCGCGGGGCAAGCTGCGCTGGATCATCCTCGACGAGGCGCACAGCTACACCGGTTCCAATGCGGCGGAGATTGCGTTGCTCCTGCGGCGGGTGTTGTTGGCCTTCGATGTGACGCCGGATCAGGTCCGGTTCGTCGCAACATCGGCGACAATCGGTGAAGGCGCCGATGTCACGGAGGAGCTGCGGCGCTTTCTGCGCGATGTGTCGGGTGCGCCGGAGGAACGCGTGCATGTCGTGGTCGGTCATCGTCGTACACCGAACCTGCCGCCACCCGATCTGGAGAAGAGTCTCCGCGACATCGACGTGTCCGAACTCAACGCCGACACGGCCTTCGATCGGCTTGCGCGCAATCCAGTGGTGCAGAACCAGGTGGCCGAACTCACGCGCGGCGCGCGTGCATGGTCCACAGTCGCTAGAGAGCTGAGCGAAACGGGTGAGGAACCTGAAGCGCTCGCCCTGGCGCTGGCCCGCGCCGAAAAGGGCGGCGAGCGGCTGCTACCTTTGCGTGTCCATGCGTTTCATCGGGCGGTTCCGGGACTGTGGACCTGCCTCAATCCCGACTGTGCCGATAGAGTCGATGGCTGGCCCTTTGGTGGCCTACTGCCGGAAGCGCTCGGCAAATGCCCGGCTTGCGGCGGCAGGGTGCTGCCCGTCGTGTCCTGCCGAAGTTGCGGTGAACCTTTCCTCGATGCCGTTGAAGAGAGTCGAATCCTGCGTTCGCGTGATGAAGACGAGCGCGAAGACGATTATGCGCGGGATTCAGAAGAGGAAAGCGCTGCATCGTCGGATGATGAGGCCGCGCGATCGACCGCGCTGGGGATCGAACGCCTTATTGCTGTGCGGTCCCTGCCCCATGCTCGCCCGCTACACGTCGATCCGCACAGCGGTGCCATCGCCGATCAGCGGCACGATGGCTTTGTTGCTCTGTCGTGCCATGACCGCGAGGAGCCTGAATTCTGTCCCGTCTGCCAGACGGCGGCCACGGAAAAGCAACCGCGCATTTTGTGGCCTTTTCGCTTCGGCGCGCCCGCGATCCTGAGCAATGCGAGCCCGGTGCTGCTCGAAAGCACCGAACCCTCGACGCCCGATCCGGAAGCCGAGCATTCTTCCCCCGCCGAAGGGCGGCAATTGCTGTCCTTCACCGACAGTCGGCAGGGAACGGCACGTTTCTCCGCGAAGCTGCAAAACGCTGCCGAACGAAATCACGTGCGCACGCTGATCTATTTCGCGGCGCAGGACTCCTTGCGTGTCGATCCGGCGAATGCGGCCAAACTGGCTGAACTGGACGCTGCCATCGCAAGTTTACGACTGGTCGGCGCAAGCGCCGAGCCGGCCTTGCGGCTGTTGGAGACGCAACGCGCTGATCTGGCCAAGGCCCGTGCCGGCCTGCCGTGGGAGGTTGTTCGAAATCGCCTGACTGAGCGCGATGAAATTAGCTATTGGATGCGTCGAGTTTGGACCAAACGCGATCCCGAACGCTTTGGCGATCCGGTGAAGGGACCGGAGCGTTTTGCCGAATTGATGCTGCTGCGGGAACTTGCCCGCCGTACTCGACGCGCCAATTCGCTTGAGACCATGGGGCTGGCGAGCCTGCGCTTTCAGGCTATTGAGAATCTGCCCGAGGCGAAAACGCCGGATGCGCTGCGGACCAAGGGAAAAACCATGCAGGACTGGCGCGATTTCCTATATCTGAGCCTCACCAATGCTGTGCGGGACTACTTCGCGATCCGGATCGACGGACGTGACGCACATTGGTTGCAGCCGGGCATACCACCGAAGCGGTTGATCGGCCCCAATGACACCATCACCGCAAGAACGGAACTTCGGTGGCCACAAGTGCGACCTGACTATGTTGCGCAGCGCGGCACGCTTCCCCGCCTGCTGGAGGTTGCGCTCGGACTAAACCCAGAAGAGCATGGTGATCGCGAAATCATCAACGAGCTTCTCGAAAAGGCATGGTTCGATCTGAGGCCGCTGTTCATGACCGCAGGCGGTGGTGATGATCTGCGGCTGGATTTCGGCAACGCCCTGATCGCCCCCGTGGGAAAGGCATGGCGGTGCCCGGTCACGCGGCGTGTGCTCGACACGGCCTTCTGCGGCTATTCGCCTTACGGTCTGCGAACCGGATCGACGCGCGGAACAGGCGCCCGCGCGGAACCTATCGAGATGCCGCGACATCCCACCCCTTTCCTGACCGAGCCGGATGACGAGACGCAGGTGAGGGAGTGGCTGGCGGATGATTGGCGCGTGATTCAGTTGCGGTCAGCGGGATTGTGGACCAACCTCCACGACCGGATTGCGCTTGGATCGCCCTACGCGCGATCGGCGGAACATTCGGCCCAACAGCCTTCGCGGCGGCTGCGCAACTACGAGGCCGAGTTCCGCCGTGGCGAGATCAACATTCTGAACTGCTCGACGACCATGGAGATGGGTGTCGATATTGGCAGCGTTTCGACGGTGATGATGACGAACGTGCCGCCGTCAATCGCCAATTACCGGCAGCGCGTTGGTCGCGCTGGGCGCCGGCGGCAGGCTACGGCGCTGGCTTTCACCTATTGCAAGGACACGCCGATCGAATGGGAAGCTTTCCGCACGCCGGTCCGCTTCCTTAGCCGCGCCGTCGCCGCGCCGCGCGTTTCGTTGGACTCTGGTCCGCTCGTTCAACGGCACGTCAACGCCTTGCTGTTGGCGGCGTTCATCCGGGAACAGCAAGGCGACACGACCACGACCAAGGCGGGCGCTTTTTACGGGTTCCCGGCGGACCTGCGAACGGAACGTCTGCCCGAACCGCCATCAGTGGGATTCCGCGTCTGGCTCGCCAAGCCGAGCACACATGAAGCGATGACCAAAACAATCAGAGAGTTGGTGCGCGGCTCGGTGCTCGAAAATGACACGGGTCTGTTCGAAAGCGTTGCAGCCGCTGTCGAAACGGCCGAAGCTGAGTTCCGTGCCGAGTGGGATGGCTTGCAATCGCAGGTGGCCGGGCTGGATCGCGATGCGGCGAAGAAAGCGATCGGGTTTCAGCTCGAGCGGCTATGCGGCGAGTTCCTGCTGTCCGACCTGTCTAATCGCGGCGTGCTTCCGGGGCATGGCTTCCCCACCGCCGTCGTCCAGTTCATACACAAGGACGAGCCGGACAGCGATGAGGGCAACACCGAGGAAGGCAGTCCGTTCCGGCGTCGTTTCTTCGCCAGCCGGAACCTGGATCAGGCGATGCGGGACTATGCGCCCGGCGCCGACGTGGTGATCGACGGACTGGTGTATCGATCGGCGGGGGTCACGCTCAACTGGAAGCGGCCTGCGGGGGACTCGGACTCTCGTGACATCCAAAGCCTGGGCTTTGTCTGGCATTGCCAAGCGTGTGGCGCTGCCGGCACGCTTCATGGTCGGGTCGAGGAATGCCCGGAATGCGGGGCAACCGGCGAAACGCTTCGGCAACACGAATATTTACGACCAGCCGGCTTCGCAGCGGAAAGGGAGCCTGCGCATGCCGAGGCGGACATCGTCTCCTATGTGCCGCCTGAGCCTCCCATTGTCGCCGCGAGAGGGGCAAGCTGGCATCCGTTGCGGGTTCCGGAACTCGGGCGATCCCGCACGAGCGCGAACGGTCTGGTATTTTACGCCAGCGCGGGCAGCAAACAGGGCGACGGCTATACGATATGCCTTCATTGTGGACGCGCGCAGGCGGAAGGTGTACCTGGAAGTCCATCCTTCGCCGAGCACAGGCCACTCCGTTACACAAAAGCCGACGATGACGGGAAATGTCCCGGTGCGACGAAGCCGTTCGCGATCAAGCAGAACCTCCTGCTCGGCCACGAGGTCCGCACCGACGTATTTGAGTTGCAACTCAGCGGACTCGATCAGTCGGGCGCCGCATGGGCATTCGGATCGGCGTTGCGCACGGCGCTCACGCGCGAACTCGGCGTCGAACTGAACGAGGTCGGGCTCTGGGTTGAGCCTCGGCAGACCGCGATCGGCGGCCGAAGCCACACCCTGTTCCTATTCGATCATGCGGCAGGCGGGGCCGGCTTTTCCGCAAGAGCAAAGGATTTGTTCGCGAAGCTGTTGAATCCTGTCCGCGACTTGCTCGATTGCAAGGTGGATGGTTGCGTCAAGGGCTGTTCCGCTTGCGTCCTGACGCCCGATCTGCACGACCAGCAGCGGATTATCGACCGGCAGGCCGCGCTTTCCTTTGTCGATGGTCACTTGCATCTGCTGGCCGCACCGGATTCCGCCGATCTGTTCGTCCCTGGCGCCAGTTTTAGCGACGATCTCGCGGACGAGTTGGCGGCGGGGAGCGGAGCCGTAATAGTCTGGAGCGAGTCCTTCGATCTGGCCGAGTTGCACGATGGCAACTTCCTCCGCCTGGCGGCATTTCTCCAGCGTGCCGGGCGCCCGCTCACCCTCGTTCTGACGCAGGCGGCCTTGTCCGCAATGGACGATGCGACGCGGCTGGGGTTGCGGGATCTTGCGATCCGCTATGACATTGCCTTGCGCCAAGGGGCTGCGCCGCGCTTCCAGAATGGCGCTGTCGCTGTCGCCGCTGTTGCGAATGGTCGGGCTGGAGAGATTTGGGCGACCCGTGACAGCAAGGCCGGTATTCTGGGTTCCGGGTGGGGTGTCGCTGCTGAGTTGCCGATCCTGCGCGCGTGTTGGGGCGCCGAAGTCGACAGTGATGGGTTGCCTGCCGACACCCTGGAACCACGCGCCGACGCCGCGTTCGTGAGCTTCACAAAGGCATGTGACGGCTCGCTTTCGAGTTTTGGCACGCATTTGCTCGAACTGGTGAAACCCGTTCTCCAGCGCGTGGGTGGTTGGCGGCCGGGCCGCCTCGTCAGGGTTGAATATTTCGATCGCTATCTGAAATGCCCACTCAGTGTCCGTCTGGCCTGCGAGTGCGCCGCGGCACTTGCCAAGGCCATCGGGAGTGCGGAGCAAACGCAAATGTTGCTGGTGAGTGAGCCGTGGCGCTCTGATCCTCGCTATGCCGACAAGCGACCTTGGCAGGTGAGCCACGATTGGCGATCCGACGACGACCGCGCCGAAGTGACGGAGGCCGTCGCGGCCGGGCTCGGCTTGAAGGGATCATTGACCCTCAAGAGAGACCGGCACGCGCGGGAAATGGTTTTGACCTTCGACGACTCAACGTCGGTGACGCTGGTTTTCGATCAGGGATTTGGCTGTTGGTCAGGTCCGAAAGGCATTCCCCTTCGCTTCGACTTCGACGCGGATCCACAGGACCAGGCCACGAAGCTGATGGCGCTCAACGCGGTGGTCCAGGGGCCTAGCGATCCTTCCTACATAGTTGCGCACCGATAGCCTTGGCTTCGTATGTCATAGTGCTACGGCGAAAACGTAGTTCTCATCATCGCCAGCGACGGCGCACCATACAACTCTATGTTTTTTCTAGGATTTTTATCGCCTCGCGGCGGCACACGGCGTGCGCCTTCCGCTCGTAAGCACCTCGTAAGCATCCGGCTCCCCTAAACCCTGTTTAGCCTCCCCTCCCCCAGCATCTTCATTCGCCACGCCGTCCACTATCGGCCTCTTTCCCTCTTCTTCTTTTTTCAAGAAAGAGAAAAGAGCCGTCCAAGCCGTCCAGAATGCAATGAAATCAGACGCTTAGGAGATGGCGTCAAGCCGTCCATAGCCGCCCAGCGCCGCCCAAGTAGTGGCGGGTTTGGTCAGGGCGCCCTGTTGATCCTTCGGGACACGGGCCCGTGCCATGCGCCTGGGATCGTCCGTCCAGATCTCGGGCAGGAATAGCCTGATCCACTGCTACCGCGAAGCCGGAAAGGTGGTGGAGCATGATTTCTCGGTCTGGTGGCGGGCAAAGCTTCGCCATGCATTTCGGATGCCGGGCATCTCCGACATCTGAATTCGACACCGCTGATCCTGAACTGACCATGCTACGAGCCTAGCAGCCGAGAGTATGGGCAATGCACTGTGAGAATCCATCAGTGGAGGCGATACGTATAGCTGACGGGCGTAAGCTGCGCTTGCTGGGGTCGCCAAGGGTCCATGACAAATCGCTTTCCACCTGATGCTTTCTTCCCTTTGAGTCGAATCGAGTGCAGGACGAAAAGCACGCACGAATTGCGCCGGTCACATGCATGCTTCACTTCATTGTACGTAAGTACGATTGCATCTCCATCCGTCGTGGTGCCCTTCACCTCAACATGAAGCTCTTTAGTGCCTCGCCTGCACAACAGATCGTACGAGCGACGGGCCGAGACATCATCCACATCGAAGCCTTCATCGCGGAAGTATTTCTTTGCAATCCTCATTGCATGGTCTTCAAGGGCTCGTCTTTCAAGCGGGTTGCGCGCGAATCCTTGACCTTTCGAGCGAGCAAGCGCCTCCTCGACCGCAATGGCGCTGTCTAGTTCGGCAGCTGCCTCCGGTTTGTCGAGAATGTTGCTCGCTTGATAATCATCGATGAATTTCAGAGCCTGCCGAATCCATTGGGATCGCCGCTTACGTGAGCCATCCCCAGCCAATGGATAACAAACATTCGATTGCCCCATGCCATCTTTTCCAGCGGGAATTTCGAACGTTCGGTTCTCTTCAGGCAGGAGGACACAGTTGCGTCGCAGCGCAACGCAAAAATGTCCGTAGCCTCGCGGCTTACCGGGCGAACGTCGGGCGTTTGTGCGGAGGATCTCCGCGTCCTTATGCCAGCCCACGATGACTTGGCCGCCTTCTGGGTGTCGACGCGCAACAAAGACCACGAGAACGTGCTTCAGCTTTTCCTTGTCCGCGCCATCGGGGTCAATGCGTTGTAAGGCAATCTCGTGGTTCGGCATAGTCGGCTGGAAGTACCCATAACAGCGGCCGTCCGTCTCTCGGAAATTATAAACTTCGTGGCCGATCTCTCGCTTGTTGTAACGACCGCCGCCTATTGGCCGCTCGTCACCTGGAACTGGGCCGCCATAGAATCTCATCCACCCCACGCGGGCAAACAGCACTCTCCGCTGCTGAGCGCGATTTTGGCTCTTGATCGCCATCGATCCTCCGTTCTTGCGAGCGGATAATTGGCTCGCGCCATCAGCAAATATCCCCCGCCACCGCTGAAATCCTTTTAACCGACATTCCCCAAGTGGCCTGCCGCTTGATGGCAAAATCGCCTGACGAGGCCGCCAGATCAAGTGTTTTTCGCTCCAGATGACGGTTGGCGTCGGGCGGCCGCTCGGTT
>Ga0209066_10005797_pt1 | contig 12859 bp, 7 predicted proteins | sample All_14_2_FD_187198 | JGI IMG/M metagenome (GOLD analysis project Ga0209066, IMG submission 187198) | Freshwater microbial communities in response to fracking from Pennsylvania, USA - Allegheny Zone_MetaG_DW_15 (SPAdes) (version 2) ...
CAGCTCCTGCACTCTGACAAAGTCGCCCAACAGTTCGTCCGCTTGGGCCAAGACCTCTCTTGCGCGCTCCGTGGCGCGCTCGGGCGCCAACTGGGTGACCTTACCGGCGCGAACGGCTTGAATTTCTGCGTTTAACCGTTCTCGTTCGGCCATTAGGCCCGCCAACCGCGTTTCCGGATTTTCGTCGGTCTCTTCCGCGAGGGTCTGCAGAAGAAGCACGACCGAAGCCAGGCGGCTTTCCGTAGCTGTTGCTCTGGGACGGCTTAGTCGAAGAACATACCTGATAGCTTCGACCGCGGGCGCTGTGAGTTCAAGAACCTCTTCAGTAGCGCCCTGGGGGAAAAACCGCCTAAGCCAGCCAAGGTCAATCCAGTCCGAAGCGTATTCGTTGGCGGTCTTCGGTATGTCGGCACCGGCCCGTCGAACAATCTCGAGCTGGCGGTGAAGGCGCTCATGGAAGGCCGAGGTAACGAGCGACTTATCCATAAGGAAGAGGGACTGCAAGCACGCGCAGATGGCGGGTGACTGTAACGTGGCAAGCAGTTTCCACGCGGGCTCTTCCTTCCGAGCCCGGAGGTCTTCGTAGAGGGCGAGGATGTCTTGCGTGCTCATGGCTGCTCATTGGGCAAAGCAGATTCCATCGATCGGACTGAAGATTCAAAATCCAATGCGGCGCTGTTTCGGGACAAGTTCAGTATTGCTTTGAGTCCCGTGTTGCTGGACAGGAGAACTTCGTCATACAAGCAAACGGGCAGTTCGCGGTTGTCTTTGAATCGTTTGTCTGGCCCGCCCTTTTTGTTCACGTAGCGCCAAGTGCGATCAACTACCTGTGCGTCTCTTGGTGGAGATCCATCCTCGATAAAGCGTGTTGATTTGACCGTGATCGAAAGGGCCGCGTAGGTCATAGCACCAACGCCAGATGGCGAGAACAGGAACAGCCTATCTGGAAAGAAGTAGAGCTTTTGCTTACCCATTGCAATGCAGTACACAGCCATGTTGGTCTTGACGTATGCGGGCTCTTCAATCGAGATGCGGCAGTCCTTTCTCGTCACCAAGCTCCCGGCGCCTGCGTGGTATTTCGCGTCGTGGACTTTGCCTTGAGCGTTGATGTACCAGGCTGCCGAACAGTCGGCCATCTTCTTGAGGCCTTCGAGCATTGAGCCATACCGAGGCTCCAGAGTCTCGTCGAGCTCATAGAACAGGACCGTTGATTTTTTGAGCCGGTCATACGTCCATACGGCGTATATCAATGGCAAGCCAATCAACACAGTTGGTAGTAGCAACCAGCTCCATGCTGCGTTTGTGAGTGCCACAAGCAGCGCGGCTCCGACAACGCCCGCGCAGAACTTCCAGTAGGCTGGCCGAGAGTTCTTCTTGTTGATCTCGTCAAGCAGCTCTTTCGAAGACGAGTCTGTGACTTCGGTTGGGTCAGCAGAAACAATTTCCTCAAGTGGCGCATGCGTTCCAGTGGGAATGATGGGGTCTGAGGGAGCCGGGGAAGGAACTCTCGGCGAAGCCGGGGTGCTGCTTGCGGGCGATGACGAAGGTATCGTCGCGCGGTAGTAGATACCGCCTCGACCCATGTGGACATAGTTCCCCCTTGGTCCCGTCCCAACACGGAAACCTTTGATGCCAGCGGATACGCCGACGCCCGACTTGGACAGGTTGAACCGCAAAGGTCCAACTCGAATGCTCTTTCTTAGATAGATTGCCATGCTGCGGTTCTTCCCTGTTTTGTTGTGCTGGCGAAGCTTTACTGCTGCCGTCCTTTGGCAGTGGGCGTTGCGGTTCTATTCACGGTGTGCTCTGCCGTTTCAACGTCAACTACACGTAATGGGACCGCGCCCACAGGCAGCGCCTTCTCAATCACGAGTTCATTGCCATTGACTCGCAGTTCAGCCTGCAGCTTTGTGAAGTCTTGGCACCATCTGGATTCGGCATCAAGGTCGCGTGTCGTATCTCTCGATGCAGACAGCGCAACCGCGCGAACTTGCAGCCTTTCGTTGGCTGTTCCCCCGGCTACTTCAATGCCGTAGCCAGGCATGTCCGGCTTCTTGATGACCAAGCGGCCATCCTGGGCCAATGTGGTCGACATGCCTTCTTGTACTGAGTAGCCCAGCTTGGCCAATCCATGAAGCACAGCGTGCCTGCGAGCAAGTGCAGCTTTGGATCGCAGCGCGTCAGAAAGCTCGCCTCGACCCTCATCTACTAACTGGCGGAGTGTTTCGGTGGACTTCTGTTGGCCTGCTTGGTCAACTTTTGCCTGCCAACTTGCCGCGTCGATTCCAGCAGACTTCATCTCGGCTGCCAAAAGTTGGAGTTCCTTTGCGGCCTGATCAAGGGCAATGGCATTTGCCTTGGCGTTGCGAGCATCAATAAGCAGGCTGTCCAGGCGCATTGCTTGTTGTGACGGGTCACCACTCTGCATCAACGATGCCATTTGCGTGTTCAACCTCTCCGAGGCGCTGACGTCACCCAACATGGCCAACTCAGTGATCAGCCGGTGCAGCGCCTCCTGGCGCGGATCAGTCTTCACCTGAGTGGCTTTCCACTGTTCCAAGGTTTGCGCGGCTTCACCAGATGCCAGGCGGCTAGCGAGTTGACGTTGCGCTTCGGTCAACTGACTGGCTTCTCGACGTGAAAGTAACTGGATGCCTCTGGCCAACAATTGGTCGATCGCTGCGATGGACAGCTTCCCTGTGGCTACGCTTTCGAGCTCAGCGATCAAGTCGGCTTCCATATCGCCAGACTTCGCTCGCAATGCTTTGGCCATTGCCTTGGCGTTCTGGCGTCCAGACTCATTCCTTGAGCGTTCCCTTGCTTTGGCTTCAATCGCAGCCTGACGCCGCGCTTCAACATCGGATTGCAGAAACCCGATTTCACCGTTCGCGGCTTTCGTGAACGCTTGAAATTGATCGGCACGAAGTAGCGCTTCCAGCGCGTCGCGCCGCGAGACGGCCTTGTTCAGATCTTCATCGGCAATTTGCCCCAGCTGAGAGCACTGGTCTCGCCACATGCTCAGTGCTTGATCCAAGCGAGCCAGCACGGACTCTCCTAGAGCCACCAACTCCTCCCGGGTCACTACCCGCACTACCTTGGGCCCACTCATGCCGACACCTCCGTACGCAATGCTGTTTTCACCGCATCAGCGAGTCGGCTGCGTTCATCGGCGCCGTTGTGGTACCAGCCGTGCGATGAAACCCGGTGCACCACGGGGATGGCACGTTTCAAGACCTTGGGGCGCCAAACCTCTCGCGCTCGGGCGCGAGTGAGTAGGGCATGCCTCGGCGCATCACATTCGATGCCGATGGCGAACAATCCGGTGTCGGGGTGTTCGACTGCGTAGTCAAGGCCAAAGGCATCGTCTTCTTCCGATGCTTTGATATTCAGATCCATGGAGCGCAGGAACTCTCCCACGGCATCGAAGAATCCATCGTCCGAGCGCTGTCGTTTCTGCGGCGCGGTGCTTTCTCTTGAGATGGTGAGTCTTGAGAGCAGTGTCCGCGCAGAGCTGAACTCGCCGCCAGATATTGCACGCGCGTACTCCATATAGCCCTGCAGGAAATCACGAGGTGTTGCCGGTGGGCGCCTGGTGGTCAGGATGTCGGAGATGTCCGAGATCGGCATGGAGGTCACCATGACAATCTTCTGCCGTGACCGCGTCACTGCGACGTTCAGGCGGCGTTCGCCACCCTTTTGGCCCAGCACCCCAAAGTTCCTTCTGAACGTGCCTTGCTGGTTTCGTCCAAACGTCGACGAGAAGACGATGACGTCACGCTCATCGCCCTGTACGTTCTCAACGTTCTTGACGAACACACCCATGTCTTCGCCGTCTTCATTGCGCTCGCTCTCCAGTCGATAGGCCTCTCGGAAGTCTGCATCTTGTTCTGCGCGCAGTTCTAGTGCCTCCTCAATGAGGTCAGCTTGCTTGCGGTTGAAGGTCACGACACCAACGGATGGCCGCTGGGCATAAGGCTTCTTCCACATCTCCGCCAACAACTCCACGACCTTGTCGGCTTCATCCGGGTTGGTTTGATCTTGATAGATGCCATCGACCCGAACCATCTCAATGGGCTTGGCGCTCAGAACTGTGGAGTCCGGGTGGCGGACAGGTACGCTCAAGTCGTTCCCATAGAACGCTGCGTTGGAGTAGCTGATCAGTTCCCGGTATGCCGATCGATAGTGAATCTGAAGCCTTGCGTTGGGCAGGCACGTGCGGGCAAGTTGAAGGAGGTCGGGGCAATCTTTGATTTCCCTGCGGTTCCAGGTCTCATCAAAGCTGTCACGCTCATCCTCCGTCGCATCTTCGTCCGGCATTTCGCCATCAAACGCCTGGGCCTCGTCGCTTTCGATCTTGCTAGAGAAGAATGCTGTCGGCGGCATTTGCTTTTCGTCACCACTGACGATGGTCACTCTTGCCCTGAACAGAGAAGGCAGTGCGAACTCGACAGGCATCTGAGATGCCTCGTCATAGATCACCTTGTCGAACAACGCTGCTTTGAGTGGAAGAACGCGACTGGCTACATCTGGATTCATCAGCCAGATTGGGCGGAGCTTCATCAGTCCAAGGCTACTGCCCATGTCGATGAACTCTCGCAGACGTCGAGAGCGTTGCCCTGCCAGGCGCGTGATGTCTTCCCATGCCTTCAGTGGCTTGATCGCTCCTGGCTCGAAGTCGTCCTTCAACAACGCGCGGTTGAGTGAGCGCATCTCAACGTCGAGGGCTTCAAGGCTGGCGATTTTGTTTTCAAGCTCATGCCTCTCGAAGGCCAGCTCTGGCGTGGACTGCTCGAAGCTGTTTTTCCAGCCAAGTCGAGCTTCTCTGTTGATGATCCTTCGTGTGAGTTCTTCAAGCTCATACGCTGGCACAACTTCGAGTTGAGCTTCTCTGGCCCGCATTGCAGCGAAGGTCGAGACGGCCAGTGGGCTGAGCCGTTGCGCTCGTCCTCGGAAATACTGGTACGCAGACAGGGAGGGTAGTGCCGCGTCAATTGACTTGACGCTCTTGGCATTGATCTCATTGGCCAAAATGGCCTTCGAACTGATAGCAACCCAGTCTGAGTGCATCCAGCTCTCTAGTCTCTTGAGAGCCTTTTGGCTCTCTGATCGAACTTCGAATCGGGCAAATGCGGCATCGAATTCGGCGAAGAGCTTTAAGACCGCATCTTTGGACCCGCGCGCGACAGCCTCATCCATGCGCTCGGGCCATGGAGCGAGAGACAGGTGGGCTGCGAGTTCTGATGTCTTTGTCACGCGTTCAAGCGTTCGAATCAGCGTCGGCAATAGCGACAGTCCTGCATCCGCGTCGATGTCGGGAAGCTTGAGTTGCGCATGGATCTCAATGATGCGAGCGCGCAGGGGGCGCCACTTCAGTTCAAGCGCTGCAGCGGATACCAGCGCTTCGAAGCGTGGTGGCGTTGTTGTATCCCCCAGCTCCTTGAGGAATTGAACGACTCGCTTCTTCCTTAGCGCTCTGAACGGATTGAGCTTGGCAAGGAGCCCGCTTGGTGTGATGGCCTCGGACGCCAGATCCTTCAACTTGGTAAGTTGGTCGGCCGCTACTTTGGTCAATGCAGACGACAACTTGTCGTCGTGATCGGCAGATCGGCATGAAGACAGGTTGTCTCGGAGGGTTGATAGATCCGCAAGCAAACGGTTGCCAGGCATATCTGCGTGACGGAACAAAGGTAACCACCTGGCCAAGGTCAGTCTTTGGTCGTCGGGGAGTTCTAGGAACTCATGACCATGCGTAGCCAGCCAAGTTCGATGTGGTGAAGGGTCGTCCACTTCGAAGCTGCTTGACCGGGTCATCAGTACATCGGCCCTTAGTGCTTCGCACTGCGCAAAGCACTTGAATGCCTCGGTGAAGTCCGCCAGCGTGGCTTGATCTGGTGTAAAGGGTAAGAGCTGCGCTAGCGCGCTTCCTTCGTACTTTGCGGGCAACCAGTGGCGGACCAGCGGTGCGAGTTCCTCTTCCAGTGAGGCCAAGTCGCCTACATTGACTCGCTCCAATAGCGGACGAAGTGTAGGGACGTCGAGGGGCGGGGCTGGTTCTTCCAGCCGAATCAACTCGCTCAGCAGTGTTCGGTAGCTGGTCCCAATTCGGTCATCGACATGGTGTAGCGCCTCGTGATGTCTATCGACGGCACCTTCAAGAGCTTCAATTCGGGCGGCTGTGGCCTCGCGCTTTCGACGAACCGCTGCCGCAGGATCCGAATTGCGACGAGCGAGCTCTTCGAGTTGCTCGCGCACCATCCGAATGATGGGCATCCGGTCTCGGTTCACGTCATTGACCATGACGATGCGCTGCCCCAGCCCCTCAGCAATGAGGCGCTTGCACACGACTTCGAGCGCAGCGTGTTTTTGGCAGACGATCAAAAGGCTTTGCTTTCGCCCTATGGCGTCGCACACCATGTTGACGATTGTTTGGCTCTTACCAGTACCTGGCGGCCCTTCCACCAAGAGGCCTGGAGCTTCTCGACCGAGCAAGACGGCTTCTTCTTGTGATGGATCGCTGTGGACTGTGAAAAATCGATCGACTTCCCGAGAGGTGTCAGGTGATCTTGCGTCATCCTGTGGTTTCGAATTCAAACGCAGTGCGGTTTCCAGCCCAGTGCCCGCAGGCGACCGCTCTTTCAGTGTGCGAATGTCTTCCCCGATGGCCTGCCCCATGAAAGTCACATGGAACAGAACGGCCGAGCAATCCAGCTCGATACTCCGTGGTGCAACTTGTGTCTTCGGTCCTGGCAGCGGCCCGAGTGCCCGGGAGCGCGGGGAGGCAAGAGTGCCAAATGCATCGATCACGTCGGCGGCAGTCAATGCTGACCGGCCTAGAACCTCTGCTGCCGCTTGCTGCCATGACTTTGCTGCTTCAGGTCCCAAGATGGCTTCAAGCGCTGGGTTGAGGCGAACTTCCTCGCGGTCGTTGTCAAAGCTTAGCGTTGCATTGCCTCGCGTGCCTACCTCGTGATGCAAGCGAACCGGCCATAGCAGTACTGGTGCGATTCGTGTGCTGGAGCTAGCCTTGCCGTCCTTGGTCAGCACGAAGGGGAAGCCCAGGTACAGGCCGTCTATTCCAGTGTCGCGCTTGTACAGCTGGTTGTGGCGTTCTAGGCTCTGGAGTCTGTAGCCAGTAGAGCTATCCGGCCTGTCGAGTGCGGCTGGGTCCAGCGTGATTGAACGCTCACTGCGTTGAATCAGGTGATTGAGCAACGCGTGGGCATCAAGTCGGTTTGTTTGAAGCTCTGGTAGATCTACTCTTGGCGAACTCTTCGCGATGGTCATTCGCACCAGCGGGCCTCGTAAGACGGCGCTGACAACCTTCTTTTCAAAGAAGTCCAGGATCTGAGCGACGTACTGCTGCTTCTGCGGCTCTTGCCATTGCTCTTGTGGGACAGACAGCAAAACAAGTGCCTTGGCCAGAGGAAGACGCTTTTCCAGTCTGAACTGGTCTGCCCATTCGTTCAGCAGTGCGAACGCACACTTGGCAAAGCCTTCGATGCGTTCCGCGACAGCTTGCAGTATCTCGCCGCGAGGCCATTGAATGACGTCCTGGGCGGCGGCCTCATCGAACACCAAGATGCCTGCCTGTTGGGCCAGGATCTTTGACTCATTGACGATGGCATCACATGATCGGAACTGACTGATCGCAGCGCTAAGGACAACGATGAGGTCTTCCTCGCTGACACTGCGTCGCTCCAAGAGATTGAGCAATCCATGATGCTCGGAGTCAGGAAGAAACTTTCTCCTCTCCTCCCATTCAGCAGCAAGGCGAGCTCGTGACGTGCCCAGCAGATTGATGCGAAGGGTGTCTTCATCAAGCTCAATGGACAAGTTGTGGGCGCGCGTCCGAACTGCGATGGCGCGAGACTTGAGCCTCAGCAGCCAGTTCTCTGCATCAAGTTCTGCAAGCAAGTCTGGCACTGCGCCAGACATCATCTCGTACCCTTCGATCGGATGATCGAGAAGCCATTTCGGTGTGACGATGTCACCCCGATGAATCAGAGGCATTTCTGGGTTGAGCACCTTCAGCGCAACCAAAAGACGAGAGTCCTCATCAATGGTGTCGATCTTGGCGATGCGGCGAAGGCCAGCCAAGACGAGCGGTGGGAATGCCGCGTCTTGAGCCCAGGTCGTGATGCCGCCCCGATTGAGGTGATCTTGAGCTTCAGACCAATTGGTGGCTTCCGCTGCGGCCAAGGCATAGGTCTGCGGCGTGAAATATGGCTTGCCGCCAAGCGTGAGATGTGGGCCTTGGTGTTGCTCCCTTCCGTGTGTCGCCAGAGGTGGGGCATAGGGCGCATTGCCGTCAAGCCAGGCTTGCACTTCTGACCACTTCCAACGTTGATGTCGGTCTCGCGCGAGCAGGCCTCTAAGTAGTACTTCGATGTCCGCTGGTAGCCCGTCCGGTAGGGGCGCGCCGTTAGAGAGAACATGAATCAAAAATGCGTGCTGGTTGACGCCATCAAAGCAAGCTCCTCGGGTGATCTGCTCAAGGAGGACGATGCCCAGGCTCCACCAGTCAGATGCGGCTGCTACGCCACCTGCCACGGCTTCAGGAGCCATGTACCTGGTCACCTCCAGCGGAGAAGCAATGTCCAGGTCGAACTCGGAAAGGCGAGCAGAACCAAAGCCGCCAATGACAAGGTCCAATGGGTCGCGGTTGCGAACCAGCAGTGTCCCCGGTCGGATATCGCGATGCCGAAGCCCGACTTCTGCTAATGCATCCAGGGCCTTTCCAAGCTCATAGACAATCCGGCGAACTGAGGCGGCGTCATCCGCGACGATGCCGAGGTCTGCCAATGTGCCGCCGGTTAGCTCTTCAGCGACTTCGAAGGCTCGATCATTCCAACGGCCGGTTGCGAAGATCTCCGGAACGTGCTCTAGCGATACGCGACGCAGGGCGTCGTAGACCGCAGGGTCAGGCTCAGCACCATGGTGGTACAGCGTTAACACGCCCTTTCTGTCCGAGGCTGCCTCTTCGACCAAATAGCGATCACGCAATCCAATCGCACTGCTGATGGAGCGAAGGACTCGCCAACCGCCGATGACGGTTTCTTCCGTCTGTTCGGGCGTTGGCTGCATCGGAGGTGCTGTGCCAATTTCTGTCTGGACAGGATCTGCGCCGCAGACTGTGCACATCAGGTCACCCGCTTCTATGGCGTGGCCATTGGTGCATCTGAGGCTGACAGGTTGCTGGGGGGCTTCAGCCGGAATCACCTGCGTGGGACGCCAGCCCGAGGGGCGTATGGACACATCCAGCAAGTTCCAGTCACATCGGTGGACGCCAATCGTGCCTTCGCAGAACATCTCTGTGAGGGCGCGCTCCGTTTGGCAGTTCGGGCAGAACCGAACAAGCGTCTTGTCATTCATACAAGTCTTGGTGCTTCTGTTATGTGCGCAACATGGCCGTTATCGCGCAGCAGTGCCGCGAGTCGAGTCATGTCTCCCTTGCGCGGAATACCGGCTAACCACACGGTTCCATCGTCATCAAACATCACGTCCAGACTCTTGTCCGCGTCACTCAGGTGGCGTTCGCAATGAGCGAAAACGGCGCCTCCCAAGTCGGTGAGGCAGTGAAGTCGCTGGTTATCGCTGCCCCGGAGGTTTTTTGTTTGATCAGCGTCTCTGACATACGGGTCAGTGATCAGGGCATCAATCAAACCGGTACGCAGTTCTTGATACGCGTCCAGCCTCTCTAGCCCATAGCCGCTGTAGACGAGCACATTGGTCGTGCTCTTGTGAGCCTTGATCGCTTTTAGCAGCTCGAACAACGCAGCAGCCTGGTCGAAGGGCTCACCTCCCGATATCGTGACGCCGTCGCAATCGTCCAGCCAGGGGACGAGACGCTGCATGACGTCATCTGGCATAACGTCACCCTCGCGAAACCGCCATGTGTCTCTTGATATGCAACCTTCGCATCGAATCGAACACCCTTGGAACCAGATGCCTATCCGTCGACCAGGCCCCAGCGTTGTGATGGGGAAGTGGATGCGAGAAAGGGCGAGCCTCATGCTCACTCCTCGCTCAGTGTGATCTGCCCCTCGCCGAGGGTATCGACTCGAAGTCGTGCGCCGGTCGTGGCATCCAGATCAAACAACGCGCGCGATAGCGGGTTCACCAAGTGAGCCTCAACTTGGTTGCGGATGCCACGCCCACCATTGGAGAGGTCATTCAGACAGAGTGAGCGAAGGCAATCTTTAGCCGTGTCACAGATGCTGATCGACAGTCCTTGAGCCTGCAAATCGACTTCGATGCTTGCAACCATCTGCTCAAGTATCTGTATGGCAACATCTTCCCTGATGAAGTCGAAGACGATGATGTTCTCGCCAATTCGGTTCAGGATTTCTGGGCGGTTCAGGACCAGTTTGAAGTGCCGATCTATCTCCGATTCAACACGCTCTTTCACAACTGGATAGGGCTCAGATGACGAGACGTTCAGAACGCGTTCTCCCCCGTCGGTGGCTTTGTAAATGCCAAGGTTTGAAGTGAAGATGATGAGCGCTTCAGAGAAGTAAACCCGATCGCCGCGACCTGAGGTCAGAACGCCATCGTCGAGTATTTGGAGAAACTTGTCCAAGACTCTGGGATGGGCTTTCTCGATCTCATCGAAGAGCACAACGCTGAATGGCTTTTCGCGAATCGCGTTGGTGAGCTCGCCGCCGGCGTCGTACCCCACATAGCCAGGCGGCGCACCGATCAAACGTTGATCAGCATGTTCCGCACTGAACTCGGACATGTCGAAGCGGATGTATGCGCTCTCATCGCCGAACAGCAGGCTTGTCATCGTCTTGGCGAGTTCGGTCTTACCCACGCCTGTTGGACCGGCAAGAAATGCAACGCCCCTAGGGCGTCCACCTCGTTTGCTACCCCCCACGCCAGTCATAGCGCGCTTTACGATGTCAAGCATGTGCGTGACAGCATCGGCTTGACCTTTGACGCGGTGACGGACAAACGTCTCGGCGTTTCTGATCTTGTCACGGTCGATCTTCAGCCAAGGGTCTTCTGTGACGCCTACTTTGTAACGCCGGACGGCGTCAGCAATCTTGTCTAAGGCGACGCCCTCTACTTTTGCCAATAGCGCAATGGCATTCATGTCCAGCAGCAGCATGCCCTCAGTGCCGTCGACAAAGGCATCGACGGACTTCTGTATCAGTGTTTGATCTGCATTTGCGGCGCTAGCAAGCGGACGGAGAAGTGCCGAGGCCAGTGCTCGTCGCGCGCCACCATCTGGACGGGAAATCGGAATGTGGCGAATCCTCGGGTTGCTAACGAGGAGCCAATCAGGCAAGTCGCCTTCACGTTCGGTGATCCAAACGACGGAGTTGAAATAGGGCTTGCGATCTGGGCCAGCGGGACGGCTACGGGCTTTATGCGAGAGCATCAATGCCCTCGTAAATAGCTGTTGTTCGGTGCTGGTCAAGTCCGATGGCCGAGCAATCAATCTGGCCGCGAAATCCACAATGAGTGCAATGGGCTCACCTTGCCTTTCAACCAGTTGTTCCAAGACCGACGAAAGCATGTCGATGCCACCCGAGGCTCGGCCATTGGCGACGACGAGGCCAAGCTGGGCCAATACCGCTTCGGCGGGAGCAGGGTCTTCTCCCGGCTGAGTGAGGCAACTGAAGCCCAATATGGGTTCATAGAGGATGGCGTGTTCGTACCCCGCTCGACGAAGGCTTGCAGCAAGCAACTGAGGGAGGGGTTGTGCAGTTACGACGCCCGGAGAAACCTCGGCAATTTGCTGATCTCGGACGTTGCCAGACAGAACGAACTGACTCTTGAGAGGCAAGAACCTTTCTAGATCTCTTTGCCACCTTGGGCTCTCGTACGGACGTACGGACTCCATCATCGACTCCCTACCGCTTGTAACATTTGACGTTATGGGTAACGTACCACAACTTGTGACGGCAAAAGTCTCTGCTGGCGCTGCTGTGGGTATACCTAGATTCTCATCGGGCTCATGTCAAACGGCGTGGTCGGGGATGAGTTGCAGTTGGCGGGACTGCCGGTCGTCGATGGCAGCCATCGCACGACTCCTTCGGTGGTCAAGGCTGCCGCCCTGTCGGAACACACGCGCACTTGTTCCCAACTCAGCCAAGTGAACCGCCCCGGAAAATCTTGGAGGCTATTTGGTTTATGTCATGCCTCAGCCGTGGTGGCATGACTGGCGAGTTGCCTGTAATGGTTTGCCTCAGTGACCGCTGTGTAGCCCTGACCGTGAACTCAGGGTGCCGACATCACCGTTAGCACACGCTGCAAGGCAATCGTTCAGCAGATGTCCAGCTCAAACCTTCACAACATACCCCAAGTCCAGGTCTTCACCGTTCATGCCTCGAATGCCCCAGTTGATGCGAGGCGTCTCAAAGAGGGTGATCTCCACATCTTGCGGCTCGATGCCGGCCATGTGCTTCAGGTTGTCAAAGACGGCCTGGATCAGCCCTCGCTTGGTGGCCTCGCTTCGGCCTTCAAACATGGACACCTCGATGATGGTGTATCGGTCGCTGCGGTCGGTGGGGTGAAGGAAGTCGCTGTCGTCCATGGGAAAGAAGCGGTGGAACTTCTTGTCCGATGGGTATTGCAGTGCCGACACCACGGCGGCATGAATGGCTTGAGAGATGAGGGGCTGCCCTTGCTGGAGCAGGCTGCGTCGGGCGTAGATCTTGATTTGAGCCATGGTGGGTGGTTCTCAGTGGGGTGAGGCGGCGGCAACCCGTCGGCTGGCTTGGGTGTTGATCTTGCCCCCGTATCACCGGACACGGTCTATGCGCAATGTAGCGCGGCCCCATCGGGCTGGGTTTTGCGCCGTTGATGTTGCCTGTACTCCCGAGGCGATTTCATTTTCAAACTTGAGTGCGGA
>Ga0209066_10005800_pt1 | contig 12856 bp, 5 predicted proteins | sample All_14_2_FD_187198 | JGI IMG/M metagenome (GOLD analysis project Ga0209066, IMG submission 187198) | Freshwater microbial communities in response to fracking from Pennsylvania, USA - Allegheny Zone_MetaG_DW_15 (SPAdes) (version 2) ...
CCACGAACGAGCCGGTATCCGAAATCGACGACGATCACCGCGCTGCCGTCCGGCTTCGTCGCGACCTCCGGAGCCGACCAGAAGGTCTCGCCCTGCGACTTGCCCCCCCGCTCCTCCCAGTAGTTGACGCCGTTGATGTGCTTCCACGAGAACCAGAGCGCATAGTGCCAGACGTGGTCCGGCGGACGCGCCCACGTCAGCGACGGCCCCCCCGCCACGCACACGGGATCGAAGTAGGGCTTGGTCCCTTGTGCGGGGTCGAAGCGGAAGCGCCACACGTCCGCGCCGTCACACCGCAGCGCGAGCTGATTGGGCGTTGCCGTGTCCCACTGAAGAGTCCTCTCCGCAAGGACGGGCCAGACGAAAAACAGCAATCCGGCAACACAGGCAGCAGCACTCTTGTCCATGACACACCCCCAACCGGCAACGTGTAACTTACAACCTGTAACTAAACCCGCTCCACCTTCCACGGCGCGCGCGGCGTGCGGTCGAGGAAAAGCTCGGCTTCCTTGTCGCCGATGATCTTCTCGGCGTTGGGGTCCCACTTGATTTCACGTCCCGTGCGGATGGCGAAATCGGAAAGATGACAGATCAGGTCGCCGTTGACCGCCGATTCGATCGGGTTGACCGTCGGCTCGCGCGTCCTGACGCACTGGATGAAGTTATCCCACTGGTTGCCCTTGCTGGCATACAGCGTGATGTCCTTCTCGCCCCACTGGATTTTCTGCCACGCCTTGTCGCTGGTGCGCAAGGAGCCGCGATCCACACTGATCCACCCCTTTTCGCCGAAGAAGGTCGTGCCGTGGTCGCAGCCGGGACGGTACGTCTCGACAATCGGCTTGGCGGTCAGCCAATCCATGAAGTGCAGCTCCACGCCATTTTCGTATTTGCACTGGACATCCCAAGTGGCGAGCGTGTCGAACAAGCCGCGCACGTCCGGAAAACGGCCCGTGCCCTGATAGCTGACCGGCGCCGAGTGATCCGTGCCCAAACCCCACTGGACAATGTCGACCGGATGGATGCCCCACCCCGCGATGAACCCCAGCGCGTAATCCGAGATGTGCCAGATGCCATGCGTCATGGTCCGGACATCGGTATGAACGCGCGCGGGCGCGGGACCCTGCCACAGGTTGTAGTCCAGGTCGTCCGGCACGGGCGACGGCTTAAGGCCGTTGATGTGGAAATTGCGGATCGCGCTGCCCTCGTTGAAAATGCCGCCCACGTCGCTGCCCAGGCCGTGGCTCCACGCCTCCACGCGCTGTACCTTGCCGAGCACGCCGTTCCGCACCAGCTCGCACGCATTACGGAAATGGCGTTGCGAGCGTTGCCAGGTGCCGAACTGGAAGACCGCTTTGCGCTTCCTGATCTCCTCGCGCAACACCCAGGCCCACTGCATCGCCACGCCCAGCGGCTTCTCGACGTAGACGTCCTTACCGGCGCGCACCGCATACAGGGCCAGCGGCACGTGCCAGTAGTCGCCCGTCGCGATCTCCACGCAGTCGAGGTCCTTGCGCGCCAGCAGCTCGCGGAAATCGCCGTACGCCGCGCATCCCGTGGTCTGATACGTCTCGTCGACCAGCTTCGCGCCCCGCTCGCGGCGGCTCTTGAAGGGGTCGCACGTGGCGATGACCTGCGCGTCCTTGTTCTTGAGCACGTTCCGCATGCCGCCCGTACCCATGCTCCCGGAGCCGATCAGCGCGAAGGTCACCCGGTTGGAAGGGGTCGGCCTTCCCTCCTGCGCCCTGACGACCCCCGCCGGAATGACTGACGGCAAAGAACCTGCCGCCAGCGACGCTGCAAGAAACGACCGTCTCGTAAGGTTTTTTTTCATGACTCTCCTTTGTGCCCGGTTTCTGGTTTCAAGTTTCAGGTTTCAGGTTTCAGGTTTTTCATCCCGCCAAAAAAGGCCCCATCTCCCTGCGGAGGAATTCGAGGCTCCGGCCGGCCTGCTCGATCGTGCCGCACTCGACGCTGAAGAAAATCTCGCGGTCGAGCGGCGCGAGGATCGCGAACACGCGCTGCCAGTCCACCACGCCGTCGCCGCAGGCGCACCCCACCGGCGTGCCGGTGACCTTGCCGCGCTCGGCACCGCTCTGTTGCATGGAGATGTCTTTGGCGTGAACATGATACACGGCGTCGCGGACAGCGGCCAGCCCGTCATAGGGATCCTCGGCACCCGCGAGGTACGCGTTGCCGGTGTCCCAGTTCACCTGCACCCACGGGGAGTCGACCAGCCGGACGATCTTCATCAGCCCCGCCGAGGTGCGCGTGTAGACGCCGTGCGGCTCGATGCAGAGCCAGACCTTGTGCCGCGCGGCGCACTGCGCGGCGCGCGTGAGCGTGTAGCGCATGACCTCGTGGGCGAAGGCGTCGTCCATCCACACCGGATTGGCCATCTCATCGGTGTTGACGAACCGCGCTCCGCAAACGTCGGCGAGCTCGATGGCCCGAGTCAGGCGCGGCACGGCGGCCTCGGGCCGCATCAGGGGGCTGTGGCCGCTGAGGCTCGCGACCTTCACGCCGTGCCGGTCGCAGATCTCCTTCATCAGCAGGTTGTCCTGCTCCATCGAGTAGGAGTGGAAATAGTGGGCTTCGCTGAGCAGCTCCCAGCCGGTGTGCACCATGGGCTCGACGTACCGGTACCCCAACCCGGCGGCGATCTTCACCCCCTCTTCGAAGCCCTTGTCGGCACTCCTGACGAACTCCATGTTTGCGGCGATCTTGAATGTGGCCATCGGTCAGCTCTCCCTTCGCGCGGCGGTTTCAACCCGTTCCAACTTTGAAACGCCCCCTTTATACCGCGTCTCTAAGAAACGGACTACGATAACTTCCGACAGTGTCGAAAAGTATCCTCGGTGCCCTTTTTTCCGGGTTGCCCGGCCCGGTTGTTTCTGCGACACTTAGAACTATGGGTAAGACACGTGGCGTGCTTTACAGGGCCGGCGCGAAGACGCTCCGCGCGGATGACTGCCGGCCGCTCATCCAGGCGGTCAAGGAAGGCGACGTCGCGCTGCATGCTTTCTCGCGGAGCCACTACCCCGGCGAGCGGCTGAAGCCCAGCGAGGTGCCCGGCGTCTGCTCGCTGGGCTTCTGGCATGTGACCGGCGAACAGCGGCAGGGGTTGTCGCCGCACCGCAACGAGGGCATCGAGCTGACCTGCGCGCTGCAGGGCGAAACGCCGGTGAGGGTCGACGGCCGGGCGCACACGCTGCACCCCGGCGAGATTATGATCACGCGGCCTTGGCAACTGCACTCCGTCGGCGAGCCCTGCTTCGCGAAAGGGAAGCTGGGCTGGCTCATTCTCGACGTCGGCGTGCGCCACCCCCACCAGACGTGGCAATGGCCGGGTTGGGTGAACCTGCACAAGGACGACCTCGAGCTGCTGACGCGCTCCCTGCGTCAGAACGAAGACGCGCTCCGCGCGGCCTCGCCCGAGCTGCGGGCCGCTTTCGAGCGCCTGGTGGCGATCCCCGCCTCGCCCTCCCAAATGTTCCGCGGCTCACGCATCGCGGTCGCGGTGTGCGACGTGCTGGTCAGGCTTCTCGAGCTGTTCCACCTCAATCCGGTGCGGCTACGGCCGGTGCTGATGGAGTCGTCGCGCTCCGTGCGCCTTTATGTGGCAAGCCTCCCGGAACGTCCGCTCCCCCAAAGCGTGGAGGCCATGGCCGAGGCGTGCGGGCTTGGCGTGACCCGCTTCGCGGCGCTGTTCAAAGAAACCACCGGCAGCACGCCCGGCGAGTACCTGCTGCGGCGGCGGCTCGACGAAGCGTGCCGCCTGTTGAAGGCGACGCCGCCGCTCTCCGTGGAATCCGTCAGCCGGCAGATCGGGTTCTCGCACGGCAACTATTTCGCACGGGTGTTCCGCCGGACGTTCGGCGTCACCCCCGGCAAATGGCGATCACAAACGGCGTCTCAACAAACCGAAATGAGGTAGACATGTTCAGGACCTTCACGATGATCACCGGGCTGCTGCTGCTGCGGGCGGCCTGCGCCGCACAGGAGATCCCGCCGCCGCCCAAGCCGGAAGCGGCCTTTCCCGAGTGGCAGGCCGTCACCGACACCGCCGCCGCCCGGAAACTGTTCGCCCCCATGGGCGGCACGCCCCAGGTGGAGCGCGACCCCGCCGGGTTTGTGCGGCTGCCCGTGAACTTCAAAGGCACGCTCCACGAACGGGTGAGCTGGGACCTGCGGGTGAAAACGGACCTCCGGCTCGCGCGCGGCGTGCAGTTCGACTTCTATTGCCGCGACCTCGCGCCGTTCGCCACGTTCAGCCTCTACTTCCACAGCAACGGAGGCTGGCACCATGCCACCTTCAGCCCGGAAAAGACCGGCGCATGGGAGCGCATCGTCATCGACAAGTCCGAGGCGCGGAGTGAAAACGCGCCCTCCGGCTGGGGCGCGGTCGACACGCTGCGCCTCTCCGGCTGGCGCAGCCAGGACACGGACACCGTGTGCGCCATCGCCAACCTCGGCCCGTCAGGCGGCAACCCCGAGGTGCTGGTGGTCCGGGCGGACTCGAACGCGGCGGCCGCGAAAGGCAAAGACGAAGGGTTCCAGCACTATGCGGGAACCGTGTCGTCGACGCTGGACGCGCTGGGCATCCCGTCCGCACAGGTGGCCGACACCGATCTCACGCCCGAGCTGCTGTCCAGCGTCAACCTCGTGGTGCTGCCCTACAATCCCCGCGTACCGCCGCAAGCGACCGCTCTTCTGAGCGGGTTTGCCGGCCGGGGCGGCAAGCTGCTCGTCTGCTATTCCCTGCCGTCCGGCGTGGCGGAGCTGATGGGGCTGAAGGTCACCGGCGGCGGCGAGGCTCAGGGTGGCCCCTTCGACGGGTTCGCGCGCACCGCGCAAGGGCTCGCGACCCAGCCTGCGTTCGTGCCGCAGGCCTCTTGGCGCACCACGGAGGTCCGCCCCGCGGAGGGCAAGCCGGGCCGCGTCATCGCCGTCTGGCGCAACGCCAAGCACGAGGACACGGCCCTGCCCGCCATCACGCTGACCCCCGCAGGCGCCTTTGTCGGGCACGTGTGGTTTGGCGGAGCCGAAGGCGCGGGGCTCGAACTGATGCGGGCCGTCACCGGCGAACTGCTTCCGCACCTGTGGCAGCGCTCCGCCGGGAAGGCGTTCCTGCGGATCGGGTCCGTCGGCGGCGCCGCCGACTTCGAGTCGTTCGCCACCGCGTTCCGCAAGGCGAAGCCGCCCAGGAAAGCCCGCCGCGAGTTCTCCCGCGCCGCGGAGACGAGGGACGAGGCACAGGCGCTGCTGAAAGCCGGACGCTGGCCCGAGAGCACGGCGGCGAGCGCCCGCGCCGCTGACGCGGCACTGCGGGCATGGCTCTTGACGCAGAAGCCGCGCCCGGGCGAGCACCGCGCTTTCTGGTGTCACAGCGCGTTCGGCTTGCGCAACAAGAACTGGGACGAGTCGATCCGCCTGCTCAAGGAGAGCGGCTTCAACGCGATCCTGCCGAACATGCTCTGGGGCGGCACCGCGTATTACCCCTCCAAGGTCCTGCCCGAGTATGCGCAGCTGGCGGAGAAAGGCGACCAGATCGCGCAGTGCCTGGCGGCGTGCAAGAAATACGGGGTTCAGTGCCACGTCTGGAAAGTCAACTGGAACACCGGCGGCCACGCGCCGCAGGCGTTCATCGAGCGCATGGTCGCCGAAGGCCGCGTTCAGAAGCTGTTCTCCGGCGAGGTCGAGACGAAGTGGCTGTGCCCCTCCCACCCGGCGAACCGGGAGCTGGAAGTGGCGGCCATGCTGGAGATCGTCCGGACGTACGACGTGGACGGCGTGCACTTCGATTATATCCGTTATCCGGGAAACGACGCCTGTTTCTGCGACGGGTGCCGCGCGCGCTTCGAAGCCGTGCTGGGCCACGCCGTGGCGACGTGGCCGGCAGATACGCGCAAGCCCGGCGAGGTGCGCGCGCAGTGGCTCGACTTCCGGCGGTCGGCCATCGACGCCGTCGTGCGCCGGGTGTCGGAAGAGGCCCGCAAAATCCGGCCCGGCGTGCAGATCTCCGCGGCCGTTTTCCGCAACTGGACGAGCGACCGCGACAGCGTGGGGCAGGATTGGAAAGTGTGGTGCGAAAACGGCTGGCTGGATTTCGTCTGCCCCATGGATTACTGCGACTCCAACGCCCTCTTCCGCAACATGGTGTCCTCGCAGAAAGCCTTCGCGGGCAAGGCGCGGCTCTACCCGGGCATCGGGCTTTCGTGCTGGAAGGACCCGCGGGATGCGGTGAAGCTGGCCGAGCAGATCGCGATCATACGGGAACTCGGCGTGCCGGGCTTCACCGTGTTCAACTTCGACGCCCACGCGGAAGCCGTCTTGCCCTACGTGCGGCTCGGAACCACCTCTGAATAATCCAAGATGCGTGACGGCACCCCGTTGAAGCGCCGCCCTCTAACTGTACAGTTAAAAAATTCGGACATGATTACATGATTTACATGATGTAACTGCTTTTTCTGGTAGGGACGCCTCCCCGAGGCGTCCGCGGCGGGTTCGGGGAACCCGCCCTACCTGACATCGGCCAACGGACATACTTTAACTTAATCCGCTCTAGTGAAAAGACGGTGCGGATCTCGGCCCGACGCACGCGAAAGAGGAGAGGAGATACCGGTCACGGTGCATCGTCACGCGTATGGTGCGAAAAGGGACCGTCACGACGTTCGAACCGGACTCGAACGCCGCCATCGTGCCCGTGACAAACCTTCCCGGCAATCGGTTCCGATTGCATCTCATTCACCGTCGATGGACGATTCGATGAAGCGCAGGTTCACGCGCAGCGGAACCGGTTCCGCGTTGTCCGAGGTGAAGGACACGCCCACCTTGTCACCCTTGGCGAACGACGCGCGCGGGAGGTCCTCGAGGTCCACCTCGCGCAGCAACTCGTGGCGCGCGCTGTAGACGACCGCCACCGACACCCGGTGCGGGATCGCCACATACTCGCCCGGCGCGAGTGTGGTCTTCACGCGGATCCTGCGGCGGAGGTTGCCCCAGCGGTAGTGCGTCACCGGGTTGATCACAGGGGTGCCTTTCTCGGGCGCACGCATGACGAAAAGCGGCACGGTCATCGCCCATTTGCGGTTGTCGATCGGCGATACAACCTCGAAATCCGCCGGCTTCGCCGACACCTCCGCCGCGAGGTCGTCCGTGATACACCAACGCTCGCACTGCCCGGAGGCGTGAACCCACTCCCGGTCGACCGAGCGCGGCATTACGGCAGCGCCCGCTCCGAGCGCCTTGACCGGCGCCGCGGAGGAGGGCAGCTCCTCGAACCGGTCGCCCTTCCATCTGCGCACGAACGAAAGAGCAAATTTTCCGTTCTCCCGCTTCAGCCCCCATTGCGTGTCGGTCTGGCGCATGAGCCGTTTCTCGCGTTCGGTGAACGCGCCGGCGTTGCGGGCTTCCTCCCACAGGCGGATGCGCTCGCACTTCTCGTAGGTCTTCGGCAGGCCGAACTGGAAGTCCACGCCCGCATCGTAACCGGCGGCGAGCGCCATGATCCAGTCGAGGTCCTCCAGTGAACAGGCATCGGGATAATACTGGCCGAGCTTGTTCGGATAGTCGCTGCGGCGAAGGTTCAGTTGGTGTTGGAGACGCGTCTCGAGCTGTGAGCCGCGGATGCCGCGCTTCATGTCGTGTTCGCCCCAGCTCTGGGTGGTGAAGAGGTGCCAGGTGTAATGCGTCATCCGGCTGCCGACGAACGTCACGCCATCCTGCGGCAGGTGGTCGTAGATTGTCCGGACAAACCGGTTGACGGAGTAGTTGTCGTTGCCGCTGCGGTCCGCGCGCTCCACGCCGTCGAGGATGATGTTGCCCATGCCGCCCTTCTTCGCGGCGGCGGCGATGTTCACCGCCACCTCGCCGATCATTTCGTCGGTGCCGGGCATTAGGGAGTCGTAGTGGTCGTAGCCGTCCAGCCGCGTCACCCGCGTTCCGGCCGGATGCGCCCGGATCGCGCTGCCGTAAAAACCGCGCTCGCAGCCGCCTAGCACGACCTCGGTGTCGTTGGTCGCCGCGGTGCGGTACACGACCAGCTCCCCGTCGATGTCGAGGAAACGGCGTGGCGTGGGCCGGTTCCCCAGACTTTTCACCTTCTCGCACACGATTTCCGCGTTGATCGCGAAAAGCGGGAAGGTCTTCGGGTTCTTGGCGAGACGGATCTCGTTGTCCGCCACGCCCGCCGGGAGTTTCGGATCGGCCCAGAAGACATACTCGAACGTGTCGCGCGTCTTCACGCCCTCCGGACCGGGAAGGGCGCGCGCGAGTGCGGTCACGCTGTCCGCGTACCGGTTGAAACGCGGGTCGAGCCTCGGGGCGATGAACGGCTCCGGCAGCCGGAACGCGCGCGTGAAGGTGGAGAGCGTGTAGGCCGTGGTGCGGATGCCGTGCGCGCGCGCCTTGTCCGAACATGTTTTCAGGCCTTCCCATCCGGACTTGAAGGCGGCAGAGTCTGGGTCGAAATGGCCCCAGTTGCCAAAACAGTTGTAGCGAGAGAGCACGCGGATGCCGGTGACGCGGGCGGCCTGGATCCAGGCGTCGATGGTGGTGTCGTCGTAATTGACCCAGAAGGCCGACTCGTTCGCGCGCGGCGATTTCTTCGCCCACACACCGTCGATCGTCGGATACGGCAGACCCTCGGCGCGGACGATCTCCTCCACGATATCCAGCTCGCGGTCCTTGGACGGGTCGGCGACGCCCCACAGCGCGATCGCTCCGCCGACCGTTCCCGCTTCCTTCACCGGTACCGAGATGAACTGGCCGTAATTGAAGCGTACCGGACGTGTGTGATCGACCGTCGAGAGAGTCAACATGCCGCCGGGCTTCTCGCCGTCGTAAAAGCAGGCTGCGTCGCTCATCGCGTCGCGGTAGACGCCGTCCGTGCCGATGCCGAGCGAAAGCGCGCCGATGGCGAAATCCTTGCCCCGCACGACGCCGAGATACCGACCCACCGTATCGTGGAGCGTGGTGGGGTACGGGCCCCAATTCACGGCGGCGATGCCGGCGGGCGATGCCGCCTCCACGATTTCCAGCCGCAGATACCGGCCCGGGTTCTCGATCCGGATCGCCACCACCGCGTCGTTGTCGAACGCAATCCGCCAGACTTTGCCCTTCCCGCTCGTTCCGACAAGGGTCATCCGCTTCGGCACGAGCGTTTGACCGGACATCTTCCAGCAGTCCCCGTTCTTCTCGTATTCCCGGACGGTGAAGAGATACCCCGGCTCATCCGGATGCAGCCGGTTTACGCCCGCTCCGGAAAGCTCGGTGATCCGGCCGGAACTGTCCGCCGCCAGACCGAGTCCGGTGGAAGTCTTCTCCCGCAGCGTCTCCGACGCGACGGCAGCACCGGCCGCGAGAGCCGCGGCACAGATGAGCGATCCTGTTCTCATGTTTGTTCTTGGGATGGCTGGCGTCAGCGCAGGATGACGGTCGTGCCGAGCTCTTTGTAGAGGTAAACCGCACCGCCCTCCTTGAGAACCTGCCAGCCGGGCTGCGGCTCATCCCAGGACGGAAGGCCGGTGAGAATCCCGCCGGCCTCGGCGATTTTCACTTTGTGTCGGGCGTTTTTCAGCGTTCCGGCCACGACCAGCCTGCAACCGGTAAACGTCAGGTTCCCGGTCACCGAGAGCGGATTGGGGCATTCGCCGTTTTCGTCCAACGTGACCGTGTAGGTGTCCGTGAGTGTCACGTCGCCGGTCACCCCGCCGCCGCCGGTGAGCCGGGCGACAACCAGCGGCGCGCCCCGCAGATCCAGGCTGGCACCGGCCGCGAGGATGACTTCCGAACCGTTGGCGAACACTTCCGTATTCACGGTATACCCGGTTTCGCGCCATTTCCGCGCGAGGTATTGCTCCAGCTGATCTCGTTCGGCTTCCGTCAGCATCCGGTCGTACGCGATGACCTCGCCGATCGCGCCGCGGAAGCGGCGCGTGTCGGTGGCGGAGTTGACGAAATAACCGGCGATGGCGTTGTACCCGGCACCGATTTTCGTCGGCGATTCGAGGTGCGCCGTGACCGGCGTGTTCAGAGCGTAATTGAAACTGCTGGCGGAAGCCGGCAGCGCGGTTCCATTGTGCCACGCCTCCGCGCCGACGAAACAGTTGCCGACCGACCCGTACAAACAATTGGTCCCATTGCCGCGGATCCCCGCGTCGCCGCCGGAGTTGTAGCCCCAGTACCCGGCCATGTTCATCTGGTTCTGAAACGCCTGGAACACCATGACCAGCGTCTGAATATTGACGGAGCGGTTGGAGCGCATCCAGTTGGTGGTGGCGTTCCCGAAGAACACCGCACTCAGCCCGTTGATGTTCCCGGTGTAGGTGGGCGGCTGCGAGGTCGCGGCGTCCCAATCCTGCTTCTCGAGGCCGAACGCCAACCCCTCGACCCCGGCCTTGGAGACCCAGTTCGTCACATAGCCGTCCGCCGAGCGCCGCACCGTCGCCGCGTCCGCCGCGTCCAGCCAGTACAGGATCCCGTCCCGCGGCGGCAGGTCGTTGTAGACCGCGACCGCCGACGCGCCGCCGAACGTGATCGACCCCGCCTCCGCGCGCAGCGCCATGTCCGCCGCGCCACACAGCACAAGGTTGACCTTCTCTCCGACGGTACCGCGGAAACCGTTGGTTCCCGTCACGGTGAGCGTGGCGGTCTCCGCGCCGCTGTTGACGATGCTTCCGCCGGTGCCGGACAGGGTGGAAACGGTCTGCTCCGTGCCGTTCAGGTCGAATGCCGCCCCGGGTTCCACGCTCAGCGCCGTCCCGGCCGGCAATGTCCCGATCACGATCCCGGGCGCGTCCGCGTGCAGCCCGGCCCCCATCCACTTCCGCCACATGTAATTTTCGACCGCCTTGATCTCGTCCCGGCTCAGCACCCGGCCGAAGGCGATGACCTCGCCGATGAACCCGCAGAGCGAGCGGTTCTGGTAATTGTTGCCGATCACGTTGTTCCCGGCGCTGAAAGCATTGGTGCGGAATGAGGAAAGAAGCGTCGGCTGGTTCTGCGTGAACGTGTTGATCCCAGAGACGCCGTTGATGCTCATGTTCGCCAGCGTGCTGTAATGGAACGCGCTGCCTTCTGCGGCATGACCGATGGAGGTGGCGCTCTCCATGCGGAAAAACAGGCTGCCCCAGTCGCCGCGCTGGACCGCCCAGATGCAGTCCATGCCGCCACCGCCGACGCTGTATCCGGTCGCCTGGAACAGGATCAGCACCGTTTTGGTGGCGAAGGCCTTGTCCGCCACCAGGCAGTTGGTCCAGCCATTGAAATAAACCGCGGGCTTCGCATGGATGGCGCCGCCGATGCCGTTAGAGTACACCGGGCACGGCAGATTCGAAGACCGTTTGAAGGCGACGCCCGCCACCCGGTCCACCCAGCCCGTCACCGCGCCGGTCGTTCCGTCCGTCAGCACGCTCGCCGCGTCGTTCGCGTCGAGATGATACACGATGTCCGCCTCGCACGGGACCGTCTCCCGCAACAGCCTGAGTGTCCCCTCCCGGACCACCGTCGGGCCGGAATAGCTCTGGGGTTTGGCGATCCCGAGCGCGCCGGAACCGATTTTGGCCAGACCGATGAGGTTGGCGCCGTTGTCGCGGAGGTAACCGCCGTATGCGATGTCCGAAGAAGTTCCGATCTCCGCCATTGCCGGCGCGTCCGCGCCTTCGGCGACCGGCGTGATCGTGCGGCCGGTGTACTGGGCCAGATTGCCCAGTCGGGTCTCGGCGCCGGCGATTCCGACATCCCCTTGTGTCGTCAGCCCGCCCATCGTCACCGAAGGGTTGGCGAAAAGAAGTTTGTTCGTCCCGCTGTTGACCCAGGATCCGACACCGGAAACCGCGTTGGAGATAACGTAATCCGCGTTCTTGTTTATCGTGATCGCGGTGCCGTTCATCACCTCGCCTGCGCCGAACGTGCCGTTGGTTCCGAGCGTGAGCGTGCCGACCTCCAGCCGGGTCGCGCCGAGATAGGTGTTGGTGCCGTTCAAAATCAATTTATTGGCGTCCTGCAGCATGGCGAGTCCGCCGGGGCCGGTCACCGGACAGTCGAGCCGCAGGTCGGAGTTCAAACGGATTCCGGCGTCGTCCGCCAGCACCACCCGGGCGATGTTCGTCGAATAGGCCTCGCCGGTGGCGGTGAGCGCGGACTGCCCGTGGTTGACGCTGATGCCGAACCCGGCCAGGCTCAGCTCGCCGATCGCCGTCCGGGTAAAGTTCACCAGTTGGCCGCCGCAGAGGCGGTCGCCGAAGACGCGGACCGATTGAGCGGAGGACAGGCCCGCGTAAAGCTGCATCCGGCCCCAGTAGACCCGGAGGTCGCCGCTGTTGGCGTAGGTGCCCTTCAACTGAGTGTTGACGAGATACACGTTGTTGCGCCCGGTGAACGTGACGCCCGCCGTGCCGCGGATTTCGGTATCGATCGTCTGTTGCTTTTGGTTGTTGTTGTCCTGCATCCAGACGATGCCTTCGGAGCCGCGGAAATCGATCGCGCCGCCGCTGATGCAGGTCTTGGTGGTCGTGAACCCCTGCAGGATGATGCCGGCGGGGGCCGTGCCGTCGCCGATCGTCAGCGTCACGCCGGGCGCGAGGGTCAGCACCGCGTCGCCGTCGATGACCAGCGCGTGGATCGTCGTGTCGGCGGAAAGCGTGGTGTTGGCGGTGACGCGCACGATCGCGTCCGCGTCCGCTCCGGCGAACCCGTCGTGGTAGAGGTCCGCCGCGGGCACGAGCCCGTTGGACGCGTCATACCGCGCGAAGCACACCGGCGTAGTGGTGGCGTTCGGCCCGCCGAGGGTGACGACCGGCGAGACCATGCCCGAGCCCGCGTGGACCAGCGCGGACGGATCCGTCAGGAAGAATTT
>Ga0209066_10005801_pt1 | contig 12854 bp, 5 predicted proteins | sample All_14_2_FD_187198 | JGI IMG/M metagenome (GOLD analysis project Ga0209066, IMG submission 187198) | Freshwater microbial communities in response to fracking from Pennsylvania, USA - Allegheny Zone_MetaG_DW_15 (SPAdes) (version 2) ...
GATTCAGACTACCGCAAGACGAACCGGTCGAGGTGAGCTAGATGAACATTCTCAGGCCTCTAATAGCGCAGAGATTGATGCTAACTTTAAGTTGGAGAATAAAACCAGGGAGGAGTTCTTTTCGGAGGTTAGAGAAAAACTAGCCGAGATCCCAGGTATTGCAGTTACGGTCGGACAGCCTCTTGGGCATAGAATAGACCATATGTTATCTGGTACAAGAGCCAACATAGCGATAAAGATCTTCGGCCCTGATTTGAATAGACTTTTTACTCTTGGTAATGAAGTTAAGGCCGCTGTCTCTGATATAGAGGGCTTGGTAGATGTTAATGTTGATCAACAGGTAGAGACACCAGAAGTTCAGATCAGGGCAAATAGAGTGATGTTGGCTGCTCATGGGATCACCTTAGGCGAATTTCATCGATTTGTCAGACGGGCTTTTGGAGGAGAGGTTTTGGCCTCTGTCTATGAAGGACAGCGTAGTTTTGATCTGGTGCTCAAACTTCATCCGAAATATACCGGTAAGATAGAAGAGATGAAAGAGGCCTTAATTGATTTACCCGATGGAGGGAAAATTCCTTTGAGTCAGGTGGCAGATGTGGTATCAACATCTGGACCTAATGGAATAAGCAGAGAGAATGTACAACGTAAAATCGTTGTGGCAGCCAATGTCTCCGGCAAGGATATGCAAGGTGTCGTTGATCAGATTAAGGAGCGGGTAGCAGAAAAGGTCATCTTTCCTGAAGGATACAGAATAGAGTATGGGGGGCAGTTTGAGAGTGCTGCAAAAGCCTCTCGGGTATTACTTCTTACCTCTATTTTAGCTATTCTTATTATTTTTATCTTGCTGTATCAAGAATTCAAAGATAGCTTCTTATCGCTGATTATTTTGTTGAATTTGCCATTAGCGTTGATAGGAGGGGTTATCGCAATATGGATTACCTCTGGCGTAGTTAGCATCCCATCTATCATTGGATTTATTACGCTTTTTGGTATTGCAACCAGAAATGGAATTTTGCTCGTATCCAGGTACCAAAACCTTCGGGAGGAGGGCAAGAGTATTAAGGAAGCCGTGCGTCAAGGTTCTTCTGATCGACTCAATCCCATATTAATGACGGCTTTAACTGCTGCTTTAGCTCTTATTCCGTTAGTCATGCAGGGAGATAAATCAGGAAACGAGATCCAAAGCCCGATGGCTTTGGTTGTTTTAGGAGGACTTTTGAGCTCTACTTTAATGAACATGTTTATTATCCCGATAGTTTATGTAATAATCGAGAATAGAAGAGAAAAGTCTAAACTTAAAGAATTGAGATAAGATGAGAAAAATAATCATGGTTTTGATGATTCTGATGTCGGTCTGGAATGTCTATGCTCAGGATCAAATAAAGACTTTACTTGCCTCTATTGAGAAGAATAATATCTCTCTAAAGTCACTTAAAGAAGATAGAGAGGCCGCTCGACTGGCTGCATCGGTCAATCTTTTACCTGATAATCCGGAGGTGGAGTATAACTATTTAACGGGTTCCCCATCAACATTAGGAAATCGTCATGATTTCAGTATCCGCCAGACTTTTGATTTCCCTACAGCATATCTTTTTAAGAACAAGCTGAGTTCTTCTGGTAAGATAGTTTCAGACTTAAATTATGAGAAGAGCCGGCAAGATATTCTTTTAGAAGCCAGGAAACTTTGTGTTGATGTTATTTACCAGGAGAATTTATTAAGAATCGCTTCTCAGCGCGAAGAAGATGCTAATCGAATGGTTATGGCTTATCGGAAAATGCTGGAAGAGGGGAAAGGAAATAAACTTGATCTCAATCGGGCTCTGATCGCCTTAGCACAAGTAAAAAGTGAGATCCTTCTGCTTAAAAATCATCAAATGGAGATGCTATCAAAGCTCAAGGTGATGAATGGTGGCGAGTCATTGGTTGTTAATATGATCAATTTCCCTGAAGTGCCTTTGCCAGCTAATTTTGAGGATTGGTATAGCATCAACTCCAATCAAATTACCGAGCTAAAACTGCTACGGGAGATGATCGTTTCAAAAGATCTGACCGTGAAAGTACAACGTTCTCTTACTCTTCCAAAGTTCTCGGCAGGGTATATGAGCGAAAAGGTCACGGGAGAACAGTTTCAGGGGGTTACCTTAGGCATGTCTCTTCCTTTATGGGGAAATCGAAATACCGTTAAAACGCTCAAGGCTGAATACTCCTCTCTAGAATTAAAACTATCTGAAGAAGAGCTAAGGATCAAAGCTGAGATGAATATTCAGTTCGATCGGGTTATCTCATTTCGATCTATGGCAGAAAATCTAAGGACAACCCTCTTGGAAACGAATAATGAAACGTTGCTAAAGCGTGCTCTTGAACTTGGTGAGATTACTTTAATGGATTATCTCATTGAATATGATCGCTATTATGGTTTGCAAAAAGAGTGGATTTCCAATTTATATCAAGCTGAGTTAACTTACTCGGATCTGGTTAAAGCCCAATTGTAAAGCTGGAAATTGAGCCCTTGTACATCGTCTTCTCTTCCCAAACGGGAATATCTATCATTTTTAGTTATTGGTTGGTTCCTCTTTCGCTTTCTCAACCGTTTCTTTTCTCTTTATGATTAGACAAAAGTCTATAAGAAAGGGAGAGGTACTGGAGGGGAAGCGAAGGGGTGCTGATTACATTTGTGCCCTAATCTGATTTTTTTTTTCTTCAGGTATTGCGTATTCTTATTAAAAAATTTTAATTTGGTGCATTATCATATGCAGCGATCATATAAGTAGCTGTTAATGAATTTTTATTAGTTCTGTAAAGGTTTTTTTAAAAAGTCGACCAGCAGAATGGAGAATATATAAGGCAAGAAGGATTGAAGAGAAAATTTGTAAGTTAAAGGATAACAGATATATACATAATTAACCAAAGCGATTATGATGGATAGGAAGCGAATGATTCTTTTGATGGCGTTAATGTGGTTTTCGACCATACTGCTTTCACAGAGTCTAACAATTAAAGGGGTTGTGACTTCATCAGATGATGGAGGAACGTTGCCTGGGGTTACAATTAAGGTAAATGAGCGGAGTGCCGGAACGGTAACAGATGTTAATGGGAAATACACCATTAATGTGAATCAAGGAGAGTCACTCTCTTTTAGTTTTGTTGGATTTGAGACGTTTACCATGGTCATAAAGGAGAGCAGAACCTTAGATGTGGTTCTAAAATCGAAGGCTGCTCAATTGTCGGAGGTGGTTGTGACAGGTCTTGGGATTAAAAGACAACAGCGTGAACTAGGTTATAGTACCGAGAAGATTAACAATGAAGAGTTAATACGAGCCTCAAGTTCTAATGTAATTAGTGCAATCACCGGTAAGGCAGCAGGCGTATTGGTTTCCAATAATGATGGTGTTGATGGCGGTACAACACGTATTACAATCAGAGGTAATAATAATTTGACCAAGAACAATCAGCCATTGATCGTTATCGATAATATTCCCATGGAAAACACTCCTGGTATCGAGAGTATTGGTCGAGGTGTTGACTGGGGTAATGCGATCTCTGATCTTAATCCGTATGATATTGACACTTATACTGTTTTGAAGGGAGGAGCTGCTTCAGCCATCTATGGAGCCCGTGGTGCTAATGGGGTTATCCTTATTACTACCAAACGTGGGCGTGGGCAGAAAGGGTTAGGGGTTACCTATAATTTTGATTATAAGATAACCCATCCTTATCGCTATAGGGATGTTCAGAACACCTATGGCGCTGGCGGGCCAATCTCTTTTACTGAGCCTACCTTTCCAACTGAGAATGGGGTTCTTTTATATCCTGGAATTTACTCCACTGATCATCTAATTCTTGATCAGCAAGGAACCACCTCGACCTCAAATGCAGAGTTTGGGTATTATGGGTCTGCCGTCTCTTGGGGTCCTAAAATGGAGGGTCAAATGGTTAAATGGTGGGATGGTCAAATGAGGTCTTATTCTCCTCAACCTGATAATCTAAAGTTGCCCTATTCTGACGGTTTTACCAGAACCCATAATATTGAGGCTAGTGCAAATAGCGAAAAGGGTTCCCTTCGAATCTCTTTGACACGTCAGGATCACACTCCCATTATTGAAAACAGTAACTATGATCGAACCACCGTCAACTTTGGTGCAAACATGAAGGTATCAGAGCGGTTGCATGCTGATGTTACCTTGACTTATGTCAACTTTAACCGTTTAAATAGTCCTGTAATTGGCGAGGATGGTAATTCTATTAACAAGGGTTTGCTCTACTCATGGCCTCGCAGTTATATGGGGCTTGATAAGGTAAACTATCAGAATGCTGATGGAACTCAAAACCTTCAAGATGGTTACCCGTTTAAGTATGTCGATAAGTATATCTGGTGGAACTACTACAATAATAACACAACTTTAGCCAGAGATAAATTTACTGGTGGATTGTCTTTAACGTTTGATCTCACATCATGGCTTAGTGTTACTGCCCGTGGTGCTCGTGATTATATGAATGAGCAGTATGAAAGTAGGAAGAAGCCAACCGACGTACTTGGAAAGCTCGGCGGTGGCTATACGAATAAGCTTATCAAAACGCATACCGATAACTTTGACCTGATCTTTACTGCTTCGAAAGACAAGTTTTTAGGAAGTAATTGGAATGTGAAGTTTTCTGGAGGAGCCAATCGTTATGACAATAAGTATTACTCGATTTATGGCCATTCAGGTACTTGGTACTACCCGAACATGTATACCTTCCTGAATTATACCGAGACTATTTATGTCAAAGATGAGAATGGTAATCTGATAGTGGAGAGTCTGGGTGATCTGGCTGGTGATGTAATAGCTTCCGAGAAGATTATTCGTAAACGGATTAATTCTGTTTTTGGCTTTGCAGATGTCTCGTATAAAGATTGGCTATTCGTGGATGTTACTGGCCGAAACGACTGGTCATCTACACTTCCTTCTTATAGTAATAGTTACTTCTACCCATCTGTCTCAGTAAGTTTTGTGGCCTCCGAGGCCTTTAAGATTCAGGATAGATTACCATGGATGAACTTCGTGAAGTTAAGAGGAGCCATAGCACAAACGGCTTCCGATGACCTCCCTTATTCAACGGAGTTTTATTATAATATAAGCAGGTTCGGCGGTGTTCAGATGGCTAACTTCCCCGATACCATTCCTCCTTATACCTTGAAACCGCAGAGAGTAAACTCTTACGAAGCTGGTATCAATATAGGTCTTTTTGAAAATAGAATAGACCTAGACTTTACGTTCTATTATAAGTATTCATTTGATCAGATTCTTAATCTTCCTATTCCTACCAGCGCTGGAGCTAATATGTTAAAGATTAACGAAGGGTCTTTATCTAACAGGGGTTTTGAGTTTACGCTGAATACGGTTCCATATACTTCAAAAGAGTTGACATGGAAGGCCGGTTTTAGTTTCTGGGTAAATCATAACAAGATTATCAGCTTGGGCGATTATGGAGATAGTTTCTTATTGGCTGATATCTGGGGTGAGAATGGCCCGGCGATCTCATTGAAAGAGGGCGATGATTATGGAACCATCGTTGGGTATGACTATATTTATGACAAGAATGGAAATAAGGTGGTTAGTGATGATGGAACTCACTATCTCATGACCGATACACGTGTTCCTATTGGTAATGCTTCTCCTGATTTTACCGGTGGATTTAACACTCAATTAACTTGGAGGGACTTTACTTTTAGCGCCTCCATAGACTCAAAAATCGGCGGAGATATCTATTGTGGTTCTTATGTAATTGGATTACAAACAGGGCAGAGCCCAGAGACCCTTCTTGAGCGTGATGGAGGTGGTTTACCTTATACTGATCCTTCGGGCGTCACAAGAAACGTAGGGGTTATTTTGGATGGGGTATATGCCGATGGAACGCCCAATAACAAAGTTGTTCATTACTATTATAAATACATGCCAAACGCCGGTGGCTGGGGTAAGATTCTATCAACGCCGGGTATTGTTGAGGATTCGTGGGTTAAACTGCGTGAAGTATCCATTAGCTATAAACTCCCATATAGCATTATCAGAAAGATTGGTTTTCTGCAAGGCTTAACTTTTACCTTGACTGGTCGCGACCTTTTCTATCTCTACTCCTCTGTGCCTGATAATATCAATCCTGAAGGTATCATGGGAACCGGAAATGCGCAAGGATTTGAGTGGGCATCCTACCCGGGTACCCGTTCTTTCTCATTTAGTTTAAGTGCTAACTTCTAATGCTTACTACTATGAACAAGAAATATAAAGAAGATAAAGTACAGATATTACCCGGAGTCTCTTCTAAATGGAAGTTTGGAACCACTATAATGTTATTTATTGTCATGTTGGCCATATTCAATGGCTCATGTACGAAAGATTTTGAAGAGATCAATACAAACCCGCAAGGATTCACAACCGCCAATGATGGTGCTCTTTTTAATAGCTTAATACAATCTTTGGTTCTTACAGGTAACGAACAATTTTACATTAATAATGATATTCTGTATAAACAGAGCCAATTAGCTGCCTTGGCAACCGATGCCTGGGGTACCTATTCAATTGGAACCTCTGAGTTGTGGAAAAACTATTATGAGAAGTTACCCATTGTTCGGGAGCTTGAAAAACGGTTTAATGGCTATCCATCGACTGCCGGTTACAATAATATGCGGGCAATGGTCAAGATTATCCTAGCTTATAAAACCTTTAAGATGACCGATCTGTTTGGTGATATCCCTTTTTCTGATGCAGGTTATGGGTTTCAAAATATTGAGAAACTTCATCCGAAATATGATTTACAAAGAGATATCTATATTAGTCAGCTGGAATCTCTTAAGGATGCTGCCGGACTTATTGATGATACCGCTAGACTAGTTGAACCCTTTAAAACTTTTGTCTCGTTTGATAAGCTCTTCAGAGGGGATCTTCTTATCTGGAAAAAGTTTGCCAACTCCCTACGTCTTCGTTATGCTATGCGAATGGCTGATAAAGAGCCTGAAATAGCTGGCGAGATTGTAAATGATATTATAACAAATAAACTGCCGGTTCTTGAGGGATATGGTCTAACTGGCCCCGTGCTTGAGAGCGCCTGTATATGGCCTGCTGCGGCTGGGTTCAAGAATACCAGCTTAAACTGGTCTTTCCGCGAACATAATGGATTGAGAATGGGATCTAACTTATGGCATCAGCTTTCAGATGGTGATGATCCTTCAGGTAATGACATTATAGACCCGAGAGCCTTTGTGTTTTTTGAAACCAACGGGGATAATCAGTGGGTTGCATTCCCGCAGGTGCCACCTGCCGGAACACCCTCAGCCGGCGGAGTCCCCTATGGTGAACATAGAGATGATATGGGTAACTTCACAATTAAAGGCTCTAATTGCAATTATAGCTTCTTCAATTATTTCCTTATTAGAGACGAAGACTTCATGCCAATCATCTTAATGACGGGTGCTGAAGTTCACTTCTTGAAAGCAGAGGCCTATATCAGAGGAATCGGAGTAGCTCAGAATCTTGATGAAGGAGATAATGAGTATATGAATGGGGTGAATGCATCTGTCTCTTGGTGGGTTGATGTAGCTAATCACTCCAGTTTACCTTTATCTGGAGCAAAATTCACCGATCTGTTGCCTTTGCCATCTAATCTTAGTGCCTCTACTGTTCTTAATCGATTTGGCTCATGGAATGCAGCTAATGATCAAGATCGGTTGAGGTTCTTGTATACCCAAATGTGGATCGATCTTTTCAGGCAGCCTTGGGAGGCCTATGCGCTCTGTAGACGTACGAATCTGCTTCCTCGTGAAGGAGACGCAATAAACCACTTTAGATTGCCCTATCCTACTACCGAGCTCGAATTTAATTCCGCTAACTGCGCCGAGGCGGTTGCCAGGCAGGGTGGAAACGATTTTAGTGTAAGAATGTGGTGGAATTCTCTATAAACCCAATGATGTATAAATTTAAAACCAGACACAGGATGATGACACAATTTTACAAACCTAAGGCTATCCTACTTCTACTCGCTCTCTTTTTGACAGTGGTAGGACGCCCCCAGTCTAATCAGTATCTCCATTTTGACAGAGTGGACGACTGGGTTAAAGTAGAAAACGGGGAGAGTTACGTTACAAACTCAACTCAAGGAGTTACTATGGCAGGCTGGTTCTTTTCTGATGATCTATCGTACGGACAAGGCATGATGGGTTTCAGAGGCGGAAGTACCGAGTTCTACATGATTCAAATTGGAGATGGTAAACTGGAATGTCGTTATATCAGTTCTACCGGTTTTCATGAATATGTAGGTCCTGCAAATACCATTATCCCTCAGGTATGGCAGCATCTGGCATTAGTGTTTGATGGTACTACACTTAAACTCTATGTAAATGGTAATCTTAAGGGTCAAAAGGCCGCTTCTGGGGTTCTAACAGATGGTACAACCCCATTTGCCATTGGTAAGAGTCCTGTGGGAACCTATACCTTTTATTACGGAGGTAGAGCCGATGAGGTCTCTGTATGGAAGCGTGGTCTGACCCAGACTGAGATTCAGGATCTGATGGCAAATGAACTCAATGGTAATGAAACCGATCTTCAACTGTATTATAAGTTCAACCAGGGAGTACCGGGGGGTAATAATACGGCTATCACTAAGCTTATCTCTGAAGTGGGTTCACCAACTCGCGATGGTGATCTGATTGCATTCGCTCTAACTGGTCCTACCTCAAACTTCAATGGCACCCTCGATACCTCTTTCCAGGCGATCTCGTTCTTACCCATTCCTAATAAACTGAATAATGCTCAGCCATTTGATGTGGTTGCTTCTTCAACTTCAGGCCTCCCTGTAAGTTTTTCAGTTATATCAGGACCCGCAACAATGGCAGGAGCCACCGTCACACTTACCGGTGATACTGGTCTTGTCGTTATTGAAGCAACACAACCTGGAAACAGTCAGTATAACCCAGCAACACCAGTTAAGCAGAGCTTTATGGTATTAGATCCAGCTCTGCATGTGCCCGATATTGATATCCGTCACCCGCTGGCTGGCGATGTCTATGTTGGCTCTCTGGCATCTATTGAGTTGTCTGCCCTTGCTTCCATCACATACCCTGATCTGTTTAGTGTCTCAAATGTGAAGTTTAGGATTGACGGACAAACCTTTAACGCCCGGACTTATTGGAATGACTATTATACCGCTTGGTGGACTCCACCTGCCTATGGTGACTATGAGTTAGTGGTTGAGAGTACTAATAACTTTGGTGCTACTTCATCGAAATCAGTAATGATTCATCTATTACCAACTGCTGTTGATCAGGAGGTGATGGCTGTTAATAATGTCTGGCTGAATACCAACTCTAACACAAAAGTTGTTACCGCTGAGTTACCTTCATTCCAGAATGCTTTTGATACCATTATGGCAACTCTTACCGTCTCCTGTCCCTCAGGTGGATGTGGCGAATGGGATAGAGTAGCTTGGATTGAAGCTAAAGGTCATGATGGAAAATGGTATGAAATTATACGTTATATTACCCCTTACGGCGTTCCTTGCGGTCACAAGATCAACCTGACCGACTTTGCCTCTATTCTTCAAGGAAAGGTGGAGTTTAGGGTTAATTGCACCACACTGGATAATGGATATGAGTACGATCTAAAACTCGAATATAAGGCAGGAACTCCTCCTTATAAATACAGTTTTGTACAAACGATTTGGAATAACACTTACCAATTTGGAGATTATGCCAATCTACAACCTGTAGAAGTCGTTGATTATGCTTATCCTGAGAATGCCGTTGCTGCAAGATTGAAACTAGTGTCAACTGGCCATGGCTGGGGTGATCTAAATACAGGAAATGCTGCCGAGTTCTATAAGACTACTCATACAATCTGGGTTGATGGGGCAAAGGCATTTGATCAATTAAACTGGACTGATTGTAATCCGAATCCTGATGGTTGTCAACCCCAGTCTGGTACCTGGTATTATGATCGCGCTGGTTGGTGCCCTGGTTCAATCGCTAAATGGTTTGATTTTAATTTCTCTCCCTATGTAAACAATGGAGTGAGTCAGATTCAATATAAGTTTAATGAAGGATACGTGGATCAATGTCATCCAAATAACCCATCTTGCGTAACAGGTGTTACGTGCAGCGACTGTAATGATGGATTTAATCCTCATCTTATTGTGGCTTGTCATATGATTAGCTTTGCCAACAGCCCAATCATTGTGGTTGGTGATAAAGGCCCAGGAAGTATCCATGTTGCAGCATTTAATGCTTATCCTAATCCTAGTAAAGGATTAGTCAATCTTTCCATTACAGGTAACATTGCAGTACATAATGCCAGAATGGTTGTTTATAGCGTCTCTGGTGAAATCGTTAATCAATTTGAATGGAATGGTGATGCAAAGGTGCTCGACTTCTCTAACTTACCCAGAGGATTATACTTTATCCAGATGATCACCGATGGCTATAGTGATACAAAGAAAATAGTGATTTATTAATAGTTTTATTGTGGATGTGTTTAAGGGATGAAACTCGTGTTTCATCCCTTTTTTCGTTTGGTATAAGATGAACTTTAAAGAACAATCAGCTTTTTCCTCAAATGGCTACTGGCAGCTAGCCGCTGGCAGCCAGAAGCTAGCTGCCAGTAGCTAGCTGCCAGCAGCTTTTTCTTTGAATCCTTGAATCTTGACCCCAAAATTGAGGTATAGGTCTCAGAAAAGCCTTATTGCATCAGGCCTATGAAGTACTTCACTGGAAAGACAATGGAGAGACACTGGAGAGGTACTGGAGAGGTACTTGCTATGCTCATGAAATATCATTAATGATTTAGTCTGGGATTAGCCATTTGATGGTAATGGGTAATTGGATTAGGTTAGCATTGAATTAAACTCTAATTATTCTTCATTTTCAATATCCTGATGTTTTTGTTATGAACTTAGGTTTTTTCATTATTTTTGTAATGATCTTACCTTGCTACCTACTCAACAATTAAATATAGTCAAAATTCAGATATGTTAAAAAACGTCATATCTGGTTTTGTTTGTTTATAGTCTTGTTAGTCTGTGGGTTGAGAGATTCTCAATGTGACTGACGGGGCGAAGCTATAAACCAATTGATTATAAATTTGAGGTGCAATTGCATGGTAGACTCCTATAACCATATATGGTAATGATTTTATTTGCAATGGGGTAGGAGTAGGCCTATAGAGAGGTGATGTGCCATGTCTCTGTGTTGTGAGTCTAGGGTCTCAATGGGGTGATAGTAGATAAGATGGACTGGAATAAAAAACCTGAGATAAATTAAGTTGGGGCAGGAGCTAGGATAAAGATTCTTTGGTTCTTTACCAAAGTAAGTGGGTAGACTAGTGATGGTTAATTCTCTTGTAAGAATTTTACTAACCTCTTGGGATCTCCTGCCATTATTACTAATGCCGATGGTTATTTAATTCAGCAATTAAGTTATGAGACATAGGGTAATAGAAGAGATCCTCTGACATGGGAAAGTCTTTCTTCAAATACGACTCTTCCTGAGCCTCTAATTGATCGAGGGTTTACCTTCCATGAATACTTATATCCCTTCACTCTGATAAATATGAATGGGAGAGTGTATGACCCTTTGGTTGGACGGTTTTTATCGCCAGATCCTTTTGTTCAAGATATAAGTAATTCGCAAAATTTCAACAGGTATTGTTATTGCCTCAATAACCCCGTAAAGTATACTGACCCAACAGGTGAGTTCTTCTGGATACCAATTGTAATTGGCGCTGTTATGGGTGGCGTTATGGGTGCTGTACAGGCTGATATGAATAGAAAACCTTGGCATGAGGGTCTAAATTGGGGAGCATTAATTGGAGGTGCTACTGGTTACTTAGCTGAATTTGCTCCTACACATTGGGTTGGTAGTACATTATACGGTGCGGGGTTAATTGCCGCCTCTGGGGGTGGCATGGCTTATGCAACCGGGGGAAATGTATAACTAGCTATGATTACCGGTGCCATCGTTGTTAGTGCAATGGGAATTGCATATTCGGAACAGTGTGGAAATTGGACGAAGGGAAAAGGTTTTCAAAGTAATGATAATGTATAGAAAGATTTTGTTTCACAGAGCAAACAGCAAGAAGCTATAGACTACTTTGGATTTAAAGGGAAATATGACCCAAGCACTCTATTTAACAATGATGTTGGAGGTGGTGATGCAATTGTAAACCTCAGAACTGGTGAATTTTTTTACATCGAAGGAGCCTTTAATTCTGGTTATGATAGGTTAGTATTTACGGCAGATCATGAACTAATTCATAATAGAAACTTTCTATTGGGTAAGTACAAAGGAGTTAAGGTTGATTCTGAGGTTGCCAGTAAAGAAGAATGGAGTACATATATGAAAAATTATCAGAGGTAGGGTTTATATCATAAACATGGAGTAGATACTATTGACAGAATAAACAGTTATGGATATCAAGCAGGAATTTATGAATTAGTTATTAAGCCTTCGGGGAGTTATTCAACAAAATTTATAGAAAAATGGTGGCATTTTATTTACAGTATACCAAGAAGATGGTAAGTATTATTTTTCTTATGACAATTTTAACTTCTTTTAAATGCAGTACGTTGCAGGTAGAAGTTCAGAATTGCAAGGAAATTAAAAAGTATTTAGATATGGAATTTTGCTTTACAGAGGATTCTGTTAAGTATGGGGATTATTTGAATGTAAATGTGTTGTATAAGAATAAAACAGATACACTTTTGACATTTTATCCTAAAGCTGTTGTTTTTATAGGAAAATCACCTGTTGGATTTGGATATGAAAATTATTCACTAAATGATACTTTAGATGTAACTTTCATTGCTGAAGTAAGGCCAAAATCTACGTATTT
>Ga0209066_10005802_pt1 | contig 12853 bp, 16 predicted proteins | sample All_14_2_FD_187198 | JGI IMG/M metagenome (GOLD analysis project Ga0209066, IMG submission 187198) | Freshwater microbial communities in response to fracking from Pennsylvania, USA - Allegheny Zone_MetaG_DW_15 (SPAdes) (version 2) ...
TGCGCGCCCTGCGCGCGGCGAACTATCCCAAGGCCATGCTGTTCTACTCCGAAAAGCTGTCCGCCGAAAAGGACCCCTCGCGCCGGGATTATTACCGGGAAAACCTGGATTTTTTCTCGGCCGGGGCCGCCTCGCCGCAGGATTGACCGCATTTCTCTTTTTTTCTTGAAACACGGGGCTTAATTAAGTAGATTATTTTAAAGGCGTAGCCGCATACCAGTCAGCGGGAGGAACTTATGATCGACATCGCTAAGAACATCGCCACCACCCCCAGACGCACCAAAGCTTCCGTCATCCGTGAACTGCTCAAGACCACCAACGTCCCGGGCATCATCTCCTTCGCCGGCGGCCTGCCCGCCCCCGACCACTTCCCCTACGATTTCGTCGCCGACGCGGTCAAGCGCATCATGGACAAGAACGGCCGCGTGGCCCTGCAGTACGGCCCCACCGACGGCCTGCCCGAACTCAAGGAAGAGTTCATCAAGTTCCTCAAGAAGTACGAGAACATCGACGCCAAGCCCGAGAACCTCATCATCACCACCGCCAGCCAGCAGGCGCTCGACATGGTGGGCCGCCTGTTCATCGACGCCTCCGACCCGGTCATCGTAGAGAAGCCCAGCTACATGGGCGCGCTGCAGGTGTTCCGCTCCTACGGCGCCGAGTTCATCGGCGTCAAGCTGGAGGACGACGGCATCAGCACCGTCGAGCTCGAGGAGAAGCTGCAGTGGCTGCACGACCAGGACGAGCATTACAAGTTCCTCTACCTCGTGCCGGATTTCCAGAACCCCAGCGGCGTGACGCTGTCCGAGGAGAAGCGCCGCAAGGTCATCCAGCTCTCCGAAAAGTACAACGTGGCCGTCATCGAGGACTCGCCCTACCGCCAGATCCGCTTCGAGGGCACGGAGCCCAAGATGCTGTACCGCCTGGACAAAGAGACCACCAAGACCGACAATATCATCTCGCTGTTCACTTTCTCCAAGACCTTCGCTCCCGGCCTGCGCCTGGGCATCATCCTCGGCCACCCGCAGATCATCAAGAAGATGGAGATCCTCAAGCAGTCGCTCGACCTCTGCACGTCGAGCCTCAACCAGCTCATCGCCGCCGAGTTCCTGCGCACCGGCTTCTTCGAGCAGCATATCGAAGTGGTCAAGAAAGATTACCGCATCAAGAAGAACGCCATGGTGAGCGCGCTCGAGAAGTACATGCCCGAGGGCGTCACCTGGACCAACCCCGAGGGCGGTTTGTTCCTGTGGGTGCGCCTGCCCGAGCAGATGAGCGCCGACGACATGTTCCAGGACGCGCTCAAGGAGAACGTGGCCTACGTCATAGGCTCCGCTTTCCACTCCGACGGCTCCGGCAAGAACACCATGCGCCTGAACTTCTCCTTCGCCACGCCCGAAAAGATAGACGAGGGCATCAAGCGCCTCGCGGCCACGGTGAAGAAGCGCCTCGTCGGCGCCATATAATAAACCACTGGATGACCGAATTCTCGGCCGAATTCAGCCGCAGCCTGCGGGCCGCCGGAGTAGTAGGAGCCGGCGGCGCGGGTTTTCCCTCCTACGTCAAGGCGCAGGGTAAGGCGGAGTACGCGCTGGTCAACGCCGCCGAGTGCGAGCCGCTGCTCAAGAAAGACCAGAAACTCCTGGAATATTTCCCGGAGCGCGTCTTCGACGGGCTGGAGCTGCTGATGCGGGCCGTGGGGGCGTCCAAGGGCGTGCTCGGCATCAAGAAGAAGCACGAGGCCATCATCCCCCGCCTCAAAGAGATCGCGAAATCCCGCAAGAACATTTCCATCCTCGAGATGGGCGACTATTACCCGGCCGGCGACGAGCAGTGCCTGGTCTACGAGGCCACCGGCCGCATAGTGCCGCCCGGCGGCATACCGCTGGAAGTAGGCTGCGTGGTGGCCAACGTGGAGACGCTCTACAACGCCTCCTACGCCCCGCGCCCGGTCACCGAAACTTTCGTCACCGTCAACGGGGCCGTAAAGAAGCCCGCCACCTTCCGCGTGCCCGTCGGCATCACCTGGCGCGAGTGCGTGGAACTGTGCGGCGGGTTCACCGTGAAGGACCCAGCCTATATCGACGGCGGCCCGATGATGGGCAAGGTGCAGACCGATTTCGACCTGCCGCTGGTCAAGGCTTCGGGCGGCATCATAGTGCTGCCGAAAGACCACCCCCTTATCGTCAAGAAGGCGCAGGGCCGCCCGACGTTCACCCGCATCGGCCGCTCCGCCTGCGACCAGTGTTCCTACTGCACCGAGTTCTGCCCGCGCTACCTGCTGGGCCATAACGTGCAGCCGCACCGCGTGATGCGCACCATGCTTTTTGCCGGCGGGCCGGAGCATAAGCTGCACAGCCAGTACGGCCTGCTCTGCTGCGAGTGCTCCCTGTGCTCGCTCTACTCCTGCCCCGAGGGCCTGCACCCGCGCGAGGCCTGCGTTTCCGCCAAGAGCGACCTGCGGGAGCAGAAGGTCGGCTTCAAGAATTCCCAGCTCAACACCGGGAAAAAGCCCGAAGTGCACCCGGTCAGGGATTTCCGCAAGGTGCCGGTTTCCAAGCTGGTGCGGCGCCTGGGCCTGGAAGACTACAACAAGCCCGCCCCCTGGAACGACGCCTCTTACGCGCCGGCCAGTGTGAAGATTTTAATGAGCCAGCATATCGGCGCGCCCTGCGTGCCCTCCGTCAAAGAGGGGCAGCGGGTGGAGAAGGGCGCCGTGGTGGGGGACCTGCCCGCCGACAAGCTGGGCTGCCCGGTGCACGCGAGCATCTCCGGCACCGTGCGCAAAGTCAACGAGAAATACGTGGAGATTTATGCTTAACGCTATAGGCGGGGTGGAACTTTCCAGCGTGGCCAAGGGCATGGAAGCGGCCGACGCCATGCTGAAAACCGCGAATATCAAATTGATACTTTCCCGGTCCATCTGCGCTGGCAAGTACATCGCGCTGATAGCGGGCGATGTGGGGGCCGTTAACGCCGCCGTGGAAGCCGGCTCCGCCAAGGCGGCCCATTCCCTGGTGGACAGCTTTGTTATCCCCAACATCCACCCCGAGGTTTTTCCGGCCATCGAAGGCACCACCGTGGTGGACGGGCTTGAGGCCCTGGGCATCATAGAAGCTTTCTCGGTCGCGGCCCTGATAGAGGCCGCCGACGCGGCGGTAAAAGCCGGCAATGTGAAACTCCTCGAGATCCGCCTGGCCATGGCCCTGGGCGGCAAGGCTTTCGTCACCATGACCGGCTCCGTCGCCGCCGTTGAAACCTCCGTGGCCGCCGGCGCCGCCGTAGCCGGCAAAAAAGGCCTGCTGGTGGAGAAGGTGGTCATTCCCCAGCCCAGGCAGGAGCTGTTGCGGGAGATAATTTAATCCTTTATTTGTATAATCTTTTTGTTAATTAAGGAGACTCGAACATGGCTTCCAACAAACGCGTTCCGATGATAGCCGGCAACTGGAAAATGCACCTTACTTCCAAGGAGGCCGCCGACCTGGCCGCCGCCATGCGCAAAGGCCTGGACCCGGACCTGAAGCACGAGGTGCTGCTCGCCCCCACTTTCACTAACCTGCACGCCGTCAAGGCCGCCCTCGCCGGCTCCAAAATACTGCTCGCCTCCCAGGACGTGGCCTGGGAAGAGAAAGGCGCCTTCACCGGCGCGGTGTCCCCGGCCCAGATCATAGACGCGGGCTGCACGCACGCCCTCATCGGCCACAGCGAGCGCCGCAAGATCTTCCTCGAGACCGACGAGGTCGTCAACAAAAAGATGAAGGCCGCCATAAAGGCCAACATCGTGCCCGTGCTCTGCATCGGCGAAACGCTCGAAGAGCGCGAGAGCCAGCGCACCTACCGCGTGCTTGAGACGCAGCTGACCGGCGCCTTCGCCGGCATCACCGCCGCCGAGGCCGCCCGCGTGGTCATCGCCTACGAGCCCGTATGGGCCATCGGCACCGGCAAGACCGCCACCCCCGACCAGGCGCAGGACGCCCATGTTTTCGTGCGCAAGCAGATGGAGCGCATTTACGGCAAGGATTACGCCGAGGCCGTGCGCGTGCTTTACGGCGGCTCCGTGAAGGCCGACAACGTGGACGAACTGATGGCGCAGCCCGACATCGACGGCGCGCTGGTGGGCGGCGAGAGCCTCAAGGCCGACAAGTTCCTGCGCGTGATCCATTTTCAGACGGTGCTGAGCAGGTAACTGCGCCGTCCCTCGGTGTTCGCCCGGCGAAAGCCGGAAAACAGGTGAAAACTCAAATGAACGAAAAATTGCTCAACGAAATACTCGCGGACCTGCAGCTCCGGCAGGAGCGCTCGGCCCTCCCCATACCGGTGGGCGTCTCCAACCGGCACTTGCACCTGACCAAGGAAGACTTTAAGACCCTTTTCGGGACGGAGTGCGACGATACCCAGCTCAAGCCGGTGAAGCAGCCCGGCCAGTACGCCTGCAACGAGCGGGTGACGGTGGAGGGGCCCAAAGGCTCGCTCCCGGACGTGCGCATGATAGGCCCCTACCGCAAGTACAGCCAGGTGGAAGTCTCGCTCGGCGACGCGCGCCGGTTGGGCGCGGAACCGCCCATCCGCGACTCCGGCAAACTGGAAAATTCTCCCGGCGTAAAGCTGACGGGGCCGAAAGGTTCCGTCATGATAAAACAGGGCCTGATCCTGTCCAAGCGCCATATCCATTTCAACGTGAAGGAAGGCGCGGCGTACAAGGTGCGTGACGGCCAGGAAGTGCGCGTGCTCTGCGGCCGCGGCACGGAGCGGGAGACCATCTTCGAACGGGTGCTCTGCCGCGTCTCCGACGCCTACTCGCTGGAGCTGCACCTCGACGTGGAAGAGGCCAACGCCGCCGGCCTCAAGAACGGCTCCCCGGCGTTCATCGTCTGATTTTCGGTAATTTAGTTTAGGTTTACTGGAGGATAAAATGGAAGCACTCGGAATGATAGAGACCAAGGGCCTCGTGGCCTGCGTGGAAGCCGCCGACGCCTCGGTGAAAGCCGCTAACGTGAAGATCGTCGGCTACGAGAAGATCGGTTCCGGCCTCGTGACCATCCTTTTCCGCGGCGAAGTGGCCGCCTGCCGCGCCGCCTGCGACGCCGGCGCCGCCGCCGCCCAGAAAGTGGGCGAGCTGGTGAGCGTGCACGTGATCCCGCAGCCCCACGGCGACCTCGAAGGCAAGCTGCCGATCGCCGAAGCGAAAAAGAAGTAATCTGACTTACATAGGGTAAAGGGGGCCAGCGCCCCCGCGCCCTTTCCCTCAGTGGAGGAATCATGCTATTCGCACGAGTAGTGGGCAACGTGGTCTGTACCCGCAAGGACGACAAGCTCGTCGGCACCAAGCTGCTGATGGTGCAGCCGGTGGGCCTCGACGACAAGCCGCGCGGCAATACGCTCGTCGGCATAGACGCCGTGGGCGCCGGCACCGGAGAACTGGTGCTGCTGGTGCAGGGCTCCAGCGCCCGCCAGACCAGCAAGACCGAGAATACCCCGGTCGACTGCACCGTCTTCGCGATCGTCGACACGATCGAGAAGGACGGCAAGATAGTCTTCAAAAAATCTTCCGACAAGTTCCAGGACTGATATGCCCCTGAGCGAAGAGGACCTGAAGAAAATAGTGGCCGAGGTGGTGCGCAACCTGGGCGCGGCCCCGGCCGCCCCCGCCGCCTCCGGCGGCGGCCCTGTGTTCGACACCGTGGACCAGGCGGTAGCCGCCGCCAACGCCGCGCAGCCCGGCTTCCAGGACCTGGGCCTGGTGGCGCGCGAAAAGATCATCGCCGCCATGCGCGAGGCGTCGCGTCAGAACGCCCGCCGCTGGGCCGAGCTGGCCGTGGCCGAAACCGGCATGGGCCGCGTGGAGGACAAGGTCCTCAAGAACCTGGTCTGCATCGACGGCACCCCGGGCGTGGAAGACCTGCGCGCCGTGTCCTATACCGGCGACAAGGGGCTTACCCTGGTGGAATACGCCCCCTTCGGCGTGGTGGCGGCCATTACGCCGTCGACTAACGCGGTGGCCACGATCATCAGCAACGCCATCGGCATCCTCTCCGCCGGCAACGCCGTGGTCTTCTCTCCGCACCCGGCCGCGAAAGGCTGCGTGGCCGACGCCGTGCGCGTGCTGGACGCCGCCATCGTCGCCGCCGGCGGCCCCGCCAACCTGGTGAGCACGATAGCCAAGCCCACGCAGGAAGCGACCAAGCAGCTGCTCTCCCATCCGAACACCCACATGAACATCGTCACCGGCGGCCCGGCCATCGTAAAAGTGGCGATGACCTCCGGCAAGCCCTGCAAGACCATCGCCGCCGGGCCCGGCAACCCGCCCATAGTGGTGGATGAGACCGCGGTCTTCCCCGATTGCGCGAAGGAAATAATTTACGGCTGCGGCTTCGACAATAACGTGCTGTGCATCGCCGAGAAAGAAGTGATCGTGACCGAGGCCGCCCGCGCCCGCTTCCTGGAAGCCATGCGCTCGGACCCCCGGGCCTGCGAGCTGAGCGGGTCCCAGATGGACCAGCTCTCGAAACTGATCATTCTGGAGCCGGGCCCCGAGCCCAAGATCAACCGCGACTTCATAGGCAAGAACCCGTCGGTGATAGCCAAGGCCATCGGCCTCAGCCTTTCCGACGACATCCGCGTGCTGTGGGCCGAGGTGCCCAACGACCACCCGCTGGTCCACGCCGAGCAGCTGATGCCGGTGCTGCCCGTGACCGTGGCCCGCGACGTGGACGCCGCCATCGAGCTGGCCCGCCGCGCCGAGGGGAATAACCATCACTCGGCCGGGATGTATTCCACGAATATCAGGAACATGACCAAGATGGGCCGGCGCATGGCCTGCTCCATCTTCGTCAAGAACGGCTGCACGCTGCACGGCCTGGGCCTGGGCGAGGGCTACGCCTCGATGTCCATCGGCACCCCGACGGGCGACGGCATCACCAAGACCAGCCATTTCGTGCGCCCGCTGCAGTGCAGCGTAGTCGGCGATCTCAGGATAGCTTAAGGAGCATTTTATGCAGGCCAATATAGCCGTGGGTTTGATCGAACTTTCCTCTATCGCCAAGGGCATAGAGACCCTGGACGCCATGTGCAAGGCCGCCGGCGTAAAGCCGGAGGTGCACCAGGCGATCTCCAAGGGCAAATATATCATCGTGATCTCCGGCCCCGTCGGCGAGGTGGAATCCTCGCTGGCCAAAGGCGCCGAGATAGCCGGCAACGCGGCCATCGCCCGCCACATCATCCGCAACATCCACGCCGGCGCGCTGGCCGCCCTCAACAAGAAGGTCAAGGCCGCGAAGATCGAGGCCGTGGGCATAGTGGAGACCAAGGAGGCCCTGCCCGCGCTGTTCGCCGCCGACGCGGCCGCCAAGGCCGCCTTCGTGCACGTGGCCGAGGTCAATACCGGCAAGGGCATCGGCGGCAAGGGCTATTTCACCGTGGTGGGCGAGCCGGGCGCGGTGCGCACGGCGGTGGCCGCCGGCGTGAAGGCCATAGGCGAGGACGCGGTAGTCAGCCGCATCGTGATACCCAACGCGCACGAGCATCTCGGCGCGGCCATCTAATCGGGGGAGATATATGAGAATTGTAATAGGCGCAGATCACGCTGGTTTCGACGCTAAAGAGCGGCTCAAGAAGTTCCTGCAGAAGCTCGGCCACGACGTCACCGACTTCGGCTGCTATTCCACCGAGCCGGTGGATTTCCCGGACGTGGCGCTGCTCGTCAGCGAGGCCGTGCGCCGCAAGGAATTCGACAAGGCCGTGCTGGTGGACGGCTTCAACGGGGCCATGCCCCTGGCCGCCAACAAGGTGCACGGCATCCGCGCCGTGGCCGCCTACGACACCATCTCGGCCCGCTTCGCAGCGGCGCACGAGGACTGCAACGTGCTCTGCCTCGGCGGCAAGACGCACGGCGAGCTGGCGCTCGAAGAGATGATCAAGGTCTGGCTCAATACCCCTTTCGAAGGCGGCAAGTACCAGAAGCGCCTGGACAAGATCACCGCGATAGAGCAGCGCTGCTGCTAGGACACGATGAAACAGGCCAAGGTCATAGGAAGGGTCTTCTGCTCGCGCCAGTGCTGCGGCATGGAGGCGAAGACACTGCTTCTTATCCAGCCGCTGGACTGGGAGACCGACAAGCCCGCCGGGGACCCGCTGGTGGCCGGCGATACCGTCGGGGCCGGGGCGGGGGAGACCGTGTTCTTCGTGGCCTCGCGCGAAGCCATCCTGGCCTTCGAGGGCTGGGAAGGCGAGACCGCCGCCAAGGCCGCGCCGCCGCCGGTGGACGCCGCCATAGTGGGAATAATAGACGGGAAGAAATTCAACTAATTTATGTTCGTAGCTAAAGTAATAGGCAATGTCTGGGCGACGCGCAAGCACCCGGGGCTCAAGGGAGCCACGATGCTGCTGGTGCGTGCCCTGGGCGCCGACGGCAAACCGGCCGGCGAAGCGCAGCTGGCCGTAGACGGGGTTGGCTCCGGGGTAGGCGACACCGTGCTGATCGTCGACGAGGGCGGCTCGGCCAGGAAGATCCTGAAGAATTCTAAAGCGCCGGTGCGCACCGTGATCGCCGGCATAGTGGATAAGGTTCACATAGACAAGCGAGGCTAATATGAACGACGAAGATATAAAAAAAATAGCGGCCGAGGTGGCCAGGATAATGAAGGCCGGCGGCCAGGCCGCCCCCAGGCAGAGCCTGGGCGATTCCGTCAACATCGGGTCCGCCGGAAAAGTTTTCCAGCACCCGCTGGTGAACCGGGAGGGCGCCCCTGAGAAGAAGGCCTGCTCCGGCCAGGGCGATTGCAGGCTGGAAGAGAATACCTGCTCCTCTACCTGCCAGAGCTGCAACCCGCTCAATAAATACACCCCGCAGCAGATCAAGGCCAGCGCCGACCGCGTCAGCTTCTGCAACCCTAACGAGAAGAGCTCCTCGATCGCCGGCATGATCGACCACACCCTGCTCAAGGCCAACGCCACGCAGGAGGAGATCGGCAAGCTCTGCGAGGAGGCCCGCAAGTACCGCTTCGCCTCGGTCTGCGTGAATCCCGGCTATGTCGCGCTGGCCAGCCGCCTGCTGCGCGGATCCTCCGTGATGGTCTGCACCGTCATCGGCTTCCCGCTGGGCTCCACGACGCCTACCGTTAAGGCCATCGAGGCCCGCGACGCCATGGCCAACGGCGCCGACGAGATCGACATGGTCATCAATATCGGCGCGCTCAAGAGCGGCAACGACCAGCTGGTGCTCGACGATATCAAGGCCGTGCGCGAGGCCACCCGCGGCAAGTGCCTCAAGGTGATCCTCGAGACCTCGTACCTGACCAAGGACGAAAAGATCCGCGCCTGCAAGATGAGCAAGGCCGCGCAGGCCGACTTCGTGAAGACCTCCACCGGCTTCGGCTCCGGCGGCGCCACCCCCGAGGACATCGCGCTGATGCGCGAGACCGTGGGCCCCGAGATGGGCGTCAAGGCCTCCGGCGGCATCAAGAACGCCGAGGTGGCCGCGGCCATGGTGAAGGCCGGCGCCACGCGCCTCGGCACCAGCGCCAGCATAGCGATAGTTTCCGGCGGCGAAGCCGCCAAGGGTCAGTATTAGTATTTCAAGAACTCCTCTTAGGAGGGGTTCAGCGAAGCCTGAGCCGGAAGGCGAAGGCGCAGCGACGATGAAATGGGGAACCTTAGGTTCCCCTTGTAGAGCACCCGGCCTACTAAGGCCGGGCCGCCAATCGGTCCGCCGAAGGCGGATGCGACAAAGAAGGAGCGATTATGTCCGAACCGAAAGAAGCGCTGGGAATGATAGAGACCAAGGGTTTCATAGGCATGATAGAGGCCTCTGACGCCATGAGCAAGGCCGCCAAGGTGCGCCTGCTCGGCTACGAGAAGATAGGTTCCGGCTACGTGACCACGCTGTGCGCGGGCGAAGTGGGCGCCGTGCGCGCCGCCGTGGAAGCCGGCGCCGCCGCCGCGCAGAAGGCCGGCGAGCTGGTCGGGATGCACGTGATCCCGCGCCCTGCCGACGAGCTGGACAAGTATCTCGCCAAGATCTCGGTAAAGGTTTCCTAAGCGCCGCATTTAGGACCCGGCGCGCCCCGTTGGCCGCCGGGACCTGCACATGCTGACCAAAGGCGCGGTGGAAGACCTGATCTGCGAGCACCTGGCCCGTGCGGACCGGGGCCCTCTCGCGCCCCGGGGCAAGAAGCCCCCGCCGGTAAAGAAGGTGTTCATAAGCGACTGGGAGCTGCGGCGCCTCTACACGCCCGGCGCCCGCAGCATAGCGGTACCCGCCAACGCCATACTCAGCCCGCTGTCGCTGGACTGGCTGGACTACAACGGTGTCAGGGTGGTACGGAATTGAAGCGGCTCCGCGCCGCTTTGCGGTCTTACGCTGCCGGGGGGCAGGCCAATACAGGAGAAATTAAATGAGGACACTCACCGCTATTTTAGCGTTGTCGTGGATCGCCGCGTTTGGCAGCGCGCCGCTCGCGGCGCAGCAGTACATCGACCCGGAGGAGGAAGCCGCCGAACTCCAGCTGCCCGGTGAGGAAAAGACCGTGGCAGAGCCGCCCGCCGCCGCGCCGGTCGTCCGCCCCGCCGCGGCCCCGGCCGTGATACAGCCCACCCTTTCCCCGGCCGAGACGCTGAAAAAACACGAATGGGAATTCCTCAGCGCCGGCGCGGCCGCCGCCGACGAGGACGCGCTCAAGCTGCTGCTGCCCCACCTCGAGGACTGGCTGGCCGCGAACCCGGACCATTCCGCCGCCGCCGAGGCCCTGCTGCTCAAGGCCGGCCTGCAGTACAAGCTGGGCGACCACAAGTACGCCCTCGTCAGCCTGCTCAAACACCTGCAGGCCTATCCCGAAGCCGATTCCTCCGAGCGGGCCCGCCGGCTTTTCGGCGAGATCTCGGCCAAGAAAGCCGATAAAAAACTCAAGCCCGTGCTGGCCGACGCCGCCGAGCAGCCTGAGGTGAACGCGCCTGAGCTCAACGTTTCGCTGATGCTGGAGAAGCTGGCCGCCGAAGCCGGCGAGGAATACTACGAGCCGCTCGCCGCCGAGTTCCGCTCTTTCTTCGCCAGGTTCCCGGGCTATGCCCGCAACGACGCCGTGCGCCTGGCCCTGGCCGACCTGCACCGCCTGAACGGCGAATACGCCGCGGCCCGCCTGGCCTACGAGAAGGCTATCGCCCTGCACCCCGCCAGCCCCCTGCTGGCCAAGGCCAAACTGTCGCTGGCCAACGTGCTGGCCGACAACCTGAAGGCGTACGACCGCGCCATCGCCGCATACCAGGACATCGCCGCCTCCTTTCCCGGCACCGACGAGGCCTGGGCCGCCTACGGCCGCCTGCCCGCGCTGGCCGAGCGCCAGAAAAAATACGCGCTGGCGGTGGAGACCGACGAGAAGATCATAGCGCTTTACGCCGAAAGGCCGGAGGCCTACCAGGCCTACCGCGCCGCGGCCCGCGTGCTGCGCGAGGACCTGAAGAAGCCGCAGGAGGCCATAGCGGTGCTGGGCCGCCTGGCCGACAAGTATAAGACCGACGCGGTGATAGAAGAGGCGCTGCTGCCGGCCGCCGAGATCTACCGCAAGGACCTCAAGGACTCCGCCGGAGAGGTGGGGATCTATGAACGCATAGCCGCGGAGTACCAGAAGAACCCGCAGGCCCCGAAGGCACTATACGCGGCGGGCGAGATCTTCTTCAAGGCCAAGGACGGCGACAGGGCCAGGGTTTACTACCAGAAGGTGATGGAACTTTATCCGGAGGATCCGATGTCTAAAAAAGCGGAAGCGCGCCTGAGCGCCATCATAGCGGGGAAGATATAACTTATGACCTCTAACCTGGGAATCATCGAAGGTTTTTACGGCGAGCCGTGGAGCTGGGGGGAACGGGCCGACTGGGTCTCCTTCCTGCGAAAGAACGGCTTCGGGTTCTATATCTACGCGCCCAAGGGCGACGCCTACCTGCGCAAGAAATGGCGCGAGCCTTTCCCGAAGGTGCACGAGGAGAAGCTGGCCAAGCTGTCCGTGCAGTGCCACAATATCGGCCTGGACTTCGGCGTGGGCTTCAGCCCGTACGAGATCTACCTCGGGCCTTTCGACCTGGAGGCCAAGCGCCTGCTGCAGGCCAAGCTCGACGTGTTCAACCGCCTGGGCGTGAACAAGCTGTGCATCCTGATGGACGACATGAAGGGCGACCTGCCCAGCCTGGCCGAGCGCCAGGTGGAGATCATGAACTGGATAGCGGTCCGCTCGGCCGCCAAGCAGCTGGTCTTCTGCCCCACGTATTACTCCTCCGACCCGGTGCTGGAGAAGCTTTTCGGCAAGATGCCCGAGGGCTACCTGCAGAAGCTCGGCGCGGAGCTGGACCAGAAGGTCAGCGTCTTCTGGACCGGCGAGGAAGTCTGCTCCAAATCTTACACGCCCGAGCACCTGGCCGAAGTGACCGGCCGGCTGGGGCGCAAGCCGTTCCTCTGGGACAATTACCCGGTCAACGACGGGCCGCGCATGTGCAAGTTCCTGCACCTGCGCCCCTCCACCGGCCGTCCCGCCGCCATGCGGGACCTGGTCAGCGGCCACGCCGTGAACCCCATGAACCAGGCCACGCTGTCCAAGATAGTCCTGCTCACGCTCAAGGCCGCTTTCGAAAAGGGCGCCGCCTACGACCCGGCCAAGGCTTTCCGCCGGGCGGCCGACGCGGTGACCTGCAAGGAGATGGCGGAGCTGCTGGAGCGCGACCTGCCCGTTTTCATGGACAGGGGCCTCGACGCGCTGACGCAGGACGAGATAGTTTCGCTGCGGGAGGACTACACCTACTTCCTCGAGGCGCGCGAGAACGACACCGGCAAGGCCGCGCGCGAGATAGTGGACTGGCTCTCCGGGCGTTA
>Ga0209066_10005804_pt1 | contig 12849 bp, 12 predicted proteins | sample All_14_2_FD_187198 | JGI IMG/M metagenome (GOLD analysis project Ga0209066, IMG submission 187198) | Freshwater microbial communities in response to fracking from Pennsylvania, USA - Allegheny Zone_MetaG_DW_15 (SPAdes) (version 2) ...
GGTTGTTGGGGCTTAGTTTTCGACGACGCTGGCGCGCAAGCCGAGGGCGTTACTCCAGAGAAAGACTGCGGTGCCCGTGCTCGTGGCGACCTCGAAGCGCAAGCCCTCGCCCGTCATGCGATCGTCGTCGACGCACATCGCTTCGCGAATCGTGCCGGGGGAGGGGCGATCTCCGTTGTCGTCGGCCGGTGCGAGGTCGACAATGCCGAGGCACACTTCGACGCCGACTTGCGGGTCGGGGGCGACGGCTGACCACGCAGCAATGACGCCCCGATCGTCAGTGGCGACGGTAGAGATCTGGGCGACACTCGACACGATGATGGGGCCGTGTGCGGGAGTGATGCCGGCAGCTCCGATCGCCACACCGACGGCGCGGTCATCGGCCGACTGCTCGCGCAGTAGTGCGTCGCGGTAGTCGCCGATCTCGCCGGTGCCGCCCGCGGGCCCAACATCGACCGTGTCAGGCAAGAGCACGAGAGGTTCACCGTTCGGGCCCCACACGATGGTGCTGACGCCCGCGATGCCGTAGAGCTCGAACTCTGCGCCCTCGTCGACGAAGGCCGACTCTTGCACGCACCGCCAGTCGCCGACCCCCGCCGCTTCGATGAGCGCGAGGCAGACACGGTCGACCGCGCCACCCTCGCCGTTGCTCGACTTGTAGGCGACGACCGTGGTGAGGTCATCACGGGTGAGCACGCGAGGGCCAACGTTGACGCGCTGACCGACTCGTTGCAGTTGCCGGCGAATCTCGGCCTCTGCCTCGGTTTCTGAGCGGTCGAAGATGTCGAGCGACGATGACTCGCGCGGCATCGTGGCGAGCAAGACCGTCGCGACACCCGCAATGCTGAGGATGCCCACCGCGAGCGCGACGGCGAGCCGTGTCAGCCGTCGACGACGTAAGGGCTCGGGAGTCGCCTCGAGTTCGTGGGCTACGCCCGAATCTTCGCTGGCGCTGTCGATCTCGCTGCCGGTACTGGCCCGAGCGGTTGAACTCGTGCGCTGCGCTGCCGCTCGCCGAGCGAGTTCTAGGAGAGCGGCTTCGGCGCGCTCACGATCGGCGACCGAGCCCTGTCTGCCGAAAGCCCACACCTCGAGTTGGGCGCCGTCGACTGCGCTCAGGTCGCCGGGCACGTCGTCGGGCATGTCGTCAGTCAAGCACGACGCCAGTTCGTTCAATAGTGGGTTGACCGTCGGGGCCGATGGTGACGTTCCAGCCGCCTTCGGTCGCGGGAGCGTAGACGATGAGCCCTTCGGCAAGAGCTTCGCTCAGCGGTCGGCACCCGGTCGCGGTGGGGGAGCGCCGCGCGGTTGCCGCAATGCACAGTTCTGGTTCTCCGCTCGGAGAACGCGGTGCCAAGAGATACAGCGCCAAGTCCACATCACCGGTGCCGCTGTCGTCGGCGACGTAGAACGGCGAAGGGCCCATGAGAAGTCGATCAGGCTCGCTCACGAGATCAAGCACATGGGCGACGTCATCGATGAAGTTCGGATACGCCATCCAGTCGAGGGCAGTCATGGTCGTGGTGGGAATCTCGAGACTCTTGACGCGCTCGACTCGTGGGGGGCCGACCGGCCCCCAACGCACGACCGTGAAGCCTACGCCCGTCGAGTTACCCTCGACCACCCACGAGATGCCATCTGACTCAAAACGTTGAGGGTGAGCGCAATTGAGCATGAGAGTGCCCGGGTTGGGAATGCCCGCCGCTGGGTTGCTCTGTACCGAGGCAAGACAATAGGCATCCCATTCGGTGCTGCGCCCATCGGGCACCGTGGAGCTGCGGAACGCAACGAGCGTCATGTCGCCGTCGACCACCACGCGCGGGCCCAGGGTCGGCACAGACAGGAAGTCTTGTTGCACTCGCGTCGCCCACTCCTCGTCGAGCCGGCTCGCCGGTCGGTCGAAGATGGCCAGCGGGTCTGGGTCGGGCAGCGTGAGCAGGGTGGCCACAACGGGTGCGGTGAGTGCGGCGGCCAGCACTCCGGCGAGACCGGTGATGAGCATCCCGCGTCGTTGGCGGGCATCGGCCGGATCGACGGGATCGACGGGCTCGGCATCGGCCTGCTCGGCATCGTCCCGCTCGGCATCTTCCCGCTCGGCATCTTCCCGCTCGGCATTCATCCGCCCGGCATCGAACCGCCCGGCATCGAACCGTTCGGCATCGAACCGTTCGGCATCGAATCGTTCGGCATCGAATCGTTTGGCATCGAATCGTTCGGCGTTGAGCTGTCCGGCACTGAGCCGCTCGGCATTGACGTGCGCTGTCTCACCCCTCGCGCCCTGGAGGCTCGCGGTGTCAGGAGACCAGGTCGCTCCCGGCGTCGACTCCGCTGGGGGATGCTCGCGCGCGGTGGCGAGGCGCGCAGCAGCCTCTCGTCGCGTCAGCTCGGCGAGAGCATGCGCGGCGCGCTCCCGCTCCGCGTCACTTTCAGTACGACCGAAGGCCCAGCGTTGCAGCTGCGCCTTGGCGACCCCACTGAGGTCTGGGCGGGGGGTCATCGCATCACCCTGGCACACCCGAGGTCACAGACAGCTCGCTGTCGCCAGACACGATCTCAGCAGTCACGTGCCCGTCGGGGGCCACTTCGATGAACCAGCCTCCCGCGCGGGACGGCACATAGAGCGTGAGCCCCTCGGTGAGCGCAGCGTCGAGCGGACGGCAGCCGATCGCGGCGGGCGCATAGGTGACGAACCCGCGCACGCACAGTAGGGGCTCGCCGCCCTGCGTTGCGCGCGAGCGCTGAAGGAAAAGGGCGATCTCGAGTTGCTCGTCGGTGCGCCCCTCGCCTGCGGTCAAGACGGTGCTAGGGCCCATGAGCAGTCGCCTCGAGTCTCCGATGCCTTCGAGGGTTGCCGCACTCAGGCCGGCGTGCCCAGGAAAGGCAATAGTGTCGAGCGCCGTCCGGGTGAAACGCCCCTGTTCCTGCGCCTCGCTGATTGTCGTCACCGCGGGCGGCCCCTGTGGGCCCCAGCGAACAGCCAAGGCGGGTTCGCCCGCGACCGGCGAGCCGATCTCGGTGTACACACCAGACTCGTCGAAGCGTGGAGGTGCCGCACAGTCTCCCGACGCGCCCCACGCGCGCTGATCGTCGGGGTGTGTGATCCAGAGCACGCAGTAGCTGTCCCACCCCGTCGACACTCCGTCGGGGCGCGTCGACGCGCGAAACACCGTCGCTGCCCCGCGGTCGGTGGAGTACACGATGCGCGGCCCTGCGCTGATGTTGCCGCCCGTGATCTGGGCCAGCTGCTCGACGATGGCGAGTTCTTCGGCTGTCGCCGGTCGCTCGAAGATGGCGAGCGGGTCGGGGTCGGGCAGCGTGAGTTGAGACACCACGACAGGTGTGGCGAGTGCGGCGGCGAGCACTCCGGCGAGTCCTGTGACGAGCATCCTGCGTCGTCGCAGGGCGCCGTCAATGGGGGGTGGATGCTCTGCCTCGGCCGGAGCGACTGCATCGTCGGGCAGCGCAGAAGAGAGAGGCTGCGAGCCCGACGCGGACTCAGTGGCGAGAGTTGCTGCGGCGAGACGTGCTGCGGCGAGCTCTGCTGCGGCGAGCTCGGTTGCGGCGAGCTCTGCGGCAGCTCGCTCGAGGGCGGCCCGCCGTTCCAGTTCCGTGAGCGCCGCCGTGGCGCGATCGCGTTCGGCCGCCGTCTCGGCACGCCCGAAAGCCCAGCGTTGCAGCCGCGCGACGTCGACGTCAGCGAGAGCGGCTTCCGAGGGGTGCTCGTCCACGCTCCCAGTGAAGCACGCTCGCGCAGCAACGTGCGGTGAAGCGCACGGTGGAGCGCACACTGAAGCGCACAGTGAAGCATGCTGGCTGAAGCACGAGCACTCGAGCACAACCCCTCAAGCACAAGCACTCACCCACGCCCGCGAGGCGCCCAGGCTGCACGCTGCAAGGTCACTAGACTGAGTCGCTATGAGCGGGGAGAACAACGGAGCCGAGTTGGCAGGCTTCGACGCGCTCTTGCCGGGGCCTACGGGTCGCCCGCAGCGCGACTTTCCCGAACCGGCGCCCCTCAAGGGCCACGGCCCGGCGCGCATCATCGCCCTCTGCAACCAGAAGGGCGGCGTCGGCAAGACCACGACGACGATCAGCCTCGGGGCGGCGCTCGCCGAGTATGGCCGCAAGGTTCTCGTCATCGACTTCGACCCGCAGGGCGCGCTCTCGGCGGGCCTCGGCATGCCGAGCCACGATGTCGTCACGATCTACGATCTGCTGCTCGGCCGCGAAACAGACACTCGCAAGGCGGTGCAGGCGACGGCGACGCCGAACCTGCACCTCATCCCCGCGAACATCGACCTCAGCGCCGCTGAAGTGCACTTGGTCAACGAGGTGGCGCGCGAACAGATTCTCGCTCGCGTGTTGCGGCCGGTCGCTGACGACTACGACGTCATTCTCATCGACTGCCAGCCGAGCCTGGGTCTGCTCACCGTCAACGCACTGACCGCGGCGCACGGCGTGCTCATTCCGCTCGAGTGCGAGTTCTTCGCTCTGCGCGGTGTCGCCTTGCTCGTCGAGACGATCGACAAGGTGCGCGACCGCTTGAACCCCGCTGTGCAGCTCGACGGCATTCTCGCGACGATGTACGACGCCCGCACCCTCCACAGCCGCGAAGTGCTCGAGCGCGTCGTCGAAGTCTTCGGCGACAAGGTGCTCGAAACGGTCATCGGTCGCACGGTGAAGTTTCCCGACGCGACTGTGGCGGGTGCCCCCATCACGAGCTTCGCGCCCGAGCACGCCGCAGCGCACGCGTATCGCCAGCTGGCCCGAGAGCTGATCGCCCGTGGCCAGGTCGCCTGAACCTGAGGCGACGCTGCAGCAGGATGCCCTCCCAGGGTTCCGCGTCACGCTCGACGACTTCGACGGGCCCTTCGACCTGCTGCTGCGCCTCATCACGCAGCGTGAACTCGACATCACCGAGGTGTCGCTGAGCGTCGTCACCGACGAGTTCCTCTCGTACTTGCGCGGGCCCGACGGCCACCTCGACATGGACGACCTCGACGAGGCGAGCGAGTTTCTCGTCGTGGCCGTCACCCTGCTCGACTGGAAGATCGCGAGCCTGCTGCCGCAGGGTGAGCTCGTCGATGCCGAAGACGTGGCTCTGCTCGAAGCGCGCGACCTGCTGTTCGCCCGACTGCTGCAGTACCGCGCCTTCAAAGAAGTGTCGGCGTGGTTCGCGAGCAGCCTCGAGGCTGAAAGCCAGCGGCACACGCGCTCGGTGCGGCTCGAAGACCGCTTCCGCGAGACGAAGCCCGAACTGGCGTGGACGCTCAGCGTCGACGACTTCGCCGCCCTCGCACTGCTCGCCCTCACCCCGCGCGAGATTCCGACGGTGGGGCTCGATCATCTGCACGCGCCGCTCATCTCCATTCGCGAGCAGGCCGCCCACGTTGTCGCGTTGCTGCGCCAGGGCGAGCCCGTGACCTTTCGCCAACTCATCGCGGGTGCAGAGGTCAAGGGCGTGGTTGTTGCCCGCTTTCTCGCGCTGCTCGAGCTCTACCGGCACGCGGCGGTCGGCTTTGAGCAGCTCGAACCGCTCGGCGAGCTCACCGTGCGGTGGACCGCCGAGAACTGGAGCGACGAGAACCTCGTGAACTTGGGGGCCGATTATGGACAGTGACGAGATGACCGCAGAACCCGAGACGAGCACCGCCGTCACTGTGGATGCTGCGCCAGAGCAGCCCGCAGCTTCGGGCACCGCAGAGTCGGGCGCAGAGGTACCCGAGAAGGGCATCCCCGACCACATCGATGTCGCCCGCGCACTGGAAGCGATTCTCATGGTCGTCGACGAGCCGCAGAGCATTGTGGGGCTCGCGAGCGCTGTCGGCCGCCCGGTGAAGGTTGTGCGGGCGGCGATCGCCGCGCTTGTCGCCGACTATGACGGTGAGCCGCGCGCCGACGGCACGCCGGGAACCCGACGCGGCTTTGAACTGCGCGAAGTGGGCGGCGGTTGGCGCATCTACGTGCGCAGCGAGCTCGACGAGGTGGTGCGCGACTTCGTACACACCCAGAGCCCATCGAAGCTGTCGCAAGCAGCGCTCGAGACACTCGCTGTCATCGCTTACAAGCAGCCGATCAGTCGGGGTGCGATCGCCTCGATTCGCGCGGTCAATGTCGACTCGGTCGTGCGCACGCTACTGGGCCGCGGACTCATCACCGAAGCTTTCACCGACAGTGAGACGGGCGCGATCCACTACGAGACGACCGACCTGCTGCTCACGCAGTTGGGCATCAACTCGCTCGACGAGCTGCCGGCGATCTCACCCCTGCTCGACGACGGCAGCGAAGGATTCGACGATGTTCGATGACAGTCCGACGAGTGAGCGGCTGCAGAAGGTGCTCGCCGCGGCGGGGGTGGCGAGCCGGCGCGTGAGCGAACAGCTCATCGTGGCGGGGCGCGTGACCGTCAACGGCCAGGTCGTCACAGAGTTGGGTTCACGCGTCGAGCCAAGCGTCGACGAGGTTGCGGTCGACGGCGTCGCAATTCAGCTCGACCCGAGCAAGCGCTACATCATGCTCAACAAGCCCACGGGCGTGGTCAGTTCGATGGCCGACGAGAACGGCCGTCCCGACCTGCGCACCTTCACTGACCGCTTCGAAGAACGGCTGTTCAACGTGGGCCGTCTCGACGCCGAGACCAGCGGACTATTGCTGCTCACCAACGACGGCGAACTCGCCAACGTACTGTCGCACCCGCGCTACGGAGTCGAGAAGACCTACATTGCGCAGGTCAAGGGAGCCGTGACTCCCGCAGTGCTTCGGCGCTTGCGCGAAGGCATCGAACTCGACGACGGACCCATCGCGGCTGACAAGGCGCGACTGCTCGGTGACCCGAGCAACGGTCGCAGCATGGTTGAGCTCACGCTGCATTCGGGACGCAACCGCATCGTGCGACGCATGCTCGCCGAAGTGGGGCACCCGGTCGTCGACCTCGTGCGCCGCCAGTTCGGACCCCTGCACCTGGGCACGCTGCCGGCGGGCCGCACGCGCGAACTCAACGACCGTGAGCGCGGAGCGCTGCTCACGCTCGCCCGCGCCGCGAAAAGTGACCAAACCGGTAGCGGTGAGAACGCCGCCGGCGACGAGCCCCCCGCGAAGGGCATCCGTCGCCCGAAGGGAGAACGCTCGTGACTGACCGCCGGCTGCAGGAGAGCGTGCTCGTCATCGGTGCGGGACTGCTGGGCACGAGCATCGGCCTTGCCTTGACCGAGAAGGGCGTCGACGTGAGCCTCGCTGACGTCTCGCCCACCGCGGTGCGGCTCGCCGTCGACTACGGCGCAGGGCGCGCGGCGCGAGCGGGCGACGAGCCAGGGCTCGTGGTCGTCTCGGTGCCACCGGATGTCACGGCGTCGACGGTCGCGCAGGCTTTGCGGGAGCATCCGCGTGCTCTCGTGACCGATGTCGCGAGCGTCAAAGGCAGCGTGCTCGCCGAGCTACTCGAACTCGGCGCCGACGTCAGCCGCTACCTCGGCACACACCCCATGGCGGGTCGCGAGCGCGGCGGCCCTATCTCGGCGCGCGCTGACCTCTTTCTCGGGCGGCCCTGGGTGCTTGCCGGACACGACGGCATCACGTACCGGCGCGCGGGAGCCATCGAAGACCTCATTCTCGACGTCGGCGCTGTGCCCATCGAGATGAGCGTCGATGAGCACGATCGTTCGGTCGCACTCATCAGTCACGTGCCGCAGCTCGTCGCGAGCGCGATGGCCGCACGGCTGCGGGACGGCGGCAATGCGGCGATCGGCCTTGCCGGCCAAGGTGTGCGCGACGTCACGCGCATCGCGGGCAGCGACCCGGGCCTGTGGGTGCAGATTCTCAGCGCCAACGCCGACCCGGTCGCCGAGATTCTCACCGCGCTGCGCAATGACGTGGATGCCCTGCTCACCGCGCTCGCCGACCCCGAGGCGCCCGGCTCGCGCAAAGCGATCGCCGAGCTCATCGGCGCCGGCAACGCTGGAGTCGCCCGCCTGCCCGGCAAGCACGGCGACGACCGCCGCTTCGCGCAACTCGTCGTCATGATCGATGACACTCCGGGCCAGCTCGCGCGCCTGCTCACCGAGATCGGCGAGCTCGGGGTGAACATGGAAGACCTGCGGCTTGAGCACTCGCCTGGTGCGCCCATCGGCTTTGCCGAGGTCTCGGTGTTGCCCGAAGCCGAGGCTGCGCTCATCACCGCTCTCGAGGAGCGCGGCTGGCGCATCGCGGGCGCGAGTTGAGCATCCACTGGGTTGAGCATCCACTGCGTTGAGCATCCACTGGGTTCAGCATCCACTGCGCCGTCGTGAGCGGCACCAGCCACCTGTGAAAGGAACCACTCGTGAGTGACATCATCGTGGCCGTCGACGGCCCCGCCGGCAGCGGCAAGTCGAGTGTCAGCAAAGAAGCCGCGCGTCGTCTCGGCTACGCCTACCTCGACACGGGGGCTGCCTACCGAGCGCTCGCGTGGCACTGTCTTGACGAAGGCGTCGACGTTGAGAACCCTGCCGACGTGCTTGAGCGGGCGCAGCACTGGGACTATGCGATCGGCATGGACCCCGACCGCTACTTCGTGCGCGTGGGCGGCGAAGACATCACGACCGACATTCGCGAGCCGCGCGTGAGCGCCGTCGTCAGTGCGGTCGCGCGGGTGCCAGAGGTGCGGGCGGTGTTGACGCAGATGTTCCGCGAGCTCGCGGCACAGCATCCTGCACCGGGGGTCATTATCGAAGGGCGCGACATCACGACGGTTGTTGCGCCGCACGCTCGAGTGCGAGTGCTGTTGACCGCGGCCGCGGAGGCTAGAATGGCCAGAAGGTCGGCTGAGTTGAGCACCGAGTCGGCCGAGGCGACCGCGCAGCAGTTGGCCGCGCGCGATGCCCAAGACTCTCGCGTGGTCGACTTCATGAACGCCGCCGAAGGAGTCACCACTCTCGACTCCACCGAGCTCGACTTCGAGCAGACGGTGCAATCGCTCATCGACATCGTGCGCGCGGGGGCCTGACCACAGGTTCTCGGGCGAAACACACGCCGCCCGCGGGCGGCGGAACAAGTGGGAGGATCCCATGACCTCGAATAACCCTGAGAACACTGACCGCAGCGTTGTGAACGACGCTGACGGTGCGGTCGACGACTCGGCGTTTGACGGCTTGGACGCGCCAGCGCTTGACGGCTTTGACGCGCCAACGCTTGACGCCGACGAGGCGCAGGCTGCAGCCGAACGGATCAACGCGCTCGACGACGACCTCGTCACGAAGCGGGCGGATGCTCTGCGCGCCGGTCTCGCCGAATACGACCTCGACGACGACGACCTTCACCTGCTCGACGGCGCCGAACTCGGCGAAGACGGCATCATCATGCTGCCCGCCCTGCCAGTGCTCGCGATCGTCGGGCGACCCAACGTCGGCAAGAGCGCGCTCGTCAACCGCATTCTCGGCCGCCGCGAGGCTGTCGTCGAGGACAAGCCTGGAGTCACGCGCGACCGCGTGACCTACAAGGCAGAGTGGAACACTCGCCACTTCACGCTCGTCGACACCGGTGGCTGGGAGCCTGACGCGGCCGGCATCAACGCCTCAGTCGCTGCGCAAGCCGAAGTCGCCGTCGAACTCGCTGACGCGGTGCTCTTCGTCGTCGACGCCATGACGGGAGCGACCGCGACTGACGAGTTCGTCGTGAAGATGTTGCGTCGGTCGAAGAAGCCGGTCATTCTCGCCGCGAACAAGATCGACGACGCGCGGCAAGAGCCTCAAGCCGCTGAACTGTGGAGTCTCGGCCTCGGCGAACCCTGGCCCGTCTCGGCCCTGCACGGTCGCGGAGTCGCCGACCTGCTCGACCACGTGCTCACGGTGCTGCCCGAAGTTTCGGCGGTGGCGAAAGAAGAAGTGGGTGGCCCGCGCCGCGTGGCGCTCATCGGCCGGCCCAACGTCGGCAAGTCGAGCTTGCTCAACAAGGCGGCGCGTGAAGAGCGCGTCGTCGTCAACGAGCTCGCTGGCACGACCCGTGACCCCATCGACGAGCAAATTGAGCTCGGCGGTCGCGTGTGGCGGTTCGTCGACACGGCGGGCATCCGGCGTCGCGTGCACTTGCAGCAGGGTGCTGACTTCTATGCGTCGCTGCGCACGGCTGCGGCGCTGGAGAAGGCCGAAGTGGCCGTCGTGCTGCTCGACGTGACCGAGCCGCTCAGTGAGCAAGATGTGCGCATCGTCGACCTGGTGCTCGAGTCGGGCCGGGCGCTTGTGCTTGCCTTCAATAAGTGGGATCTGCTCGACGACGATCGCCGACGCTACCTCGAGCGCGAGATCGACCAAGACCTCGCACACGTGTCGTGGGCGCCGCGCGTCAACATCTCGGCGCGCACCGGTCGGCACCTTGAGAAGCTCGTGCCGGCACTGGAGACTGCGCTCGAGTCGTGGGATACCCGTATTCCGACCGGCAAGCTCAACGCGTTCATCGCTGAGCTCGTGGCAGAGCATCCGCACCCCGTACGTGGTGGAAAACAGCCGCGCATCCTCTTCGCGACGCAAGCCGCGACCCGCCCGCCGACCTTTGTGCTCTTCACTACCGGCTTTCTCGACCCGCAGTACCGCCGCTTCATCACCCGTCGTTTGCGCGAGGTCTGGGGCTTCGAAGGAACCCCCATCCAGGTCAATATGCGAGTTCGAGAAAGAAGGCAGCGCTAGCGCTGCCTGCAGAGGCCATTTCTGGCCTCTGCCTCGAACTCGCCGCGGCCCGTCTCGGGCCGCGGGCAGGGATAAGCGGCAGCGCTAGCGCTGCCTGCAGAGGCCATTTCTGGCCTCTGCCTCGAACTCGCCGCGGCCCGTCTCGGGCCGCGGGCAGGGAGAAGCGGCAGCCGCGCCGCGGTCGCGAAAGCGGCAGCACCTCCGCGCGACGCGAGCCCGCACAACTCAGGCCCGACGAGCCCCACTGAACCTCGCCACAACCCCACCGTGCCCCAACGGCATCGCGAGCACTGAGTCGGGCGGCCTCTGCGCGAGCTGCGCAAACCCGGCCGCCGCGAGCAGCTCATCGTCGAGGTCGAGCAACTCCGCTTCGACGAGGGGCCATGGCTCGTGGGTGTTGCGCGCGTAGATGGTGCGACCAAGGTGGCGCTCGTGGAAGCCCCAGCGGGCGGTGAGAAACCGACTGAGGTCAGTGTCGACTGCTTCGGTGCGAGCGCTCGCGGCAGGAACCCGAGCGAGGATGCGTCTCGACGGCTTCGTGCCCGTGCGGCATCGCGCCCGGTAGTCGAGCGTGTGGCCATCGCGCTGCAGGGTGCCGCGCATCCACTGATAGGGAAGCCCGAAGAGCGCTCGAGCGGCGAGCACTGACGGCAACTGTTCTGCGTCGAGTGAGCGAAACACCACACCGCGGCGACCGTCGCCGTCGACGGAGTAGAGGCGCACGTTGATTTCGATGAACGTTCCGAAGCCGGGAACAGGCGGTAGCGGCAGGAAGGCATGCTCGCTGAGCACGAAGGGGATGAGCCCGACCCACGTGTCGCCGTTCGAGTCAACGTCGGGCACCGTTCCTGGCGGCAGGAACGCCGCGACCTCGCTGGGCGAGACTCGCCAGTGGAGGAACACGATGTCGCTCCAGCGCTGCTGGATGACGGCGCGGCCGGGAAGTGGCGGCGCCGTGGGTGAGAGCGGCTCCACGTCAGTGCGCGAGTCTGGTTCGTCGCTGGGGCTCGTGGCGCTACGCGATTCGGGCACGAATACAGTCTGCTCCCGTAGCCTGTGCTCACGATGACTCAGCAACCCCCGCCCTTGCCGCCTGCGCACTTGCGCGACCCGGGCGACGCGTGGGTGGAAGGTCCCGATGGTTCGCGGTACTGGGGCCGCTTCGGTGCGGCGGGCTTGCTCGCGTGGCACGTTGAGGCGGGCATCCTGTTGCAGCACCGAGCCGAATGGTCGCATCACGGCGGCACGTGGGGGCTGCCGGGAGGTGCGCGCAAGCTCGGTGAGAGCGCCTTCGAGGCCGCAGTGCGTGAAGCCCAGGAGGAGGTCGGTGTGCCCGACGAGCCGCTCGAGGCGCTCTTCGAGAGTGTGCTTGACCTCGGCTTCTGGAGCTACACGACGGTCGCCGTGCGCATCGACCGCGTATTCGCGCCGATCGTCGCCGACGCGGAAAGCATCGGAGTGCGATGGGTCGCGATCGATGACGTGGATGCCCTTCCGCTGCACCCCGGATTCGCGCGCGCGTGGCCAGAGTTGAAAGCTCGACTGGTCTCCACCTAGCTCGCTTCCGGCCCGCCGTGTCAGGCTGGACCGATGGATGTGACCTGGCCCTTGTTGCCGAGCGTGCTGGGGCTTGTGGGCTCGGTCGCCGTACTCGTCATTTTCGGCACGCGGTTGGCTCGCACCGCCGACGCTCTCGCCGATCGCACGGGGATGGGCGAGGCCATCGCTGGAGCGCTACTTCTGGGGGCGGTGACGTCGCTGCCGGGCATCCTCACGACCGTCACGGGCGCCCTGGGAGGCGACGCTGACTTCGCGCTCGCGAACCCGATCGGTGGCGTCGCGATTCAGACGGTGTGGCTCGCGATAGCCGACCTCGTGTACCGCCGTGCAAACCTCGAACACGCTGCCGCGTCGCTCGACAACATTCTGCAAGCGCTACTGCTTGTCGCCATGTTGTCGTTGCCGGTGATCGCCTACGCCACGCCACAACTGGTCATCGGCTGGGTGCACCCGCTCACGCTGGCCATCCCGGTGCTCTATGCCTACGGCTTGAGGCTCTTGAGTGACGTGCGCGCTGCACCCATGTGGGTGGCTCGGCGCACGAGCGAGACGCGTACCGACGAGGGCGAAGACTCGAGCCCCGAGTCGACGACTCGCTTGTGGGTGACGCTTGCTGTTCTCGCGGTGATTGTGG
>Ga0209066_10005807_pt1 | contig 12843 bp, 13 predicted proteins | sample All_14_2_FD_187198 | JGI IMG/M metagenome (GOLD analysis project Ga0209066, IMG submission 187198) | Freshwater microbial communities in response to fracking from Pennsylvania, USA - Allegheny Zone_MetaG_DW_15 (SPAdes) (version 2) ...
GTGTGCCGACGATCGTGCGTGCCGCAGTCATCGGCGGGATCATCGGGCTCGCCATGGTCGTCGAGCCGCTCAGCGTCGGCGACGGCGACGGGCTCACGCAGCTCATCCTCGGCGACGGCTCGATCGCGCTGCCGGCGCTCCTGCTCCTGCTCGCCTCGCGGATGCTCAGCGGGCCGCTCTCCTACGCGAGCGGGGCACCCGGCGGGCTCTTCGCGCCGCTGCTCGCCGTCGGCGCCGTCTGGGGACTGCTCTGCGCGACGGTCGTCGAGGCCGTCCTGCCCGGCCAGGACCTCGGCGTGCCGATGGCGCTCGTGGGCATGGCGGCGCTCTTCGCGGCGGTCGTGCGCGCGCCGATCACCGGCGTCGTGCTCGTCATCGAGATGACGGCGGTGACGGCCGTCGGCGCGCCCATGCTCGTCGCCGCCGGCGGCGCGGCCCTCGTCGCCATGCTCCTGCGCTCGGCGCCGGTCTACGACACGCTGCGCGAGCGGATGCTCGCCTCCGGCACTACCAGCGGGGCGGGCGCGGGCCTACCCTGACGCCATGGCCATCATCCGCACCGGGCAGTTCGTCACCATGGAGGACCGCGCCCCGCGGGTCGAGGCGGTCGCCGTCGACGGGGCGAGGATCCTCGCGATGGGCACCCTCGCCGAGGTCGAGGCCGAGCTCGCCGCCGCCGGCGTGACCGCCGAGGTCGACCGCACGTTCGAGGGGCTCGTCGTGCTCCCCGGGCTCATCGATCAGCACCTGCACCCCATCCTCGGCGCCTCCACCCTCGCGAGCGAGGTCATCGCGATCGAGGACTGGGTGCTGCCCGACCGCACCTTCGCCGCGGCGACGACGCCCGAGGAGTACCGGGCGCGGCTCGCCGCGGCGGCCGCCGCCCTCGACGCGAGCGACCCGAGCGGCGCCGAGATCCTCTTCTCCTGGGGGTATCACGCCCTCTGGCATGGCCCCATCGACCGGGCGGCGCTCGACGCGATCGCGGCCTCGCGGCCGATCGTGATCTGGCAGCGGTCGTGCCACGAGTGGGTGCTGAACTCCGCGGCGATCGCCCGCATCGGCGTCACCGAGGCGCAGATGCAGGGCCACGGCGAGGCGAGCACGATGGTCGACTGGGCCGGCGGCCACTGGTGGGAGCAGGGCATGAACCTCCTGCTGCCGGCGCTCACCCCGCACATCCTCACGCCCGAGCGGATGACGCGAGGGCTCACGCAGCTCGTCGCGACCCTCCACGCCAACGGCGTCACCGCGGTCAACGAGCCCGGCGCGCTCTTCACCCCCGACCTCTGGCGGCTCTACCAGGCGATCCTCGGCGCCGACGACACCCCGTTCGCCACGAGCTTCCTCGTCGACGGGCGCTCCCAGGTCGATCGGGGCGTCGCGCTCGACGACGTGCTCGCCGACGCCGAGCAGCAGATCGCGCTCGCGCCGCCCGGTGGCGGCAAGCTCGAGTTCTTCGACCACCAGATCAAGCTCTTCGCCGACGGCGCCATCATCTCGCAGCTCATGCAGATGCACGACCCCTACCTCGACGCCGACGGGCGCCCCGATCCGGCGCACACGGGGGAGTGGCTCATCGAGCCGGACGTGCTCCGCGAGCGGGTGCGGCGCTTCTGGGTCGCCGGGTATCAGATCCACTGCCACGTCAACGGCGACGAGGCGCTCTCGGTGCTCCTCGACATCCTCGAGACGTGCATGGTCGAGCACCCCCGCCCCGACCACCGCACGGTCATCGTGCACTTCGCGACAAGCACGACGGAGCTCATCGACCGCATCGCGCGGCTCGGCGCGATCGTGAGCGCCAACCCGTACTACACGACGCGATTCGCCGACGAGTACGGTCGCGTCGGCCTCGGCCCCGAGCGCGCCGACCACATGGTCCGCAGCGCCTCGGTGCTCGCGAGGGGGATCCCGCTCTCCTTCCACTCCGACCTGCCGATGGGCCCGAGCTCGCCGCTCGGCTTCGTGTGGTGCGCGGTGAACCGCCGCACCGTCTCCGGTCGCGTCGCGGCGCCGGAGGAGCGGATCGGCGTGCACGACGCCCTCCGCGCGGTGACGATCGAGGCGGCGTACTCGTGGCGGCGCGAGCACGAGATCGGGAGCATCCTGCCCGGCAAGCTCGCGCGGTTCACCGTGCTCGCTGAGGACCCGTACGCGGTCGATCCCGAGCACATCCGCGACATCCGCGTGGTCGGCACGGTCTTCGACGGCCGCTGGTTCCCCCTGGCGGATCGGAGCCCGATCACCGCCGGGTGAGCGCGGCCGGCGCCGCCGCCGCGGCATCCACCCGGTCGCGTCGGCGGCCGATGTTCACCGGCGGTCCGCACGGCGTTCGCCGGCGGCGGATAGCGTCGCGGCTCCGCCGCTGCGTCCGGCATGGCGGCGAGCAGACGGGCGGGACCATGACGCAGCCGGGGGAGGCGGTCGCCGTCGCCGCGACGGTCGAGTCATCGCCCGGCGCGGTGGGCGGGGCGGTGCTGCGCCGGCCGCGCCTCGCGCTCGCCATGCTCGCCGTCGGCCAGGTCGTGAGCTGGGGCGTGCTGTACTACGCGCTCATCGTCGCGGCACCGGTGATCGCGGCCGACACGGGGTGGGGCGTCGACGCCGTCGTCGGGTTGTTCTCGCTCGGGCTCGTCGTCGCGGCGCTCGCGGGCATCGCGGTGGGGCGGGCGATCGACGACCGGGGGCCGCGCGCGATCATGGCGGGCGGCTCGGCGCTCGGCGCGGCCGGGCTCGCGGTCGTCGCCGTCGCGCCGACGCCCGTGTGGTTCGCCGTCGGCTGGGTCGTCGTCGGCGTCGCGCAGGCCGCGGTGCTCTACCAGGCCGTCTTCACCGTGCTCACCAGGCGCTACGGGCCGCGCCGCCGCGGCGCGCTCACCGTGATCACCCTCGCCGGCGGACTCGCGTCGACGATCTTCGCGCCGACCGTCGCCGTCATGCTGCCGGGGTTCGGGTGGCGCGCGACCTTCCTCGCGCTCGCGGTGCTGCTCGCCGTGACGACCGTCCCGATCCACCTCACCGCGCTCGAACGTCGCTGGCCGGTGCACGAGCCGCACGACGAGCTCGCGGCGCTGCACCCGAGCCCCGGTGTGCGCGCGGTGCTGCGGTTGTGGCGGTTCTGGCGGCTCACCGCGGCGACCGCGCTCACCGGCGTCGCCATGTATGCCGCGACGCTCTCGCTCGTGCCGCTGCTCATGGAGCGCGGGATCCCGTTCGAGCTCGCGGCGGTGGGGCTCGGGCTCCTCGGCGCCGGGCAGGTCGCCGGCCGGCTGCTCTACCTCGCCCTGCCGCATCGTGCCGCGCCGTGGGTGCCGTTCGTCGTCGTCGGCGCGGCGGCGACGGTGCTCCTCGGCGCGCTCGGGCTCATCCCCGGCCCGGCGTGGCTGCTCATCGCCGTCGCGGTGCTCGTCGGTGCCGTGCGCGGGGCGCAGACGCTCGTGCAGGCATCGGCGGTCGCCGACCGATGGGGCACCGCCGACTACGGCGTGCTCAACGGCGTCTCGTCGGCCCCCGTGACGATCGTGCTCGCGCTCTCGCCCGCGATCGGGGCGCTCGTCGCCTCCGGCCTCGGCTCGTATGCGCTCATGACGCTCGTCATGGCCGGCGTCGCGGGCGTCGCGGCGATCCTGTCGCGCGCGACCTGAGCGGACCGGCCATCCGGGACCTTCGTCGCGCGCGTCTGATTCGATGAACATCGAATCAGTGCGAAGATGGGGGCATGCCCGCCCCGCTGCCGATGCCCTCGCCGCCGACGATGCTCGACGACCGCGCCGACGCGGTCTGCTGCGCGCCGCTCGCCTCGACGGCCGCCTTCCCCGAGGAGGATGCGCTCCGCCTGGCACACCGGCTCAAGGCGCTCGCCGACCCGACGCGGCTGCGGCTCATCGCCTTCCTGCTGAGCCGGCCGGGCTTCGAGGCCTGCACCTGCGACCTCGCGCCGGCGCTCGGGGTCGCCGAGTCGACCACGAGCCACCACCTCAAGCGGCTCGAGGCCGCCGGGCTCGTGACGAAGCAGCGACGCGGGCTCAACGTGCACTACGCCGTCGATGCCGGCGCGATCCGCGCCATCGGCGCCGCGCTGCACCTCGGCGACGCGGCGCACCTCGTCGGCGTGCCGCCGCACCTCGTCGGCGTGCCGCCGCACCGTCTCGACACCGCCGCGTGCGTCCCCCCGACGTCCGCCGGCACCTGCAGCACCGACTGACCAGGAGGTCACCATGCCCGCCATCCGCATCTACGAAGCCGCGATGTGCTGCGACACCGGCGTCTGCGGCGCCGACGTCGACCAGGCGCTCGTGACCATCACCGCCGACGTCAGAGACCTGCGCGCCCGCGGCGTCGACATCGAGCGGTTCAACCTCTCGAGCAACCCGGCGGCGTTCGTCGAGTCCGAGGCCGTGCGGGGGTTCCTGCACACCGTCGGGTCGGCCGGCCTGCCCGTCACGACGGTCGACGGGGTGACCGTCGCCACCGGGGGATACCCGACGCGTCAGGCGATGCTCGACTACGCCGGGCTCGGGCGCGGCGACGCCGTCGAGCGCCCGGCCGGAGCGATCCCGCTCGAGCTCGTCTCGGAGCAGCCCGGTGCCTGCTGCGGCGGCACGGGCTGCTGCTGAGGCCGACATGGACCTGCTGCGCACGCCCCCACGGTTCCTCTTCTTCACGGGCAAGGGCGGCGTCGGCAAGACGTCGCTCGCGTGCGCCACGGCGGTGCATCTCGCCGACCAGGGGCGCACGGTCCTGCTCGTGAGCACCGATCCGGCGTCGAACGTCGGCCACGTGTTCGGCGTGCGGATCGGCAACACCGTGACCCCGATCCCCGGCGTCACCGGGCTGTCGGCGCTTGAGATCGACCCCGTCGCGGCGGCGGCCGACTACCGGGAGCGGATCATCGGGCCCGTGCGGGGCCTGCTGCCCGAGGCGGAGCTCGCGACGATCACCGAGAGCCTCTCGGGCTCCTGCACCACCGAGATCGCCGCCTTCGACGAGTTCACCGCGCTGCTCACCGACCGCGCGCTCGACGAGGCGGTCGACCACATCGTGTTCGACACGGCGCCGACCGGGCACACGATCCGCCTGCTGCAGCTGCCGGGCTCGTGGACCGACTTCCTCGCGACCGGCGGTGACGCCTCGTGCCTCGGCCCGCTGTCTGGCCTCGAGCAGCACCGCGAGTCCTACGCCCAGGCGGTGCGCACGCTCGCCGACGCGGCCTCGACCGAGCTCGTGCTCGTGGCGAGGGCGCAGCGCTCGTCGCTCGACGAGGTGGATCGCACGCTGCGCGAGCTCGGCGAGGTCGGATTCGGCCGCGCGCGACTCGTCGTCAACGGCGTGCTGCCGGAGCGCTCCGGGGACGACCCGCTGTCGCTCGCCATCCGCGCGCGGGAGCGGGCGGCGATCGCGGCGATGCCGCCGGCGGTCGCGGCCCTGCCGCGCGACGTCGTGCCGTTGCGCGCCGGCGCGATCGTCGGGCTCGACGCGGTGCGCGCGCTGCTCGGTCCCGAGGCGCCGCCGCCGGAGGTCGCGCCGATCGCCATCGAGCCGCACCCGCTCGGCGACCTCGTCGACGCGCTCGAGGCCGACGGCCACGGGCTCGTGCTCACGATGGGCAAGGGCGGCGTCGGCAAGACCACCGTCGCCGCCGCCATTGCCGTCGCGCTCGCCCGTCGCGGGCACGAGGTGCACCTCACGACGACCGACCCCGCCGCGCATCTCGCCTCGACGCTCGACGGCGTCGTCGACCGCCTCACGGTCTCGAGGATCGATCCGGGTCGCGCCGTCGAGGAGTATCGGGCCCACGTCATGGCGACGCGCGGCGCCGCGCTCGACGAGGCCGGCCGCGCGGCGCTCGCCGAAGACCTCATGTCGCCGTGCACCGAGGAGGTCGCGGTCTTCCAGCAGTTCTCGCGCGTGGTGAACGAGTCGCGGCGCCGCTTCGTCGTCGTCGACACCGCGCCGACCGGGCACACCCTGCTGCTGCTCGACGCGACCGGCTCGTACCACCGCGAGGTGCTCAGGCAGCTCGGCGACTCGGGGATGCCGATCGTCACGCCGCTCATGCGACTGCAGGATCCGGTGCTGACGAAGGCCGTGATCGTCACGCTCGCCGAGACGACGCCGGTGACCGAGGCCGCCGAGCTGCAGGCCGACCTCCAGCGCGCGGGCATCCATCCGTGGGCGTGGGTCGTCAATGCCTCCGTCGCCGCGGCGGCGCCCGACTCGCCGCTGCTGCGGGCGAGGGCCGCGGACGAGCTCGGCCAGCTCGACCGGGTCCGCGCGCTCGCGCCTCGCGTCGCGGTCGTGCCGCTCCAGGCCGTCGAGCCGGTCGGCGAGGCCGCCCTGCTCGCGCTCGCGGGGGAGTCTGCGACGGTGTGACGTGCCCGGCCGGGACGATTGCCGGCCGCGAGGTGATTACATAGGCAATTGACTATGTAAATCTGGGTGACTCGTGCTGTTCACCTCCCGTACACATAGACATTCTTCTATGGATGTGTCGGCGACGCCGGCGATCACATTCGATGCGGCCACGCCGCCCATGGAAGGACACGACCAGAGTGAACAGCAAGATCACGTTCGTCGGCGCCGCGGCGCTCGCTGCATCCGCCACGCTCCTGCTCACCGGATGCGGCGGTCAGCCGACCGGGACGGAGACCTCCGGCGCAGGCATCTCGGGCTCGGTGACCGCGGACGGCTCGTCGACCGTCGCGCCGCTGACCGAGGCCGCGGCAGACATCTACCGCGACGTCGAGGCGGGCGTCCAGGTCACCGTCGCCACCTCGGGCACCGGCGGCGGCTTCAAGGTGTTCTGCGCTGGTGAGACCGACATCTCGAACGCCTCCCGTCCGATCAAGGACGAGGAGGCCGCGATCTGCGCGGATGCCGGGATCGAGTACACCGAGATCGTCATCGCCAACGACGGGCTCTCGGTCGTCGTCAACCCCGAGAACGACTGGGCGCAGTGCCTCACGGTCGAGCAGCTCAACACCATCTGGGCTCCCGAGTCGGAGGGGGTCGTGACGAACTGGAACCAGGTCGACCCGTCGTTCCCCGACGTGGCGCTCACGCTCTACGGTGCCGGCACGGACTCGGGCACGTTCGACTACTTCACGGCCGCGATCAACGGCGAGGAGGGCGCGAGCCGCACCGACTACAGCCCGTCCGAGGACGACAACGTGACGATCCAGGGCGTGGCCGGCGAGCCCGGCGCGCTCGGGTACTTCGGCCTCTCGTATCTCGAGGAGAACCTCGACGTGATCAAGGGCGTCGAGATCGACGGTGGCGCTGGCTGCGTCGCGCCGTCGGTCGAGACGGTGCAGGACGGCACCTACACCCCGCTGGCGAGGCCGCTGTTCATCTACGTCTCGAACGCCAGCTACGCCGAGAAGCCTGCCGTCAAGGCGTTCGTCGACTACTACGTCGAGAACGCGGTCCCGGTCGCCGAGGCCGCGCTGTTCGTCCCCCTCACGGCCGACCAGGTCACGGTCGCCCAGGAAGAGCTCGCGACCCTCGGCTGAGCCGGAACCGGTCGCGCGCTCCATCCGGGGGCGTCGCGCGAGCGACGCCCCCGGCCCTGCACGAAAGGACCATGCTGTGACCACCATCACGGCCGCGCCCCAGGCGGGCGGCCGAGCGCCGCGACCTCGGTCGGGCCTCCGCGGGCGCCCCCGCCCCCTCGACCTCGTGATCCGACTCGCACTTCGCCTCGCCTCGGTGCTGACCATCGCCATCACCGTGGGGATCGTCGTCGCGCTCGTCGTGCCGTCGATCGAGTTCTTCGCGGAGGTGCCGGTCTGGGAGTTCCTCTTCGGAACGAGGTGGGCCCCGAGGTTCGCCGACGCCTCGTTCGGGGTGATCCCGCTCGTCACGGCGACCGCCTGGACCACCGCGATCGCCCTCGTCGTCGCCGTGCCGCTCGGACTCGGCGCCGCGATCTTCCTCTCCGAGTACGCGCACTCCCGAGCGCGCCGCGTGCTCAAGCCCGTGCTCGAGGTGCTCGCAGGCATTCCGACCGTCGTCTACGGGTACTTCGCGGTCCAGTTCATCCAGGGCACCGTGATCCGGGATTGGCTGGCCTGGCCGACCGGATCGTTCAGCGTGCTCGCTGCCGGGTTCGTGATGGGCGTGATGATCGTGCCCACGATCGCCTCGATCAGCGAGGACGCGATGTCCTCGGTGCCCAACTCGCTGCGGCAGGGATCCGCCGCGCTCGGTGCGAACCGGATGCAGACCACGTTGCGCGTCGTCTTCCCCGCCGCCCTCTCCGGCATCATCGCCGCGGTGGTGCTCGGCATTTCGCGGGCGGTCGGCGAGACGATGATCGTGGCGCTCGCCGCCGGCCAGCAGGCGCGCATCGTCACGGGGCCGCTCGAGGCTGGCCAGACCATGACCGGCTTCATCGCCTCCGCGGCGCTCGGCGACTCGCGGGTCGGCTCGCTTGAGTACAACACGCTCTTCGCCGTCGGCCTGCTGCTGTTTCTCATCACGCTGCTCATCAACGTGATCAGCATCGCCATCGTGCGACGATTCCGGGAGGTCTACTGATGTCGCCACGGCGCATGGGCACCATCGTCGGCGACACGATCCGTCGACGTGCGAAGGGGGGAGAGACCAGCGCGCGGTCCGTCGGGTTCCTCGTCGTCCTCTGGTTCTGCCTCCTCTTTGCGCTCATGTTCCTCGTCGTGCTCATCGTCACGACGTGGATCGAGGGCGCCGACCGGCTCGACGCGCGCCTGTTCACCGAGTACCCGGCATCCGATCCCGAGCGCGCCGGCGCACGGCCGGCGATCCTCGGGTCGCTCTGGGTGATCGGCACGACCGCGATCATGGCGATCCCGCTCGGGATTGCGGCCGCGATCCACCTCGAGGAGTTCGCCGACTCGAACCACTGGCTCAACCGGATCGTCGAGATCAACGTGCAGAACCTCGCGGCGATCCCCTCGATCATCTACGGGATGCTCACCCTCGCGGCGCTCGGACTCTTCGCCGTGGTGAACAAGAACATGGTCTGGGTCGGGGCGCTCGCGCTGTCCATGCTGATCCTGCCGGTGATCATCATCGCGACGCGAGAGGCGCTCCGTGCCGTGCCGGCCGAGATCCGGCAGGGCTCGCTCGCGCTCGGCGCCACCCCGCTGCAGACGACCTTCCGCAACACCCTGCCAGCGGCGATCCCCGGGATCGCGACCGGGGCCATCCTCGCGCTGTCGCGTGCGCTCGGCGAAGCGGCGCCGCTCCTGCTGCTCGGCGGTCTCGTGTTCCTGAGCTTCGACCCGAACGGGCTGCTCTCTGGCTACACCACCCTGCCGATCCAGATCTTCAACTGGACCGGCCGACCGCAGGACGGCTTCCACGCGCTCGCCGCCGCGGCGAGCATCCTGCTCGTCGCCATCCTGCTCGCGATGAACGCGGTCGCGATCGTCATCCGCAACAAGTTCCAGCTCCGCTGGTGATCGAGAGAGGCCAGATCATGGACATTCAGCCGACGTCGTCAGACATGGTCGTCGACCAGTGGTCCGGCGTCATCGCCTGCGAGCACGTCGACGTCTTCTACGGGGCATTCCGCGCTGTCACCGACGTGTCGCTCGCCTTCCGACGCAACGAGATCACCGCGCTGATCGGACCATCCGGCTGCGGCAAGTCGACCGTGCTGCGCTCGCTGAACCGCATGAACGACCTCGTGACCGGCGCCAGGGTCGACGGGCGCATCAGCTTCAACGGCGAGGACATCTACGCGAAGGGGGTCGACGCGATCGAGGTGCGCAGGCGGATTGGGATGGTCTTCCAGAAGCCGAACCCCTTCCCGAAGTCGATCTACGACAACATCGCCTACGGCCCGAGGGTGACCGGGATGAAGGTCGCCAGCATGGACGACCTGGTCGAGGACGCGCTCACGCGCGCCGCGCTCTGGGACGAGGTGAAGGACAAGCTCAAGCAGTCGGCGTTCGGACTCTCGGGCGGTCAGCAGCAGCGCCTCTGCATCGCGCGGACGATCGCGGTGGAGCCGGAGGTCATCCTCATGGACGAGCCGTGCTCGGCGCTCGACCCGATCGCGACGAGCCGGATCGAGGACCTCATGCACGAGCTGAAGTCGGACTACACGATCGTCATCGTCACGCACAACATGCAGCAGGCCGCGAGGGTCGCCGACCGCACGGCATTCTTCACCGCGCTCATCGACGAGGGGCACGGTGACCGCACCGGCGTCCTCGTCGAGGCCGGCCCGACCAAGGAGATCTTCGAGACCCCGCGGGACCAGCGGACGGAGGACTACATCAGCGGGCGGTTCGGGTGACGACGCTCGCATGGCCCTCGGAGGTCCTCGCGGTGGGGCCGAGTCTCGGTGCGCTCGTGAAGGGGCGCCACGCCGAGTTCTTCCACGCCGGGATCGCCGTCTCGCACGTCGAGACGTGCGCGGCGGCGCTCGTGGCGATGACCTCGGACAGCATGCCGCGCGCCATCGTGGCGGCCTCGCGCCTGCCGGACATGTCGCTCGCGGAGTTCGTCCGCGTGCTCGGGCTCGTCGGCATCCGCCCGGTCTTCGTCGACTCGGCCACCGTCGAGTGCGCCGTGGTTGCGCGGACCGGGAGCGCGGTGCACCTCATCGAGTTTCCGGTCACACCCATGCGGTTGAGCGCGTCACTGCGGACGGAGGCGTGCGCGCCCGCGGCGACCGCGAGGGACGAGCCGGTCGCGGTGGCGGGACTCGCGCTCGACCCGCGAGCGCTCCGAGCCACGTGGCACGGCCGACTCCTGCGCTTGCAGGTGCGGCCCTTCGAGATCCTGCGGTACCTCGTCGAGGCGTCGCCGCGCGTCGTCTCGCCGCAGGAGCTCGCGAGCGAGATGGTGCCGGGCACTGGCGACCGCGGCATCGCGGCGGTGCGCGTCGCGATCGGACGGATCCGCATCGCGATGGCCGCATCCGGCGTCGACGCGCCGTCTCCGCTGCAGACGATCCCGGGGCACGGCTATCGGGTCGCCGAGGCGGGCCGCGCGATGCCGAGCTCGTCGGCGAGCGAGGCGACACGGCCGATGATCTGATCGCGCACCCGCCGCACCTCCTCGATGGTCCGACCGGCGGGGTCGTCGACCGGCCAGTCGAGGTAGCGGCGACCTGGGTAGACCGGGCACGCGTCGCCGCATCCCATCGTGATGACGAAGTCCGCTGCGCGGACCGCCTCGTCGGTCAACGGCTTCGGGAACTCCGCGGGCAGCGGGATGCCGGCCTCGGTGAGCACGCGCTCGATGAGCGGGTCGATCCTCGCCGCCGGGGTGGTGCCCGCCGTGCGCACGTGCACCCCGGCGCCGCCGAGATGCCGCAGGCTCGCTGCGGCGATCTGCGACCGTGCGGCGTTCCTCGTGCAGACGAAGAGGACCTCGGGCGTGGTCGCGAGCGTCAGCCCCTGCGCCGACGCGAGCGCGCCGAGTCGCTCGGTCGCGAACCGTCCAGCGAGCGTCGGCAGATGCGCCGTCACCGTCGCGCGCTCGGCGAGCAGCCGGTAGCTCTCGATCACATAGCGACGGACGGTCTCCTCGGAGAAGATCGACGCGAACCTCGTCGTGAGGAGCTCGGCCGTCCTGCGCAGTGCCGGCGGAAGCTCGTCGCGGGGTGCCGGCGTGTCCGCCGCGACGCCGAGCACCGTCGCGAGCGTGATGATGGCATCGGGTGCGGCGCGGTGGCGTAGCCCCGGGCTCGGCAGGATCAGACCGACGCGCACCATGGCGGAGATCCGGTCGTCGATCTCCTCGGCGCTCGCCTCGACCCCGTCGTGCAGGTCGGCATCGGCGACGGGTCGGCCGGATGCGATGACGAGTCGGCGCAGGAGGGCGACGGCGACCGGATCGGCGACCGCGGCCAGCCTCGTCGCGAGGCTTCTGGCACCGACGGCATCGATCGGCGGCGCGGCCGTCGTTGGGGCGTGCCGCATCACGGACTATCGGAGCAGATCGCGCACGGCACCGAGGCGGTCCGACGCGATGGAGAGCCACACCTGCCGACCGCGGACCGACCGCTCCACGACCCCGTCGTCGACGAGGATGCCGGCGTGGTGCGTGATCGTCGGCTGACGGAACCCGATCGCGTCTGCGAGCTCACCGATCGTGACCTCCCCGGAGTCCGAGGTGAGGATCAGGCTCAGCATCTGCAGCCTCGTGGGGTCGGCGAGGACGCGGAGGGTGCGCGCAATGCCCTCGGCATCCGAGCGTTCGAGCGGCTGCTCGCCAGGGTCTGGCTGCCGGTCTGGGCTCGAATGCATAGACCGGATTCTATCCCACGCGCGTCATCCGGCATGGCGCCAAGGCTCCTCGTGGTGTCGCGAGCGCATCGAGTGGCTCGCGAGCTCGTTGCGCGCCCGGCGAAGCGCGAGCAAGGGGAGGTAGTCGCCGACCGTGGCGCAGTCGGCGAGGTCGAGGTACGCGTCGTCGAGCGCACGTTCGATCGCCGCGGTCGGCACGTGCTCGCCGAACTCGAACGAGAGCCTCGCGACGGCGCTCGCTCGTTCGTTCCCGTGGTCGAGACGCACCGACCACGCGGTGTCGATTCGTGCCATCACTCCTCCTCGGGTGTCAGCGTTCGATGTCATCATATAGATGATTGTCTATTAGATCAATGGTGATTGAGGTGATGCTTCGAGGCTCGCGACGTCGACGCCGCGGCCGGCTCGATCCGGTCCGCGAGCTCCTCGACTCGCGCGACGAGCTGGTCGTAGGCGGCGTCGAACGCCTCGTCGCCGTGCTCGACCGGATCCGGGATCGACCAGTGGGCATCGGCGAACGGGCCGATCGCCTCGCGTGCCGAGTCGCAGACCGTGACCACGAAGTCGTCCGGTCGGGCGACCGCGTCGAGGCGCG
>Ga0209066_10005808_pt1 | contig 12842 bp, 9 predicted proteins | sample All_14_2_FD_187198 | JGI IMG/M metagenome (GOLD analysis project Ga0209066, IMG submission 187198) | Freshwater microbial communities in response to fracking from Pennsylvania, USA - Allegheny Zone_MetaG_DW_15 (SPAdes) (version 2) ...
CGCCGTCCTCGGGATGGTGGTCGAGCGGATGGGTGTTCGGGTTCCAGTGGTTGAACGTGCCGGCGACATAGACCTTGCTGTCCCGCGCGGCGGCGATTTCGAACCGGACCGCCTTTCCGCTTTCGCGCCGCATCAGGCGCATAAGGCTGTCGAGTTTTTGATGTTCAGCACCGCGACTCTTTGTCTTTGAGAGTGCATGTGGCGAGCTGGGCCACGAAGGCACCATCGACTGATTTGTTTTCATCGGTTTTCCCTCGAGAGTGTATAGGCCAAGGATTCGGGATGGCAGAACGTTAATATTTTTCGGGCTTGCGCCGCTATGGGGGAAAATCCTAATGCGAACTTAAGACGGCTCGCCTCAGCGGAAACCGGCAAGTTCCCTGCGCTCCTCACCCCACACTTTGAGCCGGATGGCCGCGAGATCAGGGCAGTTCGACGGTGAACGTCGAGCCGAGCGGGTGACGCGCCGTGACATAGATGCGGCCGTTGTGTGCCTCCGCCGCCATGCGGCAAAAGGCAAGGCCGAGGCCGGTTTGAGGCAGATCGCGGCCTTTCATTTCCACGACGCCGAACTTCTCGAAGATCGCTTCGTGGTAGCCCAGCGGGATGCCGGGGCCCTCGTCCTCGACGGTGATTCGGCAGGGCGTTCCGGAGCCGTCCGCGCGGCGGATGGTCAGCGAGACGCACGTGTCGGCCGGCGCGAATTTGATCGCGTTTGCGAGCAGGTTGTCCAACAGGCGCAGGAACAGGTTTCTGTCCACGTTCGCGAGGCAGGGAACGTCCGGCGCCTTAAGTTCGAGCCGGATGTTCTTGTCTTCGGCGATCATCCGGTGATTGAGGAGGGCGGCTCGGCCGAGTTCGGCCAGGTCTTCGCCTGTCAGTTGGAGCTTGAATTCTCCCTGTTCCATTTTTGAGACCGTGAGCAGGTCGCTGACAAACGTCTCGAGCAGTTGGGTTTGACCGAGAATCGTCTGGGCGAGACGCGCGACAGCCGTGGGCTTTCCTTTCGCTGCCAGGCGTTGCGCGCAGAGGGAGATGGCCAGAAGCGGGTTGCGGATGTCATGAACGATCATGTCCGAAAGGTTTTCCCGCAGGCGGAGCAACTCGTTCCGCTGGTCGTAAAGGCGTTTCATGCGCAGGGCATTGCGCACGCGCAGCAGCACCTCGGCGGTGTCGATCGGCTTGGTGATGAAATCGGCCGCCCCGGCCGCAACGCCTCTGAGCCGGTCGGCCCGGTCGTGCAGGGCGGTGACCAGCAACACCGGGATCGGCGCGGTCCGCTGATCCGCCTGGAGCGTGCGGCAGACCGCGAAGCCGTCCAGCTTGGGCATCATGACGTCCAGCAGGATCACATCCGGAGGAGTGTCCGCAATGAGGCGCAACGCTTCTTCCCCATCGACCGCCTCCGATACCCGGTAGCCGTGGGCGCCAAGCAAGTCCCGCATCAGGCGGCGGCTTTTTTCTTCGTCTTCGACCACCAGAACGTGGCTGTCGGCGGGGCGGTCGTAAAGGGACGGGGTTTTCATGGGTGTGGCGCTCCCGGGGTGCACATCGCACCGGACAGATTACTGGCCGGTGTTTTCGAAATGACATTCAACGCGGGCCAACAGCTCGCACAGGTCAAGAGGCTTGGTGAAATAGCCGTCGCAGCCGCATGCGCGAATGCGGTCCCCGTCGCCCGGCATCGCGAAAGCGGTCAGAGCCCAGATGGTGATCGAGCAGGTGCGCAGGTCGTTTTTGAGCGCCCGTATGGCGCCGAACCCGTCCATCTCGGGCATCTGAATATCCATCAGGATCAATTCCGGCAAGTGCGCGAAAGCTTGTTCTAAGCCCTGCCTTCCGTCCTGTGCCTCCAGGATCCTGAACCCTTTTACGGTCAGCAGTTCGGAAAGCAGCTTTCGGCTCAAGCGGTCATCCTCAACAATAAGAACCGTCGGTTTCATTTTCCGCATCCTCTGTCGTTAGCGTGCTGACCGCAGAGCGGGCGTCGAGGGGGATGACAAACGTGAAACAGCTGCCATGCCCTTCGCCGCCGCTCTCCACCCAGATGCGGCCGCCGTGCAGGGCCACCAGTTGTCTGACCAGGCAAAGTCCCAAACCGGTCCCCGGCGTCTTGTTCACGGTCCCATAGTGGACCTGATAAAAGGCTTCGAAAACGAGGGGCTGATGTTCCGGGGCGATGCCGATGCCGGTGTCGGCCACCGACACCTCGAGCATCGGGACCGACTCTTCCGTCAGCTTGGCCCGCACACGGATGGAACCGCCGTCCGGCGTGAATTTGGTCGCATTTGAAAGCAGGTTGTACAGGATCTGCTTCAGTCGGCGCTCGTCTGCCGTGATCGCCAGGCCCCGGACCTGAGGGGCCGCTTCAAAGTCCAGGCTGATGCCGTGTTTGAAGCATTTTTCCCTCACGAGGGTGCGGCTCTGTTCCAGCAGGCCGTCAACTTGGATGCGGGACCACTGCGGCTCCATTTTCCCCGCCTCGATCTTAGACAGGTCGAGGATGTCGTTGATCAGGCTGAGCAGGTGCTTTCCGCTTTCGTAGATATCGGAGGCATATTCCTTCTGCTTGTCGGACATCGGCCCGAAATACTCGTTTTCCAGCACTTGCGAAAAGCCCATGATGGCATTCAAAGGGGTGCGCAGCTCGTGGCTCATCGAGGCCAGGAAGTCGGACTTGGCCTGGCTGGCGCGCTCCGCCTCTTCCTTGGCCAAGCGCAGGGTCCGCTCCGTCTCTTTGCGCGTGCTGACGTCGCGGATCACGCTCAACAAAAGCTCTTCCCCCGCGATCACCACGCCGCGCGAGCTGACCTCGACCGGCACCAATGAACCGTCTTTTCGAACATGGGCGGTCTCGAACAGTACGCCTTCCGCCAAGGCTTGTTGCATCTGGAGATCGACGACCTCGGCATCGTCCCGGCTCAGGACATAGAGCCTTAGCCCGATCAATTCTTCGCGGGGGTAGCCGTAGAGTTGCACGGCGGCTTGGTTGGCCTCCATGATGTTTCCGTCCAAACCCAGCAGCAGCAGCGGGTCGCGGGCATACTTCGCGATCAACTCGTAGCGGGCTTTGACCACCTCGGCATTTTTGCGGTCGGTGATATCCTGAGCGATGCCGAAGCCGCCCAGCAGCTTGCCGTCGCCGTCGAAATCCAGTTCGGCACGCTCGCGCACCCACTTGACCGTATCCCCGACGATGATGCGGTGCTCAATGTCATACGGTTCGCCGCGCACGGCGGCCGACCAACGTTCGTTCACATAAGCACGGTCAGCGGGGTGAATGGTTCTGAGAAACGTTTCATAGGTCAACGGCGTGTCTTTCGGGATGCCGAAGATGCGACAGCATTCATCCGACCAGAGCAGTTCGTTGCGCTGAATGTTCAAACGCCAACTGCCGACATGCGCGACCTCCTGGGCACGGCTGAGGGACTCCCGGCTCTCGCGCAGCGCCGCTTCGGCCTGCTGGCGTTCAAGTTCTCCGGACGCACGCACCGCCACCAGTTGCAAGAGGGCTTCGGCGCGGCGCGTGTCCGTAAGCGGCGCTCGCCCGACGGCGGCGATCAGGCCGATCGGCTTGCCCTGAGAACTCCAGAGCGTGGCGCCCAGGTAGCTTTCAGCCCGCAATTCCTTCAGGACCTCATCCTTTGGGAACAGGCTCCGCACATGCTGCGGGAAACTACAAATCGGTTTGCCCGCCGCAGCGCCGCAAGGGGTGTCTTTCAACGCGTATTGCACGTTGTCTTCGAACTGGCCGTTGTGGAACACGGCCAACGTATGGGCCAAAAGCAGGTCGCTCTCCAGACGGTCGATGCAGATGTAGTCCATGTTGAGCGTCTGTGCCAGATAGCGCGCCAGATTCCGGAAGAAATCATCCTCGAAAGCGTTGGCGTCACACTGGCCGAGGAAACGAAGCGTGTCCTCCGTCTGCTTGCGTTCCGTCGTGTCGGTGACGAGCGCGACGATATGTGTCGGATGGCCGTCGTCATCGTGCAGAAGGGATACGTATTTGTGGACCCAGACAAAACCGCCCGCCTTATGGAGATAGCGGTTTTCGATTTCAAATGACGGGATTTCCCCCTCCAGCAGCTGCCGGATGACGACCATGTTGTATTCGCGGTCTGCTGGGTGGATGAGGCTCGGGAAGGTGAGGGCGGCCAGTTCCTCTTGCGTGTAGCCCAGGAGGCGGCTGTACGCCTCGTTGCATTGGATGAAGCGGCCCGCGCAATCCGTGACGGCGATGCCCGTGGCCGCGTGGTCGAAAACGCTGTGGAAACGCGTTTCGCTCTTGCGCAGCGACTCCTCGGCCTGAAATTTTGACACGGCCACGGCGAGGTGGTCCGCAAGCCGCTCCCAGAGCGAGATGCCCACCGGAGAAAAGGCCTCCTTCCGCCGGGCATTCAACTGCAACAGGCCGATACGTTCAGAGCCTTTATGCAAGGGTAAAAGGGCGATCGAGCCGTACCCTTCAAAGACACACCGGCCACGGATAGGATTGTGAGGCGAGGAAGGAATCTGCAGCAGCTCTGCGGTGTCATTCGACCAAAAACTGCCGTGAGCGGTGAGAGACAATTCGCTGAACGCCTTGTTTCCGCTGATCACCTGACCGCACATGCACGCCGTCAAACAGGACTCGCCCGCGGTGCCGCACGCGCACAGCGAACGCTCCGCCTCCAAGAACTCCTTTGAGAAACCCAGCGTTTCTTGATACGGGAAGTCGTCCTCTTGTTTCAGCCGAACCCCGACCGCATCGCAGCCGGAGTGTTCCTTGAAGAAAATGACGGCCGCTTTCAGCAGCTCGCTGCAGCTCCTGCTCGCGTTGACCATGCGTAAAAAGAGGATCGAAACATCCCGTTCCAACTGAGACTGCTTGCGTACGCCGATATCTTCAATGATGCTGGCAAAAAAGTTTCCTCCGGCCGGATAGGCGACGACGTGCAGGTGCCGGTCCACGTATTTCGAGTACGTGTCGAAATCGGCGGGTTTTTGGCTCTCGACCACGTGCGCGAAGATCGGCAGATACTCCGGGACGGCGGCCGGAAACAGCTCGCTCACGCGTCGTCCGGCGATCCGCTGTCGCTCGATGCCCGTATTGCGGGTGTAGGCGTCGTTGACTTCCAGGACGCGCCAATCACACGGCCGCCCTTGCTCATCGTAGAGCAACTCGTAAAGGGCGAAACCCTCGACCATGTTTTCGAACAGGCTCCGGTATTTCGCTTCGCTCGTGCGAATGACCTCCTCGGTCCGCTTGCGCTCGGCGACTTCCCTCAGCAGCTCCTCGTTGGCCGCCCCGAGTTGCGCGGTGCGCTCGGCCACACGCTGCTCCAGCGTTTCGTTGGCCTGTTTGAGTTTGGTTTGCGCCTGCTTGGTTGCGGTGACGTCGATGCCCATCTCAAGCACGAGGGTGGAGCCGTCGTGATCGGTGAACGGGTAATCGTGGATGTCATAGTTGCGTCCGTCCGGACCGGCCCACTGCCAGTTGTGGTGGGCGTTGGTCGTGAGAGCCTTGAAGGACTCGCAGTCTTCGCAGGGCTCCGTGCGATTGAACAGGTATTCGAAACAGCGTCTCCCGCCGGACTCGCCGAACCGCTCGCGGAAAAACCGGTTGGCAAAAGGCACGCTGTAGTCCTTTGACAGCAGCACGACATAGACCGGCAGCGTCTCCAACACGGCATAAAGCCGCTCCCGCTCCGCTTTCAGCGCCGCTTCCGCCCGTTTCTGTTCGGAAATGTCGCGGGCATCCGCGAAGACCCCGGTGACCTTCCCGTTTTCATCGCGGTAGACCGTGGCGTTGTACATGACCGGGACCGTATGGCCGTCGCGATGCCGGATCTCCAGCGGGTAGTTGCGCACCCAGCCCTCTTGGAAGACCTTCATGTAACCCGCCCGGGCCAGCTCCGGCTCCGTGAAGTAGTTCAGGAAGTCGGTTCCGATCAGCTCGCTCCGGCTGTGCCCCGTCACCGCCTCCGTCGCGGCGTTGACGTCGGTGATCGTGCCGTCGGGGCCGATGGTCACCAGCGGGTCGAGGTTGGCCTCCAGCAGGCTGCGGTTGTAGCTGTTGGCTTCTTTCAGCGCGGCGGTCCGCTCCTGAACCTTTGCGCCCAATTCGTCGTTGGCCGCCTTCAGCGCCGCCTCGACAAGCCGTTCCTGGCCCTCGTGCAACGCCCGCTCGCGCTCAAACACGGCGACCTGTCGGCGGTTCCGGCGGGAGCGTTCGGCCAGAACGTTGATCGCCAGACCGATGCCGGTGAACAGTCCCAACGCGAGGCGGTCCGCGAACGCGCCTACGGCGAAACCCTCCGGCGGCAGAATCCAGTGCGCCGCCGCCAACGCCGCCAAGCCGGTCGCCAGCAGACCGGGGCCGAGCCCGGCCAGTACCGCCACAGCCATGACCACCGGATATAACGTGATAAACTCCGGCATCGGGCTGCCGGCCGCGAGATACAGTCCCTGCCAGGCCCCGATCCCCGCCAACACCCAAGCGGCGGACAAGCCGTAGCGCAACACACAGCCCAGCCGCGGGTGTCGATGGCACACGGTAAAGAACAACCGTGGCCCGGCTTTGCCGAGCGAAGCGCCGGGCTCTTTCACGTCACGCGTCATTCGTTTACCCTTATCCTTATCGCGCCCCATTAACGATAAAGGTAAATTACCATGTTGCCTTTCGGGGTGTCGAGCGTTTCGAGTCCTTGATTTATAAGTCGGACTCGAGTTCGATCAGATACGAACGCTTCAGCCGGAAAGCCCGGAACTGCGGGTCATTGTCCGGCACCAGGTAGTAGCCCCGTCCCGCCGGTTCGACGGCAAAGGCCGCGTCGCGCACCGGTGTGAGCACGCCCGCATAGGGCACGCGGACGGACCTGTGTATTTGGCGGCCTTCCAGCGCGTAGTCGTAATAGAGGTTGAACCTGCCCTTGAACAGACCCGTCCTCGGCGTGAAGCTCAGGGAGGCTTGGGCGCTGTTCTCGGCCGAGTAGTCGTAGCCCCCGTTCGACGCAGGCGGCCGTCTGCCGCGCGTCAGGGTCAGACGCGAGCCGTTCGCGGTGACGTTGAGGCTATCCGGCAGAGCGGCCGGCTGACTGTTCGTCGCACCGTTTGCGTAATGATAGCGCACCCCGTTCGTCTCGGCGCTGAGCAGATAGTTCGCCGCCAGCGCGGGGGGGGTGCTGTAGAAGCCGCCGACCGCGTCGAGCAGCACGCTGAAGCCGTCGGCACCCTTGCCCGGCTTTTCCCAGCGCACGAACCAGCCCAGATTGCGGTCGGTGACGACGGTCCGGCGGTCCGGCGTGATCCACAATAGTCCGCCCGCCCAACCCTGCCGGGCGTTGAGCGGCGTGAAGAAGGGGACACACGCCTCGGGGCCGCAGTCGCCGAAAAAGAGGAGCCGGCTCGAGTGCGTAAACCGCGTGCCGTCAGCCAGCACACCGGAGAACTTCACGCTGCCTTTGTTGCCGACCGTGAAGGTGAGGAACCCGCTGCCTTCAGGAGCAGCCTCGGCGCTGCCGGTGGAATGCGCATGAGCGATCGGCAGCGCCACCGTGTAATAACCGCGATATCCGTCCAGTGCGGCCTGAGCGGCCACGTCATCGCGGTCGTCGAAGCGCAGGCGCGCTCCGTCCAGGGCGAACGTCTCGTCACCCAGCAGCCCGCCGGCAAGGGTCCCCCAGATGCGGTCCTGCCGCACAAAGAGGTCGAGCGTCACGCCGCCGCGCGTAGAGGGCAGCTGGGCGCGGCGCGTGCCGTCGGCGTCCGGCCGGTTCCAGGCAGGCGCGGTGAAAGTCAGCGATCCTTGCCGAAGGACGGCTTTGGCGGTGAGCCGGCCGGCGAGGCTCTTGAGGGTGAGCGTGAACGTTCCGTACACGGCGGTTGCCGTGCTGTCGGCGAAGGGGTTTTCGCGGTAGAAGTACCCCGCATAGGCGCCGGCGTCTGCCAGCGGCTCGTCTGCCGGCGGGCAGAGGTACGCCACGCGTGAGAAGAGCGCGGTCAGCGTGTGGTCCGAGGAGAGCGTGACGACCGTGGCTGCGGTCACCGGGAAGGCGCTCCCGCCGGCAGTCGCCTGCCAGCCGGAAAACGTGTGCCCGGCCAATTCAGGAACAGGCAACGGCCCGTAAGCCGCGCCGAACGTCACATTCACGCTTGACGGGCTTACCGTGCCGCCCTGCGCGTCCAACGTGACCGTATACGTGTTCGCGACCCAGAGGGCGTACAGCGTGTGTGTCACAGTCTCCGTCACCGCTGTGGCGTTCGTCACCTGCGAGCCCGCGCCGCCGGGCGCGGTCCACCAGCCGGCGAAGGTGTAGCCCGTACGTGCCGGGACAGGCAGGACGCCATATGCCTCTGCGACCGTAACGGTCAGCAGGCCCGGCACAACCGTACCGCCCTGAGCGTCGAAAAGGACCGTGGCGGTGAGCCCCGTGGCGAGATACGGATATCCCGCATTCTCCGCGATCCCCCAAACCGCCATAAAGTCCCAGCCGACGAACGTCGCCTGTTGCCGCATCTGCGCCGTGGCGCGTCCCTCGCCGCCGGCGGACAGCGCCTGCCCGCTCGCCGTGACGTCCCAATACGAACTGCTCACGCTGCCGAAACCCTCGCCCACGAGCCCGCCCTCCGCGCTGTTTCCGGTGACGTTGCCGGCCGCATAGCACGTGTCGATGAGCCCGAAGTTGCTGCCGGCAAGGCCTCCGACCGCCGTATCGCCGTCCACAGCGGCCGTCGCGTAACACGCGCTCACGGTACCGGCCTCGAGGTCGCCGACCAAGCCGCCCGCCGAAAACAGATCGGCGCTGACATCGCCTGCCGCATGGCACCTTCTGAGGGTACCGGCCTCGACGCGGCCTGCCAAGCCGCCGACATAAGCGACTCCGGTCACCGTGCCCGTCGAGGAGCAGCCGATCACCGTACCGAAACTCAGTCCAACCAAGCCGCCTACGGGATAATAACCTTGAACCGCGGTTTCGGTCAGGCGCAGATTTCTGACGGCCGCGCTGTCGGCGAGCCGGCTGAAAAGCCCGACGCCGAGCCGGTCCGGACGGTTGATCGTCAGCCCCCGGATGGTAAACCCGTTGCCGTCGAACACGCCGGTAAACGGCAGGCCGTTGGTCCAGCTCAGGGTCTCTTCGTCAAAACCTCCGATATCGCCGATGGGCTTGAAGCCCTCGAGTTCGCCGATGCCCGTCCCGGAGTCGTTCCAGAGCGCCGTTCCCGTGGCGTCGATGTCTTGCGTCAGCCAATAAGAGCCGCTCAGGGGATAAGCGGGATCGTTGCCGATCCTCTGCAAATCAGCGACGTTCGAGATGGCCTGCGCGTACAGGTCGGGAAGCAAACCGAATAACAGGGTACACGCCGCGGCAAAGAGGCCGAGCCTTTGTTTCGCAGTTTTCATCATCTTTTCTTTCCGTGTTTGACGTAGAGACATCGTTCTTGGCACGCTCACTTGGCGATCTTGACCAGCGTTCTCAGGCCGGCTTCGATGTTGATCCGGATATCCACTTCGTTGCCGACAGGGCCTTGAGCGGCGGTGATGCCGAAATCCCGGCGGTCCAACAGGGTCGAGAGTTCCCAGCCGCTAATGGCGGTGCCCTGCATGCCCGGGCCGAACCCGAGCGACTTCACCTGAAGCACGATCTCCTTGGTCACGTCCCGAATCGTGAGGTCGCCCGTGACCACGAAGCGGTCTTCGCCGCTTCCGCTCCGCTTCCACGTCTTGCTCTTGAAGGTCATGGTCGGATATTTCGCCGCGTCAAAAAACTTGTCGGAACGCAGGTGTTCGTCGCGGAGGGCGGCTGAGGTCGTAATGCTGGCCACATCGATGACGCTCTCCGCCATGCTGTTTTCAAGGTTGGCGCGATCCACGGTGAACGTGCCTTTGACCTTGCCGAAAAACCCGGGCACTTGCGTGAAAATGTGACGGACGCTGAAACCGACCCAGGAGTGGGCGGGGTCGATGTCGTAAATCTCGGTCTCGGCGCGCAGAGTCAGGGCGGCGCCGAAACTCACGCACAGCAGAATGAGAGATGCAAGAGACGGTGTCATGGCGAGCCTCCTCTCAGGTAAAGATAGGCTAAGGAATGAAGGTGATTCTTGAGCTCCAAACAGCAAACGTTTAACTCTCAACGCCCAACTCTCAACGCTCACGTGATTGCGGCGTTTCCTTCGGAGTTGAGTGTTGGACGTTGAACGTTCTCTTGGCTACTCGCCTGCCTGGATGGCCAGGAAGTTCTGGATACCCATCTGCTTGATCTGATCCATCTTCTCCTCGATCTGATCCACATGGCTGTCCTCGTCCTTGAGAATCGTCTCCAGCATTTCTTTGGTGGCGTTGTCGCCCGCCTCCATTGCCACTTTGATGGCTCTGTTGTAATTCTTGACCGCGATCATCTCGGCGACGAGATCATGGGTGAACTGTTTGGGGATGTCGGCTCCGATCCGGATCGGGTTCAGCTTGCTGACAATGGGCGTGCCCTCCAGAAAAAGGATGCGCTCAATCAGTTTTTCGGCATGTTTCATCTCGGTGATGGCTCGTCCGCCGACCAGCTTTTTGAGTTTGCCGTAGCCCCAGTTTTCAGCCATTTCCCCATGCACCACATACTGGTTGATGGCCGTCAACTCATCCGCCAGCAAGTCGTTCAAAACGTCGAGCACTTTTTTGTTTCCCTGCATACTCCATCTGCCCCTTTCTTTTGTCCGGTCAGGCCCGGAAACGGGCCCGACGTCACTTCAGTCGAGACGCCGCGAACTCCCAATTCGCCAAGCGGTCGATAAACGTTGCCAAGTAATCCTTGCGTCGGTTCTGATAGTCGAGGTAATAGGCGTGCTCCCACACGTCGCAGGTCAGAAGAGCGTTCTGACCGTACGCCACCGGTGTGTCGGCGTTCGCTGTCTTGATGATCTTCACCGTCTCGCCGTCCTGGACCAGCCAGACGCAACCGCTGCCGAACAGTCCGACGCCCGCGGTTACGAAAGCGTTTTTAAAAGCCTCGAAGGTGTCGAACGAACCGATGATCATGCCCAGCAGCCGTCCCGTCGGGTGCCCGCCTCCGTCCGTTTTCATGCTTTGCCAGAAAAAAGTGTGGTTCCAGACTTGGGCCGCATTGTTGAAGACCGCGGTCTTGTCGGTCATGGTTGCCGTTTTCTGTATGATATTTTCCAGCGGACACGCCGCGAGCGGTGTGCCGACGGTCAGCGTGTTCAAGTTGTCGACGTAGGCTTGATGATGCTTGTCATAATGAATGCCGATCGTCCGTGCCGACATGAAAGGGGCAAGCGCCGCCGGGTCAAAAGGGAGCGACGGCAAGCGGAAGTCGTCTGCCGAAAGGACGGAGGCTTGAGCCGTTGTTGCTTCCGTCGTTTTCGAAACGCCCAGAAGCCCGGCCAACGGGAGAGGAGCCAGCATCAGGGAGCTCTTGTTGGAAAATGATGCGCTCATGCCGGTTCCTATTCCGAGAGGGCTATCGCATTGACGGGACATTGGTCCCGCGCGTCGCGACAATCCGTCTCTGCCCGAGGAGTACCGGCATCGGCGATCACAGTGGCGATCTCGCCGGCCATCTTGAAAACGTCAGGGCAGATCTCCGCACACAGGCCGCATCCCACGCAAAGATCCGCATTAACGGTCGCTTTCATAACAGTTCCTTTTAAGTTTGTGACGGTCAACTCAGTCGGGTAACCCCACGGTTGATGCCTTACAGTTTAATGCGCTCACACGTCTCTTTGATATGGGGAATAATACCCACACGGTCGAGTCTGATATCCGAGAGCGCGCTTCTGCGCAACCGGCTCGTCAGGCATGGCTCAGCATGATGTTCCGCAGCGTATCGAGCCGGTCGCGGTCGGCCGTCTGCGTGGCGGGCTGCTGCCCGGCGCCGGCGAGGCGGCTCTCGTAAGTCGGCCGCGTTTCTTCATAAAGGACGCCGACGGGAATTTGGTCGCCCCAGCGAAAAGCCGTCTCCAGCGCCCTGCCCCAATCGCGCGGGTCGTAGTCTTCGGCCAGCGGCGCGCACCGGTCGCTGTACCACTTGAACGTGTTGACTTTATTGAACGAGACGCAGGGCTGGAGAATATCGACCAGAGCGAAGCCCTCGTGCGCGAACGCGCGCTTGAGCACTCCGACCAAGTGGTCGTGAAGACCGGAAAAGCCGCGCGCCACAAAGGACGCCCGCATCGCGACGGCCACGGCGACGGGATTGAAGGCACCCGACTGGACCCCGTGCGGCTGGGCCTTTGTCTCGAAACCCTCTTGGGACGTGGGGCTGGCCTGCCCCTTGGTCAGGCCGTAGACTTGGTTGTTATGGACCAGCAGCGTGACGTTGACGTTACGTCGGATGGCCGCCAGAAAATGGTTGCCGCCCTCGCCGTAAACGCAGCCGTCGCCGCTTTCGGCAATCACCTTGAGCGCCGGGTTGGCGAGTTTGATGCCGGTGGCCACGGGCAAGGCCCGCCCGTGAAGGCCGTTAAAGAAATTCGTCCGGAAGTAGTGCGGGGCCTTGGCCGCCTGGCCGATCCCCGACACAAAAATGATCTGGTTCGGAGCAAGGTCCATTTCGACCAACGCCTGTTTCACGGCCTTCAAGATGCCGAAGTTTCCGCAGCCTGGGCACCAGGCCGTTTCAAATTCGCCGTAATCGCCGAGGGTGACGGGGTCATGATTCATGGCTGAGCCTTTCCAAGATGTAGTCCGGGGTGAAGGGGCGTCCGTCGTAACGGGATACGGAACCGGTGAACGCGAAGCCCGTTTCGCTGCGGATCAGGCGGGCGAACTGGCGCGTGGCGTTGCCCTCCACGCACACCGTGCGGCGCGCGGCCTTCAGGCGTCCGAGGAACTGATCGGGGCAGAGCGGCCACAC
>Ga0209066_10005811_pt1 | contig 12836 bp, 13 predicted proteins | sample All_14_2_FD_187198 | JGI IMG/M metagenome (GOLD analysis project Ga0209066, IMG submission 187198) | Freshwater microbial communities in response to fracking from Pennsylvania, USA - Allegheny Zone_MetaG_DW_15 (SPAdes) (version 2) ...
CATATGCGCCGCATTAATACTCGCGACCACATCGGGCTCACGCGCCCACAGAGTAACCTGATGGCGCTGCGCCCAGTTGGCGGCCAGCGCTGTCCCCCAAGCACCGGCAGCCAAAACGCCGATCTGGAGTCGAATCTCGGTGTCCTGGCTCATGTGTCTATCTGGCGAATAAATTACTGCACCGTGGCCGGCGCTTCAACTTCGTTGGCGGCCTGCGCGTCGGCAGCTTGCGCCATGGCATCAAAGTTAACAGGTTGTAGCAGCACTGGCGGAAAACCCGCACGCGTCGACGCATCAGACACTGCCTCTCGCGCATAAGGGAACAGCACATTGGGAATGGCCGAGCCCAAGAAGCCACGTAGTGCCTCTTCCGGAATACCCGCCACGCGGAAAATACCCGCCTGCTGCACTTCAATCAGAAAATAAACTTTATTCTCCGCTTTAGCGGTCACCGTAACCTGGAGAATTCCCTCAAACGCATCCGCACCGAGCTGGGTAAATGCCGTTTTAAACTGAACGCCGACTTCTGGTGCCTGCTGCTGCAGAAAAACTTCGGCGCCACTGGGTACTTCCAGCGACATGTCGCGCATGTAGAGCTTTTCAATCGCAAACATCGGTTGCGCGGGTGCCTGTTGATCCGCTGCGGATTGCTCGTTGTTTTGGTCTTTATCGGCCATGGTGAAATCCTTGTGAATAAATTAAAAATTATTTGAGCAGCGGGTCTAAACCACCCGCACGATCCAGCGCCGCCAGATCATCAAAACCGCCCACGTGGGTTTCACCGATATAGATCTGTGGCACAGTCCGGCGATTGGTAAGTGCCATCATGGCCTCACGCGCATCCGGATTGAGGTCGACCCGAATCTTTTCGATCTCGGTCACACCCTTGCTCTGCAGCAATTGCTCGGCACGCACGCAATAGGGGCACACAGCGGTGCAGTACATCAAAACTTTAGGCATCATCTTTTCCTCAGGCCTTGGCCGGGGCTTTGCCCCGCTTGAGCGGAAGACCGGCCTTTTCCCAGGCCTGGATACCACCTTCGATCTGGCTTACATGCTCAAAACCGGCTTTATTGAGCAAGCGGCAGGCAGCAGCAGAACGCTGACCCGCAGCGCAAACCACGACCACCGGCTTCTTGCGATATTTTTCCAATTTGGCGATCTGCCCGGGCAGTTCTTTGAGCGGGATAAACTGACTACCCTGAATGTGCTCAACGGCAACTTCGTGTTCTTCGCGCACATCAACCAGCACGCCGCCTTCTTTATCGGTGAGGGCAATGGCCACCTGTGGCGAAACGGATTTACCCCCCGGTTGCACCACCTGGCGGACCAGCAAGGCCCCAGAAATCAGTGCAATCGCCATAAGGCCCAGATTGATAGGCTGTAGAAAGAAATCCATGTTTTTTCCAGAAAATACGAAGTCGAAGGCTCGGCAGCTAGAGTCAGCGCCTGCATCATTATAGAATAGCGGACTGATTCATTTATACCGGATGAATGGAATTCTCATCATGAAAAAAATTGTGCTGCTCCGCCACGGCGAATCTTCGTGGAATAAAGAAAACCGCTTTACGGGCTGGACCGACGTTGATCTGACCGAAAAAGGCATTGAAGAGGCACGTCAGGCGGGCCGCCTGATGAAAGAAGCCGGCTTTGCTTTTGACCAGGCTTACTCCTCCGTGCTCAAGCGCGCGATGCGCACGCTCTGGCTGTCCCTAGAAGAAATGGACCGCCTGTGGATTCCGATCCAGCGCAGCTGGCGTCTGAACGAGCGCCACTACGGCGCCTTGCAGGGTCTGAACAAGGCTGAAACTGCGGCCAAATACGGTGATGATCAGGTGCTGGTCTGGCGTCGTAGCTACGACACCCCACCACCGGCCCTGGAATTTGATGATCCACGTCATCCGCGTTTTGACGCGCGCTACGGCGAATCGTTTTCAGGATTATCTGAAAAAGAACTGCCGATGACCGAATGTCTGAAAGACACGGTCGCCCGTTTCGTCCCATTCTGGGAAAACACCATTGCCCCGGCTGTTCAGTCCGGCAAGAGCGTGATCGTTGCCGCCCACGGCAATTCGATTCGTGCATTGGTCAAATATCTGGACAATATTTCAGATGCCGACATCGTTGAGCTGAATATTCCAACGGGTATCCCGCTGGTTTATGAACTTGATGACGAAACACTCAAACCAATCCGTAGCTACTACCTGGGCGACCAGGAAGCGGCGGCTGCCGCTGCTGCTGCCGTTGCACAGCAAGCTGCCAAGAAATAATCGCCGTCACTCGACGACAGGAACCGCCAACATGCCCAGCCAGATCCCACCGACTGATTCAACGCCCAAGCAAGCCAAGGCCAAATGGATGCGTACGGCCAGTGTCGGTCTGGCCGGCGTGGTGGCCGGTATCCTGATCGCCCTGCAACTGCCTGCGTTTGCTGAAAAAGCCTCACCACCCAGCCAGACGACTGGCCTGCCGATTCAAGACCTGCGCACCTTTGCAGAAGTCTTTAATGCGATCAAACAGGGTTACGTCGAACCGGTTGAAGACAAGAAGCTGATCAACAATGCCATCTCGGGCATGGTCTCTAATTTGGACCCTCACTCTACCTATTTGGACGCCGAAGCCTTCAAAGAACTGCAAGTCGGCACGCATGGCGAATTTGGTGGCTTGGGCATTGAAGTGGGCATGGAAGATGGTTTCGTTAAAGTCATTGCTCCGATCGAAGATACGCCAGCAGCGCGTGCCGGTCTGAAAACCGGTGATCTCATCGTCAAGATCGACGACACTGCGGTCAAGGGACTGACCCTGAACGAAGCCGTCAAGAAACTGCGCGGCAAACCCAAGACCCAGGTGACGCTGACCATTGCCCGCAAAGGCATGAACAAGCCACTGGTCGTGACGCTGACGCGTGAAGTCATCAAAGTGCAGTCCGTCAAATTCAAGATGCTGGAACCGGGTTATGGCTATGTACGCATCACCCAGTTCCAGGAAACCACCATCAGCGCCCTCGTCAACGCGGTGAATCAACTCTATAAGAACGGCCCGCTCAAAGGTCTGATTCTGGATCTGCGTAACGATCCGGGTGGCTTGCTCAACGCGGCTGTGGGTGTTTCAGCGGTCTTCTTGCCGCCGGATGATCTGGTGGTGTCCACCGATGGTCGCGCACCGGATGCCAAGCACAAGTTTTACGCCAAACCAGAGGATTACCAGCACGGTCGTGAAGACGACTTGCGTAACCTACCCGCCGGCATTAAAACCGTGCCGATGATCGTTCTGGTAAACGGTGGCTCTGCTTCAGCCTCTGAGATTGTCGCTGGCGCATTGCAGGATTACAAACGTGCCACGGTGCTCGGCACCCAGACCTTTGGTAAAGGCTCGGTCCAAACGGTGTTGCCGCTCCCCGGTAATACGGCGATTAAGATCACCACCGCACGTTACTACACGCCCAAGGGTCGCTCTATTCAGGCCAAAGGCATCGAGCCGGATGTGGAAGTTGAAGAAACGCCCGGCGCCAAGAAAAATGGCCTGCGTGAAGCTGATTTGGGCGGCCACCTGGTCAATGAAAAAGACAAGGACGCTAAAGACAGCAAGCCGGAGGCTGACAAAGCCAATAACAAGAATGGCAAAAACAGCGCCAAGGACGATGACATGGAGCCGGGGCTAGCTATTGCCGATTACACCACGGCAAAGGATCGTCAGTTTGTTGAGGCTATCAAGCGCCTGGGCGGCACACCGCCGGTGGCTGCCAACAAAGACGCCAAAGTAAGTGCCAACGAACCGGCCGTGACAGAGAAACCGGCTAAGCCTGTTCAGTAAGCCAGCATGAACGACCAGCAACTGCTGCGCTACAGCCGGCATATTCTGGTCGACGAAATCGGCATCGAGGGCCAGGAGAAACTTCTGGCCAGCCATGCCCTAATTATTGGTGCGGGTGGCCTGGGCTCTCCAGCAGCGCTGTATCTAGCCAGTGCTGGCATCGGCACCCTCAGCATTGCCGACGGCGACACCGTTGAACTGAGCAACCTGCAACGCCAGATTCTGCATACCGAAGCACGTATCGGCCAAACCAAAACCACCAGTGCTCAGGCAGCCCTCAGTATCGTCAATCCGGAATGCCGGGTGCTGCCCTTACCCAGACTGGCAGGTGCTGCATTAAACGAGGCCGTCGCTAAGGCCGATATCGTTTTAGATTGCAGCGACAACTTCACTACGCGCTATGCACTGAACCGAGTCTGTGTTTCGCTCAAGAAACCCCTGGTCTCCGGGGCGGCCATCAAACTCAGTGGGCAACTCTTTGTGATGGATCCACGTCAACCGTATGCTCCCTGCTACGCTTGCCTCTACCCCGAGGACAGCAGTGACGAAGAGCTGCGCTGCGCCACCACGGGCATACTGGCACCGCTCACGGGCGTTATCGGTTGCATGCAGGCGGTAGAGGCCATCAAATTGTTGGCAGGATTTGGGGCGCCCGCCAGTGGGCTACAGCGTTACGACGCCCTCAGTGGTCAATGGTCGAAATCAAAGGTTCGCAAAGATCCCAACTGCAAAGTTTGCACAAAATAGCGCTTATCCGCGGGCACCAGAGAAGAGGTCAGCTTGACCAAAGGGCACATCGTTGTCCGCGGCAAATGACACCCCCGTGGCAAAGCTAAGCGTGCTGTTTACATTCTTTACGCCCGCCCAGATCTGACCCTAGCATCCGGTCAAAACGTAGCTCGTACTCCGCCCGCCACCTTCAGCCTGCTTCAGCACACTCTTCTCCATAAGATCTTTGATGTCGCGATGCGCCGTGTCCTGTGAGCATTTTGCTATCGCCGCCCATTTGCTGGTGGTCAGTTTGCCGTCGAATCCATCGAGCAATCGATTCAATAGTTTGATCTGACGCTCGTTCATAGACGTGCTTGCCCAGCGTTTCCAGAAGGTCGCTTTACCCAAAACCAACGAGAGCGTTTCGTCAGATCGTTGAACGGCACGCAGCAAACAGCCCAGGAACCACGCCAGCCATTCGGTGACGTTTAAGTCACCTTTCTGTGTCCGTTCCAGACCGTCGTAATAGGCTTTGCGTTCCAACTGAATCTGCGATGACAGACTATAAAATCTATTGGCCGATTGATCGGCACGGGCAAGCACCATATCGCCAACTGCGCGTGCAATACGACCATTGCCATCGTCGAATGGGTGGAGGGTTACAAACCACAGGTGTGCCAGCCCAGCTTTGATGAGCGGGTCGTCTTGCTGATCCACATTAAACCAAAGCAGGAAGTCTTTAACCTCGGCATCAAGCTGTTGCGCAGGCGGTGCTTCAAAATGCACCTTGGGTCGATGCATCGGACCCGATACGACCTGCATGGGCCCATCAGCGTCATCGCGCCAATCCCCCGTGCGGATTTTGCTCAGACCACTTTGACCCGTAGGGAACATTCCTGCATGCCAGGCAAAGAGGCGTTGTACGGTTAGCGGTGTTTGGTAGTTGCTGGTGGCATCGAGCACCATATCGACCACACCCTCAACGTGTCGGTCTGACGGTGCCAAGGCACCGATATCTACGCCGAGGCGGCGAGCGATTGATGATCGTACCGATTCCGGGTTAAGTGAGGCACCTTCAATCTCACTGGTCTTCAGCACATCTTCGGTCAGCACTCGCAGATTGGCCTGATCCTGCTGATCCATACCCAGACCATGCAGCTGCCCGCGCAACAGCCCTTGCGCCTGATGCACTTGGGCGAGCAACGGCATCAAGCGCTTGGGGTCATAAGACCAATGCGGCCATTCAGGATGCTGCCAGACGTAACGATAACCTCCGCTTTTCATGCGGAGATTATTAGGCTTATTCTCCGCAGCGTCAACTCATTCAATGAGTTAGCTATTTTACAGCTCTCGCGATGATGCGGAGATCAGGCCCGACCATCCGCACATCCTGGAATTGCAGTAATACCTTCTGATCAAGCGTCATCAGATTCAGACCGTCGAACCAGCCACGCGCATCACTACCCAACAGGGTCGGTGCCATATACAGCAGCAGCTCATCAACCAAGTCGGCTTTAATAAAACTTCCGGAGAGTTGGGCACCGGCCTCGACATGCACTTCGTTTGTGCCGCGTTGCGCCAGATGCCGTAGCAACGCGTCCATATCCACGCGCCCATCGGCACTCGGCAGCACAACGATTTCTGCGCCCGCTGCTTGCAATGCGGCTGTCTTGATCGGATCTACAGAGGCCGTCGCAATGAGGCATCCCCCCTGCAGAATGCTGGCGCTGGTTGGCGTACGCAAATGAGTATCAACCACGACACGCAATGGTGCTGTGCGCGGTAGCGGCTGGCCCGTTTGTCCGGTCGGTGCAGCTACATCGCGCACGGTTAACAGAGGGTCATCGGCAACCACCGTACCAACACCGGTAATGATGGCTTGCGCCCGTGCGCGAAAGCGATGGCCGTCGGCACGCGCTTCAGGGCCGGTGATCCACTGACTCTGCCCATTGGCCAGCGCACTGCGGCCATCGAGACTCCCGGCCGTTTTAAGACGCACCCAAGGCAGACCAAGGCGCATGCGCTTAACGAAACCCACATTTAACGCTTCGGCTTCTGCTGCCATCAGCGGTGCGGCAACCGCGATGCCAGCGGCTTGGAGCAGCGCGAAGCCTTTACCGGCCACCAGGGGGTTCGGATCTGCCATCGCCGCGACGACGCGGCTGATGCCGGCGTTGATTAACGCCTCGGCACACGGGGGGGTTTTGCCATGATGCGCACAAGGTTCGAGCGTGACGTACGCGGTGGCACCCTTCACGTCATGGCCACGACGCTCAGCGTCTCGTAGGGCCATGACTTCCGCATGCGCTTCACCCGCACGCTCATGCCAACCTTCGCCAATCAACTGGCTGTCTTTAACCAGCACGCAGCCCACACGCGGATTCACGCCGGTGGTGTAGAGCCCATGAATCGCAAGCTGCAAAGCACGCGCCATCCAGGCTGCATCAGCAGCGGTGGGCATCTGAATTGTTGCTTCGGGCATACTCGGCACCCGCTACTTTATATCGTCGGTCAAGCGACCGGCGATATCTCACGGATGACTTCGGAGAACTCATCGATATCGGTGAAGTTACGATACACCGAAGCGAAGCGCACGTAAGCGACCTTATCGAGCTTCTTCAGTTCGCGCATGACCAGCTCACCCACTTGCAGCGAGGTGACTTCACGCTCGCCCAACGCCAGCAGCTTTTCTTCGATACGTGATACGGCCGAGTCAATGGCTTCTGCTGTGACCGGCCGTTTACGCAAAGCGAGCTGCAACGAAGCGGCCAGCTTGTCGTGACTGAACTCGGTACGCGAGCCGTTACGTTTGACGATAAAGGGGAACTGAATTTCGGCCTGTTCGTGCGTCGTAAAACGTTTTTCGCACTGACCGCAGCGCCGACGACGGCGGACGATATGCCCTTCTTCGGATTCACGCGTCTCAACGACGGTCGTGCCATCCGCGCTACAGAAGGGACACTTCATCCTGCCGCGTCCTTTTTCGACGAGCCTGACTTACTTGCCGTAGACCGGGAAACGCTGGCAAAGTGCCGACACCTGCTCACGCACTTTAGCCAGAACGGTTTCATCGGTCGGCGCATCCAGCACGTCAGCAATGAGATGAGCAATCTTCTCGGCTTCGATCTCGGTGAAACCACGCGTGGTCATAGCCGGCGAACCGATGCGGATGCCCGACGTCACAAATGGCTTCTGCGGGTCGTTCGGAATACCATTCTTGTTAACGGTGATGTGCGCACGACCCAGAGCGGCTTCCGCTTCTTTACCGGTAATGTTCTTGTTGCGCAGATCCAGCAGGAACACATGGCTCTCGGTACGGCCCGATACCACGCGCAGACCACGCTCTTCACCCAGCACACGTGCCATAACACGCGCGTTGTTCAGGACTTGTTCCTGGTAATCCTTGAAACCTTGCGTCGCAGCTTCCTTGAACGCGGTCGCTTTGGCCGCGATCACGTGCATCAGCGGGCCACCCTGAATGCCTGGGAAAATTGCCGAGTTGAGTGCTTTCTCGTGCTCGGCCTTCATCAGAATCACACCACCGCGCGGACCGCGCAGTGTCTTGTGCGTGGTCGTGGTCACCACATCGGCATGTGGCACCGGGTTCGGGTAATAACCGGCAGCGATCAGACCGGCGTAGTGCGCCATGTCCACCCACATGATGGCGCCCACTTCTTTAGCGATCTTGGCAAAACGCTCGAAATCGATGCGCAATGCATAGGCCGAGGCACCGGCCACGATAATGCGCGGCTTGTGTTCACGGGCCAGCTTTTCTACCTGGTCGTAATCGATCTCTTCTTTTTCGTTGAGGCCGTAGGAAACGACGTTAAACCACTTGCCGGACATATTGAGCGGCATACCGTGGGTCAGGTGACCCCCTTCGGCCAGGCTCATGCCCATGATGGTGTCGCCCGGCTTGGCAAAGGCCATCAGCACGGCCTGATTGGCCTGCGAACCCGAATTCGGCTGCACGTTGGCGGCATCAGCGCCGAACAATGCCTTCAAACGATCAATCGCGATCTGCTCAACCACGTCAACATGCTCGCAACCACCGTAGTAGCGCTTGCCCGGATAACCTTCGGCGTACTTGTTGGTCAATTGCGAACCTTGTGCCTGCATCACGGCATAGGAAACGTAGTTTTCCGAGGCGATCAGTTCGATATGATCTTCCTGGCGGCGGTCTTCCGCCTGAATGACTTGCCAGAGTTCGGGATCAACTTGCTGCAGGGTGTCGCGGGCTGAGAACATAAGAAACCTCGGGATTCAGTCAAAATCGGACAAAACAGAAATCGGGAGCACCGGCAGCCGCCGGTTGGAGCCAAGGCGGTGATTTTACAGGATTTCGTCGCGGCTGGCGCCTGTCAGGTGTTCAGTTTTGCCCCAAGCGACCATTGTCCAGCGCAAACCCGCTTCTTCAGCTTCAATATCCAGCCAATTCAGGCCAGCATTAGGGATCGGTGCATCACGGGGGCCGGTCAAGGGGCGCCCCATGGCACGGCGATAAAGCAGATCCAGCACCCCGCCATGGGTGACCAGGATGACCGCATGATCGGCTTGCTGGCTCGCCAAATCCCAAAGGGAGCGCTCAATACGTTCGAGCATTCCCTGTAAAGGCTCGGCGCCACCGGGCGCCGCATCCAGTTCAGCGCGTGCGACAAGTGCCGCATAATCTGCCGGGTTCTGCGCTTCGGCCTCTGTCTGTGTCTTTCCCTCAAATTGCCCGTAATGACGTTCGCGCAACCCGGGATCACTCACTACAGCCATACCCAGGGCGTGCGCGATCTCATCGGCCGTTTGCCGGGCACGCATCAGATCGCTGCTCACAATGGCTGCAAAAGGTGTTTGCTGGTGGCGATTCAGTAAATAACGTCCGGCAGCTTCGGCCTGGGCCAAGCCCAATTCATTGAGCGGCACATCCTGGTGCCCCTGCAGCCGACGATCGGCATTCCAGGAGGTCTCCCCGTGGCGGACGATACAGCAGCGCATCAGGCCCCTGCCACCATCATTCGATCCAGCAGAATGGCCCCGGATTGTTTGGCACTGCGGCTCAACCGGTCTTCGGCAATCGCTACGATGCCCTGCATCATGTCTTTAAGATTACCGGCAATGGTGATTTCTTCTACGGGGTAGGCAATCTCGCCGTTTTCAATCCAGAAACCGGCAGCGCCGCGGGAGTAATCCCCGTTCACGTAATTCACACCCTGGCCCAGCAGTTCGGTCACCAGCAACCCGCGCCCCATTGTCTTCATGAGCGACTGGAGATTCGAGTGAGCCGCCCGCGTATCACGCAGAAAGAGATTGTGGCTGCCGCCGCCGTTAGCGGTTGGCGCCATGCCAAGTTTGCGGGCGCTATAGACCGACAGGAAATATCCTTCAAGGATGCCTGCACGCACCACATCGCGATCACGCGTTGCCAGACCATCCCCATCAAAGGGTGCACTGGATTGACCGCCGCGCAGCAGTGGGCGCTCTTCCAACACCACAAAGTCGGGCAGAATTTGGGTGCCCAGCGCCCCTTCCAGAAAAGAGCTTTTGCGATAAAGGGCACCACCAGACGCCGCATGCACCAGACTCCCGACAATGGTTGAGGCAATCGGCGCTTCAAAAATGACCGGCACTTCACCCGTCGGGCACTGTCGCCCACCCAAGCGGGCCACGGCCCGCTGCGCTGCCTTGAGTCCAATTTCTGCCGCGGGCGGAAACTGCGTGGCTGCCCGCACCGATTCGTACCAATCATCACGCTGCATGCCATGCTCATCCGCCGCGATGAGGGCGCAGCCCATGCTGTGCCGACTGGTCGGGTAACCGCCCAGAAAGCCAAGGCTGTTGGCCATGATGAAGTGTCCCTGATGCGTTGAGACAGAAGCGCCTTCAGAATTTTGAATGGCCGGCGAATAGGCCAGTCCGGCTGCTTCGCATTCGCGCGCCAGATTGACGGCGGTTTCCACCGATGGCGCCCAGGGATGAAAAAGATCCAGATCCGGTACAGGGCCCAGCATCAATTGCTCGACATCCGGCAAACCGGCACAGGGGTCTTCTGCGGTAAAACGGGCAATATCTAGGGCGGCACGCACCGTGGCCTGCAGGGCCTCGCCGGAAAAATCGCTGGTCGAGGCATAACCCTTGCGCTGCCCCAGATAGACGGTCACCCCCACCTGCTTGTCGCGATGGTGTTCGATGGTTTCGACCTCGCCCTGGCGCACATTGACGCTCTGCCCAAAGCCCTCAGAGATCTCAACTTCTGAAGCGGAAGCCCCGCCGACTTTTGCCAAATCGATGACATCGGTCGCAATACGGGACAATGCCTCACGCGTGTGGGCAAAGAGCGGGTCGTTCGTTGAAACGTCTGCAACGTGGCTGGTCATGGAGCAATCATCAGGGGTTTTATGTTCGGTTGGTATGATAGCGGCAAAACGCCCCCGTACCGAATACGCAGATCGACAGAAATTACTATGCCCTTTCACGCCAGCAAGCCGCCCAGTCACTTTCATACCCGCCAGGGTCAGGAAGTCGTTAACGCTGAACCCGAACCCAAGACCGAGTCACGTCGGCCCAGCAAAACCAAGGCCAAAGAAGAAATGGACGCCCTGCAAGAGTTGGGCAAGCGTCTGGTGGAGGTCAGCAATGATCGCCTGAAGAAGCTGGATATTCCTGAAATTCTGGCTGATGCGGTACGCGAAGCTAAACGTATCTCGTCATTTGGTGCCCTGCGCCGTCAGATGCAGTACATCGGCAAACTGATGCGCGACGTGGATGTCGAACCGATTCAGGAAATGCTGGACGAAATCGACGGGGTATCCAACAAAGCCAATGCCCGCTTCCACGCGCTGGAAAAACAGCGGGACAAGCTACTGGCCGATGAATCGGTGATTACAGCGTTAAAAAACCAACATCCGGATCTGGACGTTACCGCTTTACGCACGCTGCGCCGTAACGCCCTCAAAGAACAGGCCGAGCAAAAGCCCCCCAAGGCTTACCGGGCGATTTTCCAGTTGCTTAAATCGCTGGAACAGGCCAACTCCACAGAAGCAGAAACGCCTGCTGAAGAGGACAGCGACCGCTAATCTCAGAAGGCCGGTGACGACCGCGGTAAGCCTTTAACGGCAATCGACTGCAATAGCTGCACGGTAAGCGCCGCACCGAACCCGGTGGTATCGGTTCCGATGGCCCCTAAGCCACCTTTGCAGGTGGCAGCGGACAAGTCCAGATGCAGCCATGCGGCGTCGTCCACGAAGCAATTCAAGAATCGTGCGGCCAGAATATGATCCGCTTCGCCATCCAGCGTGCACTGCTTGATATCGGCGACCTGACTTTCCAGGGCACTGTCATAATCATCAGGCATGACAAACGGCATCAGCCGTTCACCCGCTGCCGCACCTACCTCTTCCAGTCGGGCGCCTAAATGGCGCTGCGAGGCAAAGAACCCGCTCATCCGGTTACCGAGCGCCGTGGTCATACTGCCTGTCAGCGTAGCAAAATCCAGCACCATATCCGGTTTTGCCGCAGCCGCCAGCGTTAACGTATCCGCCAGCACCATCCGCCCTTCGGCATCGGTATGCACAATCTCGATCGTACTGCCGTTGAGCGCAGTCACCACATCACCCTGACGGTACGCGCCCGGGCCAATATCATTTCGTGAAAGCGCCAACCAGGCATCAACACGCACCGGCAACTGCAGTCGTGCTGCCGCCTGAATCACCGACAGCGCAATGGCCGCACCGGCCATGTCTTCATGCATACCGGCCATGTAACGCGCCGGTTTCAGATTGTGCCCGCCCGTATCAAAGCAGATGCCCTTACCCACCAGTGCCACATACGGCAATGCTTGCGTCGCCGATTTATCCTTGGGGTCACGTTTAACCGGTTTTACTTTAGGCACATAAGTCAGGCGGACAATGGCCGCATCCTGCTCAGGACTTCCTTGAGCCACGGCCAGAAAAGCCCCGGCCTTCATCTTTTTTAATTGCGCCACATCGTAGGTGTCGCAACGGATGCCCAACCCCTTGATTTGCCCAGGAATCAACGCACGAAAGGAACCTGGCGTCAGTTGGTTGGGCGGCAAGACGCAAAGGGCTCGCGTTAGCGTATTGGCCTCAGCTGTAGCCATAACGCCCGCCAATGACGTCGACAGGAAGGCCTGATCGCGAGCGCCCACCCAAAGCCGAATCTCCCCTGTTTTTCCCGACTTGGCGGTACCTGCTGCTTTGGTTGTCTTATCTGCGGCCACCGTCTTCGGCATCGACACACGATTCACCGCTGCGACGTAGGCTGCATCGGGCATCGCACTGGCGACAAAGCCTGCCGAACCATGA
>Ga0209066_10005812_pt1 | contig 12836 bp, 12 predicted proteins | sample All_14_2_FD_187198 | JGI IMG/M metagenome (GOLD analysis project Ga0209066, IMG submission 187198) | Freshwater microbial communities in response to fracking from Pennsylvania, USA - Allegheny Zone_MetaG_DW_15 (SPAdes) (version 2) ...
TTTTAAAATCTTATCCATAGCTCGTAATTCAAGTTTAAATTCGGAGCACTCCACAGTCCTTTCTCGTCTTCTTATTCAGGATGGCTAGCCTCCTTAAGTTCTTGTCCGGACTTGTGAGGATTGGAGGATAGTGGCTGGGTCTCTTCGTGAGTATCAATTTTGTACTTGGTAACGAATAGCTCATCTACCCCCCGAATGTGTAACTAAAATACAACATTAGCTATACATCTCGGTCCTCTATCATCGCCACAAACATACGAGGTACTAGATTTAGAGATCTCTTTTTTTGATAATATAATAAGAGAGTAGGGCAAAGATCACTGCCCAGACAGACACAATCACAACATCTAGTATATCAATATAAGTTCTAAAATTTACGCCAAACATTCGCATTAGTCCACTGTTTGGAATATCAATAAGGCGACCTATTGAGGCTAACGGATAAATTCGTTGTAGCCATTCAGGGGAGTAGTGATGGGCTATAGGTTCTAAAATTACGGAGTATCCAAGAAGGATACCTATGGCAAATAAGGCTTTTTTCACAAGAATTCCGATTAATAATGCGAGCATTCCAAACGAAAAAACTTCAAGAAAGTAAGCAGCGAGGTAGTTAATTTTATCAAAGAAGAGGATCCATGAAGAGTCCTTTGAATGAATTAAGCCTAAAAGAAGACCATTTAAAAAGAGTAGAATAACCAAAGCTAGTGAGATGATAAAGACTAGGATTATCTTTGCTGTAACAATTTCTCTTCTACTTAGGCCATCAATGACGTTTTGCCTTAAGGTTCTATAAGTAACTTCATTGGTTACAAGAAGGGTGATTAAGAGAGCAGGAAACAGTAGGAAGAAACGCATTCCGGCAAGGTAGGTTAGATTATGCCAGATATTGGGGAATTCATATAGAGAAAATTGGGGGATAGGAATCGGAGCGTTAGATGGGCCTTTAACATTTTCATTAATAAAAGGCTCAATTCCCCAGTAGAGGGTGGTGAGCCCTACCGTTAGAATAATAGCCATACCCCAGAAGATCCAGTAACGGCTGATTTTATTATACTCAATCTTAAGTAGTCTAAACATGTTTTAGCTATTAGAGGGGTTTCTTAATAATTCAAGAAATTGGGTTTCTAATGATCTTTGGCGGTATGCCAAATGGTTTAAGTATATTCCGTTTTGACATAACCAATGATTAAGATCAGCAGGACTAGGTTTTTTGGAAAAACTGACTAGAAGGAGGCCATTTTCTTGTTTCACCGTTGTAACATGGTCAAATTTGAGGAGTTGCTGCTGTAAAGCTACCATGTCTTCAGCTCCGATCTCAAGTGTGTCTGTTGTTCCGAGAATGCTGTCAACGGCGCCAGAGAAGAGTAGCTGACCTTTTTTTATGATCGCTACATGTGAACAGATTTTTTGAACCTCATCAAGTAAATGGCTTGCAAGAATGATAGTGATTCCTTTCGAGGCGATTTTTGTTACTAATTGACGAATTTCGGCAATACCTTGGGGATCTAGTCCATTAGTAGGCTCATCAAGTATTAGTGCTTGAGGATTGCCTAGAAGGGCTGCTCCAATAGCGAGTCTTTGTTTCATGCCGTAGCTGAAAGTCCGAAATTGGCTTTCTGCACGTTCATATAGGCCTACCGTAGTCAAGACCTCGTCAATAGTAGAGAAATCAACGCCTTTAATTCTTGCGGCAAGTTTTAGGTTATTTCTAGCACTTAGATATGGATAGAAGTTAGGGGTTTCAAGAACAGACCCAATTCTTTTTCTGATTTCATGCGATGGTTCTTGTCCAAACCATTTGTAACTTCCATTAGATTGATGGACCACTCCAAGCACCATTCCTAAAGTTGTGGTTTTTCCACTACCGTTAGGACCTAAAATGCCGAAAACCTCTCCTTGGTTTATGGAGAGGTTTAGGTTTTTTACGGCTTCTATTTTGCCGTATTTTTTGCTTAAGCCTTCGATTTGAAGAATTGAATTCATGAAGTTAATGTTAGAGGCGGATCATAAAGGATGCTTTAATCATAAAAGGGTAAACCTTTTTGTTTTGAATAGGCCCTTTGTCGAGGTAACTTAGACGATGGAATGCTTGAATTCTTACAACTTTGAATAAGTTTTCTATGCCATAGGAGACTTCAACATAGGGTTTTTCCCAAGACATAGTTCTGAAAGGGGTACTCTCCTTGCCGTTGTACGAGGGAGCTAACAACCCGTCTGGATTATCTCCGCCAGGATTACCATTTTCATCAAACGTACGAATATAATTTTTGTTGTCATAGCTGGAGAAGATGACATTTACACCAGCCACTTCACGAAGTTTTAGTCTTTTTAGTAGTGGAATTCGGTTGAATAGTAATCCATCAAAATGATGCAATATAATTGCTTCGACTGATTCATCAGCTGCAAACTCGAAAAAGTTCATGAGATTATAGCTTTTCTCTGATGAGAATATTGGCTCGTTTCCTTGAAATATAGTAGCAAGAGGATAGGGGACTTTGCCGAAAACTTTAGATGCGGTAATGTTATAATCTAACCTTCCTAAGTATCCAGTATTCCAGAAGCGTTGAACATTGAGAGAAAGCTTGGTGTAGCTAAAATCACTTCCGAGCACATCTTTTACTCCAACGGTAGCTTTAAAGGTCCATACATTACCTCTAAGAGATTCTGCACCAAAGCGCCAGTTATCTTCAACAAGCCAAACTCTTTTTGCAGAATAGCTAGTTACGAAGGTGAAATCAGTAGATCTGAAATCGGTTTGGATATTATTTTTGTCATCATACCATGCGAAGGTATAGTCGCCTAACGGTTGGAAATGTTTGTGATTTACTATGAATTTACTATTCCAACCACGCCAATGGTCAGTTTCGTACCAGATGCGAGTTTGGTCAGTCAGGCTCATTCTTTGGAGATAACCAAATTGGCTGGAGAAGATAAATAACCAATTAAGAAAAACATGTGATTCGAGAAAGTCAGGGTCAATACCTAGTCTTTCAATATCATATTGATGTCTGATGCCTATCTTTTCCCATTTGGATCGATCTAGGAAATATTCAACTTGACCATTATATTTTAACTTGGTGTCTTTAAAACCATAAGCTAAGTGGCCTTTTAGGATCCATTTTTTGTTCCAATTAATATTTGTCTGCAATGTTCCTTGGAATCGGAAGCCTTCAATGTCATTATATCCAAACATGGTATACCAGTGACCCAGTTGAACATATTTGAAATTGTAATAGCCATCCCAAATAATTCTTATGGCTCGACGAATAGTTGAAATTCTAGGAGACTTTCTTAAAGAATCGATAACCGAATAGGATCTTTCTACCGTTTCAGCATCCGTAATCATTTTTCGTCTTTCGACTTGCCAATACTCTTCTTCTTTATTTCTACTATTGGGGTCTATTTCAAGATTTTGTTGATAGAATTTAATGGGTTTTGGTTGATTCACAACAAAATCTTTGTTTGCTATATAAAACTTACCAATAAGCCCTGCAGTGGAATCCCCTAAATCTTGTAAGTCAACAAGAACTCGAGTTTTTGAAGGTACAAAAGTTTGATTATCGGTTACCTGTTCGTAGTCTTGTTGGATTTTATAACGTTCAATAAAGTTTATATTAGCAGTAGGTAGTATTTCAAGGTCAATTCTACGAAGGGCATAGTTGTTTTTTGAAATCCAGATTTTCCCGCTAAAGAGTAAATCAACATTATTTCTTGGTTTTACTTTTAGCTCAATACAGGAATCGTTGTCGATTGGGATGGTATCTTGAATGTAGTAATCGTAGAATGAAAGAGATCCAGCCCCGATCGGTGATAAGAAAGATCTTTCAAGTATATTAACAAAGTTGTCATTAAAATTATATTCTTGGAAGGCCTTCCCAATAAATTGTTCAAAGATTTGAAAGTTTTCTATAACTAATCCAGTGATTTTATTGCCTTGAACTATTGTCTTCTGTCTTTTTGGATCTTTTAGATAATAGACATCACTGAGTTGTTCTGTTATGAAGAAAGGTAGAACGACTTGCCCATGCTCCCCAGCTGCCTTTTGAAGAGAGTCAAAGATTGGCGCAAAGGGCTTCATTGTCTTAGAATTCCTGAATTTTTCAGTTATCTTATCCAAGGAGATGTCAATCTTGGTATAGCTTTTATATTCATAAGCATCAAGATTGTTCATGTTGAAATTGTTCTTGTTTTCGCGGGCTTTTCTAATTATTTCATAAGCTGGATTTTCACCTGCTTTAATTACAACAAGGCCTAAGTCGAAGGAGGTTGGTTTTAGTTGAAAGTCGATGGTTTGTGCAATACCTCTTTTTACTTTCTTGCCACGTCCTTTGTAGTTTAGCACTAAAACATGCAGAGAATCGGTAGGATTATCAGTCTTAATGGAGTAATTTCCGTCGAAATCACTGGTGGTTCCGATTGTTGTTCCTTTAAAGAAAATGTTAGCAAAAGGAATGGGTTCATTAGTCTGAGCATCGGTGATCTTTCCCTTGATGAAAGTTTGTTTGCTTTGAGCAAATAGGGAAAAAGGGATGCAGATAATAATGAGGAGAAAGAATTTTTTGGTAAGGTATGCTTGAAATGCCATAAGGTGATATTCCTTTAATTACTTTACTCTTAATATTTTTGTAGCTATAAAACAGTGTGTTTACCTAAATGTTTTGTTTTTCTCAATCGGTTTTTTTACAAATGCAGAGCATGCGAGCGGAAAACAGGTAATTTTGTTATCAAATTACATAGACGCAAAATGAAGACTAGGGTTACACTGATGCTGTTTTTACTTATTCTAGGACAACTATCTTGGTTGAAAGCTACATTAGCAACCAGTGATGATAGTCCCTATAGATTATTTCACATAGCAAGATCAAAAAATGCTAATTTAGTCTGCTATGATATTAATTTAAAAGGCACATCTCCTGATGAGGACAGTCCGATTCATGTATATTGGATCAATAGAACCGATCATCCGGGAGAACGAAGTGAATTGAGTTATATTCAAAGAACAATGGCATATGGCTACTCTTCAAAGAAATTAAAAGATGGTACTTTTGAGGTTTCATTGGTAGCTTTTCCTGAGCGAAAATTGGTTGTGCTTAAGGAGGCAAATATATGGCGTAGCAGAATTACAATAAATGGCAAGACCGCATGGCTTCAGAAGATATATGTGCAGGCTAAACCAGAAAGTTTTATGAAGGTAGCTTGGATAGAGCTTACCGGCATTGATACAAAAACCGGTTCGACTTTAACAGAGCGAATTATTCAGAAATAATTTGAATTAGTTATTACTAAGAAGAAAGAGGGTGCCTCTTAGTAAGAGGCACCCTCTTAAGTTTTATTTAAACATCTTAATTTTTTCATCAATGTGATTGACGGGCTCTTCGTCCATAATCTCTCTCATTGTGTTTTTTAACTTGATGTGTTGAATAAACAGGTCATGTTCAGGAACCACGTTTTCAGAGTGCATTGGGCTCTTGAAATAGAATGATAACCATTCTTGAGTTCCTGAGAAGCCAATACGATGAGCTAGGTTCATTAGAAGAACTAAGTCAAGGGCAATAGGGGCAGCAAGAATAGAGTCGCGGCATAAAAAGTCAATTTTAATCTGCATGGGATAGTTGAGCCAACCGAAGATATCGATATTATCCCATCCTTCTTTGTTGTCTTTTCTAGGAGGATAGTAGTTAATTCTGACTTTATGGTAGTAGTCTTTGTAGAGTTCGGGATAGAGTTTCGGTTGAAGAATGCTTTCAATAACAGAAAGCTTACTTTCCTCTTTAGTCTTAAATGACATAGGATCATCTAAAACTTCACCATCTCTGTTACCTAAGATATTAGTTGAGAACCAACCTTCTAAACCAAGCATTCTCATCTTAAGCATAGGAGCTATAATGGTTTTTACCATGGTTTGACCAGTCTTGAAGTCTTTACCGGCGATGGGGATTTTCTTTTCATCGGCAAGTTGATGTACACATTTCATGTCAACGGTTAGGTTAGGAGCGCCGTTGATAAATGGAGTGTTTTCAAGTAGTGAAGCCCATGCATAAATCATGCTTGGTGCAATGTCTTCATGATTTTCAGCTAGCCCTTTTTCAAAGCTTTCTATAGAGTTGTGGACATCAGATGGTTTAATAAAAACCTCAGTACTTCCACACCAGATTGTAACAAGATCAGTCAGGTGGTTTTGAGATTTAAAAGAGCGAATATCTGCTCTAACCTGCTCTACGAGTTCCGCTTTTGTATTCCCCTTTTTTATATAAGTTCCTTCTAGTCTTTTAACATAATTTTGGTCAAAGACAGCTTTCATTGGACGAAGTGCACTTAACTCATCCTTAATGGGATCAAGGTCTTTGTCTAATAGAACTTCAGCAGTTTTAGCTCCATCATAAGCACTTTCATCTCTAATGTCCCAACCTCCAAAGACGATATTGCTAAGGTCATAGAGAGGAAGAAAGTCTTTAATCTTTGGGAAGTTATTTTCTTCACGCTTTCCAATTCGAATGGTAGCCATTTGTGTTAAAGACCCTACTGGTACTCCATAACCTTTTCTTACGGCCATAACGCCGGCAATAAAAGTAGTAGCAACAGCACCGTTCATTCCTACAACAAGTACTCCTAACTTGCCGGTAGGCTTTTCAGGTTTTCTTTCCATTATTTACGAATTATATTGATAATATTTAAGAAAAATAGGTTTCAAATTCTCAATGTCATTTATAATAAGGTCGGCTTCTTTGCTCCTTAGTTCTTCTTTCCAACTTCTGGACTTGAGCCAAATGGTATTGAAGCCAACAGATTTAGCAGGAATAATGTCTCGATCATAAGAGTCTCCTATTACAACAGAATGATTTGGTAAACAATCTAATGCTTTACTAGCAAGGAGAAAAATATTAGGATCAGGTTTTCGAATTCCAACTTCTTTGGAATCAATAACGACTTTAAAGAGATCTTCAATTTTAAATTCTTTTAAAACGGTACCCATATTGCCATAGAAGTTACTAACGATACCTAAATCATAGTTTTGACTCAATAGCTTAAGCAAGGATCGTACCTTGTTCATGTTATTTAAAACAGAATTGTAGCAAAAATCTAGAATTATCAAATGGTATCTTCTAATTTCTTCTTCAGAGATATGGCCTCCTTGAGATAGATAGTTTAATTGCTGCTCAATTTGAAGTGAAATGGTCTCTTTAAAAGTAAAATCAGGTTTGATGTAATTGCTGAGTAACTCCTCACCAATCTTGACAAAAGCCTTTTCATAATCACGCTTTTCAATCTTTACACCAGCTGCTTGGTAACCATCCCAATACGCCTCACTCCAGTGAACTCCATTTGTGTCAAGAGTCCCACCAAAATCGAATAGTATAGATTTAATTTGGTTCATTAGTCTAGTTTTTAGTCGTAGCAGATGATAATCTTAGAAGAATAAGGCCAACGAGAATCCAAAAAAACTCCCTTATTCTTGTTACAAAACTCACAAATACGCCAAGTGCAGGGGTGAATTTTAAACTTTCGAAAACTAACCATAAGCTTCCTTCTCTTGTCCCTAATTGTAAAGGGATAAAGAAGAATAAATTTGCAATTAAAGAAGAGGCTGCTGAAATATAAATTGATGATAGAATTCCTATATCGACAGAAATTGCCTGCATAATAAAATAGAACTCTAATGCGCCAACAATTCGGGCAAAATACTCAAGAGCTAATGCTTTATAAAAAGCTCCTCTTCGATTATTGTATAGGTCAATAACCTGATTTTCTATGTTTGTAAGTGTAGTCTCTTTTTTATATAGGTTATTAACCATTTTTTTAAGAAATGGGAATCTTCCAAAGAAACGTAACATAGAATACACGACCCCCTTTTTATGCCATATGTAGAATACCCAGATCATTAAAGATAAAACTAAAAGAACTATACCCATAGAAATATAGGTAGATCCGGTGAGGACTATGCTCCAAAAAGAACTAAGAGTGATAAGAATTATTGCTGTTATCCAAAAAAAGAAATGAGATAGTATATGCATCATATTGTAAAGGATAATAGAAGAGGTAGCCTTTTCAATTCCAATACTTTTTTGCATGTTAATTACTTTATATGGTTCGCCTGCTAATCCAACTACAGGTGTAATATAGTTGATTGAAAATCCACTGATGGTCAATTGAAGAAGTGTTTTAAAGCTAACTCCTTCAATTTTACCTAAGATGACCAGCCAAGCGGCAGTATTCATAATATAAATAACTAGCCAAATTCCTGTAATAGGTAAAAGCCACCATCCTGTCTTTGCTACATTGGAAACAATGTTGTCGAAGCCAAAATCCCAGACTAAAAAGATTAACATTATCAGTCCGATAAGAAAAAAGGCGATATTTAGTGACTTACTTTTCATTTCTTAATTTTTCGCATTCTGCACAAGAGCAAAATGATGTTTACTTATCATTTCTTGTCTAATGATCATATACACAAATATGATATTTAGTACAGTAATTTCGAAAATCCAATACCAAATAAGATGGCCGGATAAAACAGAGATAAAAATAGCAATTGCTCGTGTGTTAAATGTTAAAATATTGGTATACTTCATAAGTGGTCTATTGTCTTTTCTGAAGCTTTGAATCAACCACTCTGGAAGTTGATCTGGATATTTAATTTTAACTAAGCTGACGAGACGTTGAAGGTTTTTAGTGAGAAGTTCTTGCTCTTTTACATAATTTTTGTAGTTAGCAAGGAATAATTTATTAATAAAGTTATCCTTCCAGGAGAGCTTGTTGTATTGATCAATGATTTTTTCGGAATTATCAAATTCGCTACCACTTGAGCCCTTAATAAAGAAAAGGTGTGCATTTCTATAATAGTCAGCTACAGCAGCTTGTAAGACATGAAAGAGGCCTGTTAGAGCCGCAAACCCCCATATCCAAGAATCGTAGCCTTCGTTTTGCAGTCGCAAGACAAAGTGTATATAAATACTAACAAACCAGAAGTTACCAGCTAATCCATCAAGAATTCTTCCTAACTGCGTTTTATTATTAGTCATTCGGGCAAGTTGCCCATCTGCGCTATCTAGCGAATTAGCAATAATTAAACTAATGATTCCAGCAATGTTAATCCAAATATTTTCATAATAAAAAAGATGGCCAGCCAAGACTCCCCAAAAAATACTTATGATTGTAAGTGTATTTGGCGTTATGGATGCTTTTTCACTAAATTTAGCAATTAGATATCCAATTTTTCTATAAAAATAGATGTCAAGGAATTCTTCAGTGTCTAGAGATTTATATGTTTGGCTTATTTTATTCATCGCTATTGAACCTGTTAAGGAAGTCTAAATTACGGGATAGAGAATTTTATGTTTAATAAGCTCAGAAATGTACTCAGAAGCTTTATTTCGAATTGGAGCAAAGCTTGGCCAGTCATTGAGATCAATAATAAAAATGTTGCCTAATGGGTCAATTACAGCATCGCCGCCATAGATGTCTACATCCAATATGTCAGCACATCTGGCAGCAATATTTGATAATTCATTCTCATTAAAGGTGAGTTTTCTAGATCCTGGATGGTAGTACCAATGAAAAAAGTCACTATTTCTAACTGCATAGAACTTAACTACATCTCCATCAATTTGTTCTTGAACTACGGCATCAATAATGCCTCTTCTATGGTATTCTCTGACGGTGCTTTCTAGCTCTTCGCGACTATAAACTAGAGTAACGTCTTCTCTATGTATTGCATGTACATCTCCTCTTTTAATCCAAACTTTAAAAGATCCATTAATTGAAGGCAAATCGAAATTGGGGAGGGGTTTGTTACAATCAATTATGTAACTTTTAGGGAAAGGTATTTTATTCGCAGGTAGAATCTCTGCTGTTCGAGCGCGATAACAATTTGCTACACCTCTTGTTTTATTAATGATGATAGTCCCTCTTTTTTCCAAAGATTTAAGTATGTCAAGTGCGTAACGACTACGAATCATACTAAAAATCACATCAAATTCTTTTAAAAGATCTATACTGATCTCATCTTCGCCAAATAGCTCAATAATGAATCCCTGTTTTTCAAGATTTTCTATGGTCAGCTTTAAAATAAGCGCATCATTCTCTATATGGTTTGGAGAGTATCTATGACCTCGAGATATTGCTGCAATACGCATTTGAATAGTGGTTATGTGATTTTAAAGGCTCTTCTGGTTCAGTTCTTGAAGTAATTTTAAGCCAGCTTCAGTCGAGATTCCTCTGACATAATTTATAATAAGATTTTCAAAAATAATCTTCCTGTTGTCTTCACTATGCCTGATGATGTCAGGTGCAAGAGCCAAATTGGTATGTTCTAGGAGCACTCGGGCAGCGATTGCAAGATGAATATCAGGTCTAATAAATCCTTGTTCAATTCCAATTTCTAGAAAATTGACGATCTCTTTCTGTTTTTCAATACTATTTCGATAAATGCAGTCTTTCCACAAGTTAGGATAGAATCGTTCAATGTCTTGAAAAAACAGTGGATTTATGTGCTGGAAGACCTGCAGATGATGACTAGCAATTTTAAAGAGAGCTACCAGAACATTTTCACTATCTGCAATAATGGCAGTTGATTCTTTTGTCCGTGTCTCTTCGAAATATTGAATACATGCCTTTACAAGCTCTTCTTTGTCTGAGAAGATTTCATATACGGTTCTCTTTGATGCCCCTGCATCTTGGGCTATCTGATCCATCGTTACACTTCTGACCCCATATGCGAGGAATCGTTTAACCGCACATTCTACCAATCGTTTTTGTAATGGTTCCATATTTTCTAACTTGTTGCAAAGGTAGAAAACTATTTTGGTTTATGGAGTTTTCTTGAGTAAAAAAATAACTATTTTAAAAATTCACTAGCTAATTGAATATCGCTAACATGATCAATATCAATAATTTTAGAGAATTCATAAGCTTCAAGATAGTAATTTTTGTTAATTAGTTCCTGTTGGAAATTTCTCATTTTTAAAAGCCCATTTTCTATAGATTGTCTTAAAATAGGTAGAACAGTAGGGGTGAAGTAATAAAAACCGCCACTTACAAATGAGGCATTTTCCTCTTCTGATTGAAATCTTAAAATTCTTCCATCATTATTAGTTTCAACCCAAAGCGGTTTTTCATCATCAACAAATCGAGTAACGGCCATTACCCCATCATACTCTTTATGCTGGATACAATACTTAATAAACTCTTGGAACTCATTTTCTTTGAATACTGGGTCAATTGTTGTAAGTAAAAATGGAGCATCTTCAAGATATTCACTAAGTTCAAAGAAGCTATGCATTGAACTTTCAGTCGTTTTTACTTTGATGTAAATTGGTGTTTTAGACTTTATGGCTTTAACATAATCAAAGAGCTCTGGATAGATGTCATTAACAATGATATGAATAGCTTGAAAACCGTTGTTTTCAGCTCGTTTCACCATTTTGTCTATAAGCGTTTCACCATTTATTTTAACTAGTGGCTTTGGTACGTTTAGCCCTTCTTGTCGTAGCCGTGATCCTTCGCCAGCAGCGATTATTGCCAATTTCATTTGTCGTAGAAAGTTTATAACTCAAACATTAAAACCATTAAATAAGCTGTCTCTATGACATTTCGTCAATGATGATCAATCATGGTATCTCTGTTTGATCTTTATTAGTGTTTGATTGAACAACATGGATTGTGCCAAATATGTGAAAAAAAAGGTTTTTGAGCATTCATTGATCATAATTCTATCTGAGTAAATTACCATTTCCCGTAAAATAGATTCTTTCAAAATCAATGATATAGTATGGATAGGAGGTTATAAGAAAGAGAGGTAGCCGTTAGTTTTAATGATCTCTAAATCTAAAAATGAAGGAATGGCTGGGCTATTAACTGATTTTTTATTCAAACTATTGAGAGAATTCCTTTTATACTTACCCATGTGCCAAGGGCAATAAGAATTAAACCAAGAAAGTTTATTATATAGCCAAGCGTGGCTATTCTAATTTTAAGTCTATACTTAGCAAGAATTACGGAAAGAAGATAAAACCAGATAATGCTGCCCAATGCTATAAAGAAAGCATAGATTGTACTTATTAAAATAGGATAGGCTGGTTTTGAATCATTACTTGGTTTATTTATTGTTTTTTGGGTGAAGTTGAGGTCGCTGGAGATTACATTACTAGAATCTGATGGAGTAATCTTGGAGATCTCTTCAACATTTTTTCTCAGCATTTGATCTAAACCTCCGGTATTGAAACCTAACCAGGCAACTAGCGAAATGGTCAAGAATGACGAGGTTAGCCATCCAAGAAAGAGAGTGGGATTAAGAAAGTTTATGAGAAAGCCAGATATAAAACCATTGCGTCCTTGTTTAAGAATCTTCTCCTCTTGATTAGGAAGGCTAATCTTGGTTTTGAATATTTTAATTCCTATGGCAATTATAAAAAAAGATCCAAGAATGAGTGCATATGGGATATAGGGTCTGTAAAGGTGATAAGTTTCTGTGAGGCCGAGTACTCCAAGGAAAACATAAACGAAATCAGCAAAAGAAGCCCCAAGTGCAGCTAAAATGCAGAATCTTAGTCTACCTGATAAAGCATTACTAGTTATCAAGATACTAATCGGACCAGCTATTGGCATAGAGAAGATAAAACCTGCCAAAAGTCCAATTAAGGCTATGGTTATGAATGGGGAAATCATTAGGTGCCGATTTTATCTATTTTTATGGCTAACTCATTTGCGATATTAAAATCCTCTGGCGTATCCATCTCCATACAAAGCAGATCCCCCACAGAGATTGGAAGTATTTTTAGACCATTTAAGATGCTTTTTTCAAAGGCAACTTCATAATAATCATCTACTTGCTTTAATTC
>Ga0209066_10005813_pt1 | contig 12835 bp, 8 predicted proteins | sample All_14_2_FD_187198 | JGI IMG/M metagenome (GOLD analysis project Ga0209066, IMG submission 187198) | Freshwater microbial communities in response to fracking from Pennsylvania, USA - Allegheny Zone_MetaG_DW_15 (SPAdes) (version 2) ...
CGAGGCATCGCGCTTGAAGTGCAGTGCGGTGCGCAAGTGGCCGGGGCGCGGCCACCACAACCACAGGCCGCTGAGCGTGGAGGCCATCAGCAGCAGGCCCGCCACCGCCACGGCCTTGTGCCCCAGCTCATCGAGCAGCAGCGTGTAGTGCAGGTCAAACAGCCAGGTCATCACCGTCTGGCCCCAGAAGCGGCTGGCCAGCACCTCGCCTGTTTCGCCATCCACCGTGACCAGCAGCGGCGCAAAGTGACGGCCAGCGGTTTCAGCCGGACGCAGGTAGCGCGCGGTGACCAGCGCTTGGCCGGGTACGGGCAGTTCGATGCGCCAGCCGCCGGTGCGTTGCGGGTGGGCCTGGCTCAGCGCCTGAGCCACCCGTTCCATCAAGATCGGGCCGGCCGCTGGGCGCGGCGCGATGCGGGCATCGAACAGCGGCTCCAGATCGGGGTAAAACACCAACGCGCTGCCGGTCAGCCCCAGCAGCACGAACCACACGCCCAGCCCCAGGCCCAGCCAGCGGTGCAGCCGCAGCCAACGGGCCCGCAGGACTTGGCGGTGTGACGTCATGCGGGGATCAGAACGAAGCGCTCAGCGCCAGCGAGAACGCGCGCGGCGTGCCGCGCGAGTGCAGCGATTGGCCGGCCAACGTGGATTCGAGCCGCGTCGTCACCGAGGTATCCCACCAGACGTATTCGCTGTACCGATCGGTCACGTTGCGCACCTGGGCTTCCAGCTTCCAACGCGGGCTCAGCGTGTAGGTGCCGCCCAGGTTCAGCAACGTGTAGCCGCCGAACTTGGGCGTGGCGTTGGTGCGCTCCAGGAAGACGCTGGTCTGGCCTTGCAGCCAGGCCGAGAGCTTGAGATCAGGCGTGGTCTGCCAGTCGACCCCGGCGTTGTACACACGGTGCGGCGCATGGTCGATTTCCTTGCCGGCGGTGGTGCTGGCCGCGGTGGCATCGGGCTGCACGATCAAGGCCTTCTGGAAGGTGACGGCCATCCAGGTCTCGATCGCGGCGGTGGGGCGTGCGGCCAGTTGCACATCGACGCCGTGACGGCGGGTCTTGCCCACCGCATCAGCATCGTTGGCCGCCGAGTTCAGGTTGCGTTTGACCTCGGCCGAGGCGGTTTGCGCCCAGCTGGCGATGCGGCCATCCAGCCAAGGCACCGGCTTGAACTTCAAGCCCAGCTCCCAGCCCTCGTTGAGGGACGGTTCCACCGCAGCGGTGGCCGTGCTGGTGAGGTACGAAGCCGAGCCCACGCCCACCTGGAAGGTGCGACCCCAGTTGGCATAGGCAGCGTAGCCGTCGATGGGCGTCCACACCGCGCTGAACTTGGGCTGCTGGATGTTGCCGTAGGCATTGATCGGCGCCGCGGCACCGCTGATCACGTTGCTGAAGTGGCCGGTGACCCGGTCGACCCGATACGCCGGCACCAGCTTCAGGCTGGGCACGGGCCGCAGCACGCTTTGCACATAGGCGCCCACGGTGTTGAAGATCCAGGCCTGGTTGCGAGTCTGCGTGGTGCGCACGCGGGAAGCGCCGGTGTAGCGCTCGCTGTGGTTGTCTTGCCGCTCGGCGTCAACGCCCCCTTCCAACGCAAACTCATGCAGCGCCGCCACCTTGGGCCGCCAGCTCAGCGTGGCGCGAGCGCCCAGGTGCTGTTCGTTGGTGTAGCGCTCCTGCTGCGCAGCGGTGCTGGAGAACTTCACCCAGCGGCGGTCGTCGTAGCGGTTCAGGTAGGTGGCTGCGGCCCAGCTCAAGTCGGCGGCCGCGCGGCCATCAGCCTGCACGCTGAACTGATCGGCCCGGCGAATGCCGCCATCGGTGGCCACGTACGCGGGTGATTGTTCGGGGTTGGCATCGGTCATCGCCTGCGTCAGGTAGCCCGGCTCATCGGCCTTGTGTTCGAAGTGACGCGCGGTCACCCCCACGCGCCAGGCGCCACCATCGGCGGTGTAGAACCACTTGCCGCCGAGCGTCACCTTGCGGGTGTCGGCATGGTCGCGCCAGCCATCGCTGCGCTTGGCGCCGAAGAAGTAGTTCTGCGCCCAGTTGCCCTGTTCGATGCCCTTGGCCACCTGCAGATCGAGCGCATTGAACGAGCCCACGCCCACGCGGGCCAGCGTTTCGCTGCCACCCTGGCGGGTCACCAGGTTCACATTGCCGGCGATGTTGTGCAGGCCGAAGCGCGCGTCGTTGGTACCGCGCACCACCTCAATGGCCTCGATCTCCAGCGGGAAGATCATGTCGAGGCAGGGCATGTTGCCGTCATTGCTGTTGGACGGTGTGCCGTCGATCAACAGCTTCACCGCGTTCACCTCGCCCTCACCGTTGAAGCCGCGCATCGACAGCTTGCCCGAGGTGGTGCCCTGGTTGAAATCGGTGAGCATCACGCCGGGGCTCAGCGCAAACAGCTCCCAGGTGGCATCGGTGGTGAGGCTTTGCACCGTGCTGGCCTTCAACACATCCACCGACGTGAGCAGGCTGCGCGAAGCCAGCGGCCCTTGCTTGCGGCCGGTGATGGTGACTTTGCCCAGCTCGAAGCTGGATTCGCCGGTGGCGGCGTCGCTGGACGGCGCAGCCTGAGAAGCAGGCGCCAGGGTCAGCAGGCTAACCGCAGCCAGTGCCAACGCATGCCGATGAAAGCAAGTCATGTTCAATCTCCTTGTTGTGGTGTGTAGGCTCAGAACTTGAACTTCAAGCCCACGTCCATCGACCGCCCCTGCCCCGGCACCGCGCCCATCTGCGTGGCTGCGGCATTGGCCTTGAAGGCCGCCAGGTTGGCGCCGCCCAGCGGCAGGTCGTACTGCCGATCAAACAGGTTGCGCACGCCGGCCTGCAGGCTGAAGGCGCTGTTGACCTGGTACTGGCCACCCAGGTTGACGAGGGCGTAGCCGGCGGTTTTGTCTTCGCCTCGGCGGGTGTCGACCGCCGTCTTGCTGGCCACGGCCACCAATTCGGCGGTGGCGGTGAGGGCTTGCCATTGCTGGGCCCAGCCCAGGCTCAGCACCGCAGGCATCAGCTGGTACAGGCTGCCACCGTCGTTGCGCTTGCCGCGGGTGATGTCGAGCTTGCCGCTGAAGGTGCCGCCTTCGGTGACGCGGGCGCGCCAGGCGGTGTTGACGCCGTAGAGGTGGGCATCGTGGTTGGCAAACTGCAGCAGTGCGCGGGCCTCTGCGCCCATGCGCATGTAGGGCACGTAGCTGCCGATCACGTCAACATCGATGGCGTCCTTCACGTACGTGTAGTAAGGCGTGACACTCACTTGCCAGGCCTGTTTGCCGGCATCGTGCCAGCGGCCGGTGGCGCTGAGGGTGTGAGCGGTTTCAGGCTTGAGGTCGATGTTGCCCACATAGCCATTGGCATCACCAAACCAGCCGATCATCGTCATGGCCATGGTGCCGCGGCCCCAGCTGTAGCGCTCGTACAGGTTGGGCGAGCGGCTCTTGCGGGCCAGGCCCAGCTCGACCTCCGCGTGCGAGCCGGCGGTGTAGGTGGCCAGCGCGGTGGCGTCGAGGTGGTTGTCGCGCTGATGGCGGTCACGCGCGTTGAACGCAGCCGCCGCAGCGTTGTCGGGCGCGCACATCATGCCGCAGCCATAACCTTGCACGTTGCCGGCGTTGGTGGTCACCGTCTCGTTGCGCAGGCCCAGCAGCGTGCGCCATTGAGCGCTGAGCTGGCCTTCCCATTCGCCGTAAAAGGCCAGGCGGCTGCGCTTGCCGTTGACGATGTTCTGATAGGTATTCGGGCCCATCATCATCGAGCCGGTGACGGGCGGCCACCAGTCATCGAGGCGGAAGCGATGGAACTCCTGGCCCAGGCGCAGCGTGCCGGCCTGCCAGGGCAGCTCGGCCTTCACCTTGACGCCCAGGTCGCGGCCGTGCGTGTTCATCGGCATGGTGCCGGTTTTCTCGGGCGTGAAGAAGCCCATCTCATGCTGCGTGTTCTGGCCGTAGACCTTGGCTTCGAGCCGGCCCCAGCCGAACTGGCCTTCATAGCCCAGGTTGGCAAAGACGCCGCGGTTGTGCGTCATGTCCATGTACTGGTTGACGTAGCCCTGGTAGGGGATGGTTTGCTGCCCGGCCTTGAAGGTGACGCGGTGGCCATCTCCCTGCGCCGCCAGCGTGACCGCATGGTTGGTGGCTTTGTAGAGGGTGTCGAGCACCTTGTGGCCGTTGCCGTCTTTGTAGCTTTCGGCCTTCGTCGTGGTGCCGCTGTAAGCGGCACTGAACGACTCGTTCGCCACATGCGCCTGCATGCCCAGCGTGCGGCCCTGATCAACGCTGCGCGCCTGCAGTGACAGCTCGCCGCCCATCAGCAAGCCGGCGCCCGGCTTGGCAAACAACGGGGGCGCCGTCTCCACCGCGATGACGCCGCCGATGTTGTCGCCACCCAGGCTCACCGGCGAGATGCCGGCCACCACCTGGGCTGCGGTCACCTGCGTGGCCGTGATGTACGACAGCGGCGAGTTCATGTGGTTGCCGCAGGCCGAGGTGGTTTCAGCACCATCGATGCTGATCTTCAACCGGTCATCGGCCAGGCCGCGCAAAGCCGGCAGGCCGGAGACACCGCCAGCGCCCCACACGCTGACGCCGGGGCGGCTGCTGAGCAGCGTGGCGCTGTCAGAGGTGGCCAGGCTGGCCGCTGAAGGATCGGCTTGACGGCCGGTGACGACCACAGCGGGCAAGGCCACGTCGTCAGCCGCCACGGCGGCCAGGGAAGGCAGCGCAGCCATGAGCAGCGCGAGGTTCTGTTTGTTCATCATGAGTGGGATCAAAAGGCAAAGAGATGCACGACCGCCGGCCCCGGCACCGAAGGCAGCGCCTGGCGGCCGTCAGTCGCTGAGTCAGGCGCGCAAAGTGGGCTGGTGCGTGGGCACGCAGGCCGGCACGGCGTCTTGCTGTGGGCGATTCACCGGCACGCGCAGGTAGGGTGTGCCCAGCAGCGCGGGCGCATGGCGCAGCGTGGGCGCGCCCTGCACCACGAGGTGCCAGCCGGTCCAGGCGATGGCGGCCGTCATGGCCATGGCCGCGCACACGGCCAGGTGGGTGCTCACACGAGCGAGTCGTTCTTGGGGATGCACAGGCAGCTCCTGAGCGGGGCGGTGGCGCGCTGGGTGGCAGCGCCAGCCCCGTGAGATCACAGAGACAGACGGGAGCGCACGGCGCACAGAGCGCCGCGGCTCAGCCGTCAGGGCTGGGAACGCTCAGGCAGACAGGGGTGGCGCACGGGCCTGGGCAGGCGCCCAGGCGTGCGGGGTGCGCGCGGCCTGCAGAAACAGGCGTGGCACCTCGAAGCGCAGGCCGGCCGGCTCAAACGCGGCCAGTGGCTGGCTGGGCAAGGCACTGGCGTGGCCTTGCAGGAAGCAGAAGGGGCAGTGCTCGAAATCACCCACAGCATGGCCGGGGGCGGGCGCCTCAGCCGGCGCGGCATCGCCATCGGCCGCCACTGAAACGAAGCCGGCAGCGGTACAGATCTCAACGAGTCTGGCCGTGGACGAGCCACTGAAGGCCTGCGACAGCGTGGGCGCCAACGCCGCAAACCAGACGACGAAGATCGCCATCCAGTGGGTGCAGCGGTGGGTGATGAGGCGCGGGCGCATGGGGCGCGAGTGTAAAGGCGTGTTGCGGGTGTGGCAGCTGCGCCAGCGCAACACACCTGACCGGCCGCTCAAAGCCCCTCCACCCCGATGCCATGCGCGGCCAGCCACTGCTGGCGGCGCTCGAAATCAGGCATCACACGCTCCACCCGCCGCCAAAAGGCAGGCGTGTGGTGCGGCTCGTGCAGGTGCGCCATCTCGTGCACCACCACGTACTCGGCCATGGGGGCGGGCAGCAGGATGGTTTTCCAGTGGAAGTACAGCCAGGCCCCTTTGCCGCATGAGCCCCAGCGGTATCCCAGCTCCTGCACCCGCACGCCGGCGGGCGCCACCTCCATGCGGTGGGCCAGCTCGGCCACCTTGGCTTGCAGCCAGGGCTGGGCGTGGTCGATGTACCAGCGCACCAGGTGGGCGCGGCCCTCGCCGGCCAACGCCTGGGGCATGACGAAGCGCCCGCTCTGCAGCTTCACGGGCACGTCCAAAGCCGGCACCAGGCGCAGCCGATACGTGCGGCCGAGGTAGACGAAACCCTCGCCGTCGACAAAGGCCTTCGGGCGCGGCCCCGGGGCCTGGGCGTCTTTCAACGCCAGCTGCTTGTAGACCCACAAGCGCTTGCGGTGCGCAAAGTCACGCAGGGCGGCCTCGGGCACCTCAGGCGGCGCCGACAACACCAGCTCACCCGCACGCCCCACGGTGATCTCGAGCGTGCGGCGGGCTGTGCTGCGGCGCAGCTCGTAGTGCAGGTCGTTGACCAGCAACTTGGTCATGACACGCACAGCCGGTCATGGTTGGCACGTGCCAGCGCCATCAGCTTGTCCACCAGCGCATCGGTGGCCTCGGTGGGCAGCAAGCGTGCGTCCATCAGCAGCTCAAACAACCGTGCACTCAACGCATCGCGCGCCGGCTGCCGGTTGGGCCGCCAGAGGTTGGGCGTCAGCTCGGCCACCAACACATCGACGATCTCGACGGCCAGGCTCACCCGCTTGGCCCGCTGCGCTGGAGCCACCGCTGCCTCCCCGCCCACGGCCTCCTCGATGAGACGCAGGAACGGCCCGACGGCCTCGGGCCACTCGCCATCGCCCACCTCCGCAACGATGTGCCCGGCACGGATTTCGTCCGCCATGCCCTGCAACGCCTTGCTCAGCTCATCCCATTGCTCACCCAGCTGTGCCAGCAGCTCACGCAGCCGTTCACTGAGCTTGCGGTAGGCCACCGGGTCTTGATCCAGGTGCTCGCGGATGTGGGCACGAATGGCGTGCTCCATCTCCGAGGCCTTGGCCCGGTCATTCGGCTCGCGGGCCACGCGGTGGCCAAAGTCAGCATCAGTCAGTGACACCGGCGCGATCTTCGGATCCACCCCCATCGACACCACATGGTCATCGATCAGCTGGCGCACCTTGGCGCCCACGTCCTTGCCGAGCACCGGCGTGTCGCGGTAGCGGTTGCGCGCCCGTGCGTAGATGAACGCGAGGCGCTTGGAATCGGCGGTGAACGGCAGGCCCTCCGGACGCGGCAACACCACCTCCAGGGTGTTCAGAAACTGCTTGAGCTTCACCGAGAACTCGGCGCGCAGGCGCTCATCGGCCAGCACCTGAACGCAGGCTTCGTGGTCGCCCAGGTCGTCGATGCCGCGGCGGCGCAGCAGGTCAACCACCCGCAGGTGCCGATCTCGCAGCACCGGCACTTCATCCTTCAGGCTTTGCAGTGCGCCCTCGATGTCTTCATCGGCATAGACCTTCAACGCCTCTTTCAGGTGATGGGCCAGGCCGAAGTAATCGACCACGATGCCGAACTGCTTGCCATGGCCGGTGCGGTTGACGCGGGCCATGGTCTGCAGCAGCTCGGCCTCGCGGATGGGACGGTCCAGGTACATCACGCCCTCGATGGGCGCATCAAAACCGGTGAGCAGCATCGACTTCACGATCAGGAAGGCCAGCGGATCGGCCTTGTTGGGCTCGCCATGCCGCAGCGGCTTCTTGAAGCGCTCGATGCGGTCTTTCTGGGCGCTGGTGTCAGTCCACGGCTTCCAGGCCGGGTCGTCGTTGTTGCTGCCCGAGATCACCGGCGCAAACACCAGCTGCGCCAGCAGATCACGTTGGCGCCAGGCCTGGATGCGCGCCAGCATGAGCGCCGGGCGGCGGCACAGCGCTTCGTCATCCAGCGCCTTGTCTTCAGGGCTCAGGGCCTGTGCCTCGGCCAGCAGCTCGGTGCGCGCGGCCTCGAAGGCGCTGAGGTAGCGCACCACCGCCAGCCGGCTGTAGGCCACCACCTGCGCCTTCAGGCCACCGGGCAGGATGTGGCTCACGTAGTGGCGCAGCATGTCGCGCGCCTTGTCGCGAATCAGATCGGGCGCTTCGAAGATCTGGCCCTTGGTGGCGTACTTCTGCTTGATGGCTTCCAGCTCATCGGCGGAGTGCTCGCTGAACAGGTCTTCAAACAGCTCGTCGAGGTTGGCGCCATCCTTCACCGCGCCGTGGGCGGTGCGGCCTTCGTAGAGGATGGGCACGATGGCGCCGTCACTTTCGGCCTCGCGGAGGGTGTAGCGGTCGATGAACTCGCCAAAGATCTCGTGCGTGCGCTTCTTGTCGCCCATCAGGATGGGCGTGCCGGTGAAGCCGATGCGGGCGCAGTTGGGCAGGCCCACCTGCAGCGCGGCGTGCAGATCACCGGCCTGGCTGCGGTGTGCTTCATCCACCATCACCAGAATGTTGGCCTCGTCGTTCAGTACCTCCTGCGCCAGGTAGGCCGCCGCGGGCTCACGCGCCTCCACCTGGGGCAGATCGGCCTGCTTCAGCCCCGGCTCGCCAGCCGCATCGCCCGCGCGCTGCTTCTGGATCATGCCGAAGACCACATCGGGTGCGCGGCGCCGCAGGTGGCGCTTCAGGTCATCGGCCGAGGTGGCGCGCAGCACGTTCTGGCCGGTGAGCGTGGCGGTGGCCGAGAGTTGTTCTTCCAGGTCGGTGCGGTCAGTCACCACCACCACCTTGAAGCGGCGCAGCACCGGGTCAGCGCGCAGCTTGCGCATCAAAAACACCATCGTCAGGCTTTTGCCTGAGCCCTGGGTGTGCCAGATGATGCCGCCGCGCCGGTCATGCTCGCCATCTTCAACGCGCGTCTTCCCGGTGCGCAGGCGGTGGAGGGCCTTGTTCACTGCGCGGTACTGCTGGTAGCGGCACAGGCTCTTCACCGTCTGCCCATCGGCCGCCATGAACAGGGTGAAGTGCCGCACCACGTCCAGCAGGTTGGCCGGCTGCAGCAGGCCGGCCACCAGACGCTCTTGTTCAGACAGTTGTGTCTTGCCCAGGCCCTGCGCCACCTCGGCTTCACTGCCCTGCCCGGCCGCATCCACCACCGTCTTCCAGGCCGCGAAGTGCTTGAAGCCCGCGCCCACGCTGCCCACCCGCGCCTCGTCGAAGCTGGTGGCGATCAGCAGCTGGTTGGTGTGGAACAACGGCTCGTTGCCCTCGTTATCCATCACCTCGCCGCTGGCGCGGCGCTGGTTGCTGTAGCGGCGCAGCTGGTCTACCGCGTCAGCCAACGGCTCGGGCACGGCCGGGCTCTTGCACTCCACCACCACCAGCGGGATGCCGTTCACCAGCAGCACCAGATCGGGCACGATGAAGGCCTTGCCGCGGGTGAAGCCCGGCGGGCAGTCAACCCGGTACTGGTTGACCACCGTGAAGGCATTGCGCTCGGGGTGAGCCCAATCGATGAAGTGGATCGTCTGGCTGCGCCCGCCATCCCAGCCCGGCAGGCCCTCCACCGTCACGCCGGCCAGCAGCAGCTCGGTGGCGGCGCGGTTGGCCTCCATCAGCTTGTGGGCGGGCAGGCGGGTGAGCGCACCCACGGCTTGCGAGATGCGGGCCTCATCCAGCCACGGCTGGCCATCGGCACCGGGGTTCAGCGCCAGCAACTGGCGGCGCAGCTCGGCCTCTTGCAGCACCTCATTGAACGCGGTGCGTCCGGTGAGGGTCGGATGATCAAGATCGCCTTCGACATACCGCCAGCCCATCGAGACCAGCTGCTCGACGAACGGGCGTTCGACTTCATCCAATTCCCAGCCCATGTGCCTCCCTGGCGCGGTGGTGCCAAGTACCTGATTCAAATGACTTTCAGCGGCTCAAGATGCTAGCCGAGCCGGAGGTTGGCGGGGTCTGGTCAAGGGATCGCCCTCGATGCTCGGACGCCCCTTCGGCAGGCCTCACGTCATCCTTGGCTCTGGCTGCACACCAGCCACAGCGACCGCCAATCAAATGGCCATCAAATAGAAATTTCTCAATCACTTCAACAGGTTACAGACAGCATCGGGGCGCTTCAGCGCCAGAAATGCCCGCCCGATCAAACAGAGGAACGAGGCCGTGCCAGATGCTCACGCCCAAAACGGTTGGTACTGCATGAGCTTGCGCGACTTGTTGTCGGGGTTCGCTGCCTTGATGAGACCCGCCTCCACCGTCTCGGCAATGATCCGCGACGCCTGGGCCGAGTTGCCATCTGAAATCTTGAACCGCTCACGCAGGCTGGTGTTCGTCAGCACATCGTTCGAGACGTACTTCAGGCAGGCATGCTGGTAGCAGGCCCGAACGCGATCGTCCTTGCTCATGTCTTTGAGCGCCAGGTGGGCGAAGAGCGTCACGACCATGGCCTGGTCCTTCACGACGAAACTGGGCGCCGGCAGCTGGTACAGCTCAACGTTGTACACCACCTTGTCGATGCCGCTGCCCCGCTCCTCGCAGATGTTCATGCGGCGCATCAGCGCGGCCAGCGACTCGTTGCGTGAGCGGGGTGGCTCATCCATCATCCGCAGCGTGTCCACCAAGGGCCGGCCGGGGTTGGTGATCTCGATCCGGTCATCGAACAGCTCAACCATCGGGCCCGACCCGGTCAAGCTGAAATCTTGATGGATCAACGCGTTCGCGACCAGTTCGCGAATCGCGAGCTCAGGGTACGTGCGCACCTCCCGCCGCAAGGCCTGGCCGATCGTTTCGCTCAACGGCAGCAGGTTGTTGATGTAGCCAATGGCGCCCTCAAAACCGACCGCGTAGCCCTTGTTGCCAGGTGCTTCACGCTCCGTTTGGATCCGGTTCTTGCCAACGTACTTCACCACCCGCAGGCCCTTGCGGCCCAGCGGGCCGAAATCGCCCAGGTTCCTGGCAAAGAGAATCGCCCCGAGATGGGTGATGGACCAGCCGTGCAGATCTTCCTTCGCCAGGCTGTCGGCCACCAGCTTCGAGAGGATGCCCTGCTTGTCCGCGGGCAAGGGCTGGCCCGTCAGTTCGAAGTACCGGGGATAGTCCAGCAGGCGCAAGACTTCATCGGCCTCCATGCCGGCCTTCGCGATGCCCTGCTCGAAGCGGCTGGCGTTGAGCACCTGCCAGAGCTCGCGCTCTTTTTCCGGGTAGTCCTTCAGCGGCTTGTTCAGGCTGCCAACGCGGATGTACTCCGTGCCCGAAAACTGCACCGGCGTGTGCAACGCAGCGGGTATCTCCAGCAGCACCACCGGTTTGTCGCCGTGATGGAAGGCGTAGAAGCGCAAATCCAGCCGCGGCGTGAGCATGCGCACCAGCCAGTGCTCCAGGGCTTCGTTGCCTTTGCGCGCCTCGTCGGGCTTGAAATGGGTACCGACCAGCTCGCGACTGCCGTCCCGCACACCCCACACCAAGTAGGCAAAAGCCTCGTTGCGCAAGCGTGCACCGTTGGACAAAGCAGAGACGGTCTGGCCGATCATGTCTGGCTGTTCGTTGTTCTCCTTGAACTCCACCCACTCGCGCTCGCCCTGAAGCCGACACAGGTTGGCAAGCAGACGCTCCAGCTCAGCGGCATTCATGGGCGGGTGCCTTCTTGCAGCAAGGGCGTGACGCGCACGCGGCCGGTGAGGAGGTCGGTCATGAGGCCGGATTTCAGCAGCAGCAACTTCCGCAAGTTCTCAGCTTCCGTCGCCACTCGTCCGTCGATCGCCGAAATTCGCTTCACCGCTTCAAGTTGCTCCGTGAGCGGCGGAGTGGGGCATGGCAGGCTGGCAATGCCGTCTTGCGAGATCGTAGTCATCGTGACTTGCTTTGCGTGACCCATGAAGTGTTCTCTGGCGCGCTGAGCAACACACCACTCCTTCAAAAACCGAGGCACAGCCTTCGCTGGGTTCGGCCGCAGCCTCATGACGTGGCACTCAAAAACAGCGTCGTCGGCCTCGTCATCGAGGAAGCTCGTTTGCGCAATACCTTCAAGCTTTAGCGAGCTTCTTGTGAAAAATATATCGCCTCTCTTTGCACCGAACTTCTCAACCTCCACGGAGGTTGCGGCAAACCGCTCGCACCGACCAAGGTCAATGTTCTGACCCCGATAGAGGTCAGCCACATTCACCAGGGCAACCCCAGATCCGACGCGTTTCGGCTCCTTGAATACGCCATTCATCAACCCTCCAAGAGCCAGGTCAGGCAACTTTTCAACGATCCACTCTCTCGGAATCCACCCCAACACCGAGTCCTTGTAAAGCCCCGGCGCCTCGCTCTGCGGCGGGCGCAGTTCACCGTTGGCATCAATGCCGCGAGTCAGCAGGTCGTGCAGCAGGCCCTGCTTGACCAGCTTGAGCTTGTCGATGAGGGCTTCGGTTTGGCGGAGGGTGGTGTCGAGGGTGTCGAGGACGTTTGCAACGACAGCTTTCTCCTCGCTCGAAGGCTCATAGACATCCAGGTCGTAGACGTCATTTCGGTTGAGTCCTGGAACTCCAGTGGACGTGTCCAGTTGGCCCAGAGGCAAGCGAGACAGAAGCCAGTACACCCAGCGCCGATCCTCGGCGGAGCACTTCACCCAGTAGGTGGTATCGATAGGCCAGAAAGATTCCCTGCCCCAGCAGACTTTCCCCACGCTACCTTTGCGGCCAACGATGATGCCAGGGCCCTCTATCAGAGGTACGTCGTGCCGACCAACCTCGCCATTCGACCCATAAACCGGGAACCCATACCCCGAGCGCCTCTCGGCTGGCAATGCGGATCCGTACTCAAGGGAAAGCAAGCTACCGACCTTAGGCATAGCCAAGCGCTCCAAGGTACTGTTTGAGCCGGGCTACCGCTGTATCGCGCTCTTGTTCAACCTCGACGAGCGTCACCTTGTACTTGTCCCACCACCGCTCAAAGCTCTCCACGACCTGCTGCCGCTGCGCGCCAATGCGCTGCCCCAAGATCGCCAACATGTCCGCCCGCAGGATGGCCAGCAGCAAGGCACCCGCCCCCGCTTCATCCAACCC
>Ga0209066_10005814_pt1 | contig 12832 bp, 19 predicted proteins | sample All_14_2_FD_187198 | JGI IMG/M metagenome (GOLD analysis project Ga0209066, IMG submission 187198) | Freshwater microbial communities in response to fracking from Pennsylvania, USA - Allegheny Zone_MetaG_DW_15 (SPAdes) (version 2) ...
CTTGATGTGCCTGTCGTAGATCACGATTGATCCGGCCGTAGCGACGTTCATCGACTGCGGCCGGATCGAGTCGAGGACCAGCAAGTGGTGGCACTTCTCGATCACGTGCTGTGGTAAACCGTGATCCTCAGCGCCGAGCAGATAGACACCCCGCTCAGGGTGGGTGAACTCGTGCAGTGCAGTCGCTCTCGGGTCGAGCTCCACACCAATCAGCGGCGCACCATTCGGCAAGTGCTCGTGTAGGTCATCGATCGTCTCGAAGTGGAACAGAGGGATGCTGCCCTCGGTCTTCGGAGTGTCCGACGCCTGCCGGCGATACCGCTGACCGACCGTGAACACGAACGCCGCGTCGTACAGGTAGGCGGTTCGCATGAGCGTGCCGATGTTTTGTTCGGTCTTCGGGTGGTAGACGCCGATCGCGAAGAATCCACGGGTCACAGTGCGACCGCCCAGACCGTCGTGGGGAACGCCGAGTCGGGGTGCTTGCGTTTGACTTCGGTCGCCACTACAAGGCCGTCGCGTTTCAGGTCGGAGCGGCGCTTACGTGGTGTCCCCGGGAAGGCGGGTGGCAGTGATGCGGCGTTCGCGGCGTACCACTCCTCAAGCTCATGGTCGGTTGACGGGTGCTCGAGGAGTCGAGCGAACACGGTGTCCATGACGAGGCGGCGGTTCTTCGCCGACAGGTCCGCAGCATCGTGTGATTCCTGCGGGTCCCGGTAGCGGGCTCTTGCGGTGTCGTCCGGCAGAATCGCGGGACGAACTGGGGTGATGGTCATGCCGCTACCAGGCCCGCCGTGATGATCGGGTCGGGACAGAGCCATTCGTAGACCGGCTCTTGAACCGTGACCATGGGGGCGTTGACGATGGCATCGGGGTCGGGCTTCTCGACAGTCTTGGTGCCGACCTGTACGCGCTCGCACACGCCGTCTCGGAAGTCGATCTGCCACCCGATGCCGAGACTTGACTCGCCTCGGACGACCATTTCAGGCTTGCCTTCGTAGTTCTTCTCCCGAGTAAGGGTGGCGTCGGGGTACTGGATCAGGAAGGCATTGACGATTTCCTCGCGGTTCTCGGGAGTGTCCCAGACCCCGCCTGGGGCGTGAGTGTATTCCAGGGCCACATGAACCTCATCGCTGATGAAGTAGATGCTCCCAGGGAGTGCGCCCACAGATTCCATGCGCTTGGTGATCTGGTCAGCGACGAGGTAGCGCTGATAGAGGTTGGTCATGGTGCGTCCTTTCGTCAGTGCCGATTGAGGCGGCGTGCTTTGCGTGCGGCTTTGTTCTTTGTGCGGCGTTTGGTCACCACGTCAGCGGGGACTGTTCCGTAGTAGAAGTGCTTGTTCTGCAGGGCGTTGAGGATGGCGCGTTGAAAGTTCACGGTGGCTTCTTTTCGTCAGGCGGGTCTGGGGTACTGCTCGAAGAGGTCGTTTGATGTCCAGAGGATTGTGGTGATGACGAAGCTGTCGCCGGTTTCCACAACGGCGACAGCTAGACGGTCACGAACCCACATCCACGAACCGTGCCGGTCAGACCACAGCACCCGTTCAGGGATTCGGATTGCGTGGAGCACTTCCTGAAACGTGACCTTCGCCTGCGACTGCATGAGCGCCAGTCGTTCTTTGGCATGGGTGGAAGCAACAACCCGGTTCAGGTCAAGGTCGGGTTTGTTCGCCCTGGTCCCGAACCTGTCAATGGAGTTGGTCTGCTCTACCGGCCCGTATCGTGACCGCAGCTCCTCGAGCCGTTTAGCGACCGTTCCGTGGTGGTCGGTGTCTCGTACGACGATGCGGGCACCGTCAGGCATCTGCCATGTGGTGTGCTCGCGTTGCTTCGATACGACGTGGGCACCGTACTGTCTGAGGATTGAGCGTTGAACCTTGCGGGGATCTTTACCAAGCACGGTGCCTCCCTGCTAGATGGATGGAGAAAAGGTGCCCGTGGTCTGCTGCGCCGTGATCGCAGACCAGCAGTCACACCGGGACTTTCGTGTGACGCGGGTAATCGGCTGCGCCCAGCAGCTCACCGCGATATACACCGGACTGAGCCGGTCGTGCCCTGCCCCGTATCGCTCGGGGAACACCACTACAGGTGCAGGGCTGGCGAACTACTCCTCGGGGCCGACCACGATTTCGAAGTACGCCTTTGCGCCGTCATCGCAGAACTGGCCTGTCAAGTCATCCAGGCCAGCGAGGGAGTGATTAGACGAGAAGACTCCCCACGACGCGAGCGTCGGGATGATGCTGTCGATCACTTCCGGGCGGAACGGGATCTCGGTCAGGAACCGAGAATCGGTGTCCTCCGCACTACGTATACGAACTTCCATGTGCTTCTCCCTTTTGTCATGCGCCGCGCGCGTGCCCTACACCGGATTCGCACCGGCCCGCAGTCTGAGCTGCGTTCGCTTTCGCTAGGGCTGCGAACTCACCGGGACCTACCGGGGCTTCGCATATATTTCGCATCCGTGGTCGTCGGGCCTATTCAGGTGCCTTCACCAAGCGGTGCCCTATCTGTCCCAGTACGTCGGGCCTATTCGGGTCACGGTGCGTATGTAGTTGTGCGTGCCGAAATCAGGTGTGACCCTGAAACCGGCTAGGGGAGGGGGAGATGTCGGTCATCCCCCAACCCAGATCAGGGGGAGCGGCGAACCCGTTTGGCGGAACGCTCGGTGAGGCCGAACGGGGGAGCAGCGACCACCTTCGTGGTGTTCGTTTCTACGTAGGCGTCTATCGCGGCGCGGGGGAAGGTGCGCACCCGTCCCTCTTTGATTGAGGCGATACGGGGAGTCGGGCCGGATGCAAGTGACGCGAGTTTCGCCTGCGTGATCTTGAGGTAGGCGGCTGTTGTCTCGAGGTCGTTGATCTCGTCCAGCATCAGATGCTCTCGAACCAGTGGATGATCGGAACTGAAAGCCGATCGGAGATTGTGTTCAGCTCCGAGATGGTGAAGTCGTCACCTCGAGGCAGCTTCCTGGTGAGGGTGGTTCGAGGAATGCCTGTGTCCGCAGCGAGTACGCTGACCGGGATTCCCCTTTGTTCACGTAAGGAGTTGACCCGATCTGCGATCTGCGGCTTCTCTGTCGTAGTGCCCATACGGACACTCTACATCAATAGTGCCCGAACGGGCATCTTTTCTTCTGTTAACTAATTGGACACAATCAACGATCCGAAAGTGCCCAAAATGGTCTTAAAGTGTCTGTATGGGCACAGAGACAACAGGAGACAAAGAGAACGCAGCGATAGCGGCTGTGTTACTCAAGAGGAAAGAAGCGTTGGGGGTCAGCTTCGAAGCGCTAGCGGAATCCACCGGGTTCGGGCTGAGAACAGTGAAACGCTATCTACACGATGAGCGTCTGCTGCGCGTCCGTGACGTTCGCATTCTCGCTAACGCCCTCGATCTCAGCATCGTGGAAGTTCTCAACCAAGCCGAGATCTCGTAGCACCTGAACAACCGGCACTTTTCGAGACGTGGCGATGCGGAGAAGGTGACTCGCTAGTAAGTCTTCGTTGCCATTCATGCTTGACCCCTGATCGTTGGTCCCCTGGTTTGTCCGACGTTATTGTGACGCGCCGACATTGGGGAAGACAGCAATCAGGTTTGACCCCCTAAATGGGGGCTCTCATCTTTGGGTCAATTCGGGCATAGCTCCCGACAGGATCACACCGATAGCGTCACCCGTTTGCGCCATGCGTTCCAACGAGACATGCCCATAAATGTCCAGGGTCGTCTTAACGGATTCGTGGCCGAGTCGTCTGGATACAGCATCGATCCCCACGCCATCAGCGAGTAACCAGGACGCGTGACTGTGCCTGAGGTCGTGTACTCGCGGCCACTTTCCTAGCGGCTTAGACGCGGGCTGACGGCCATCCCAGACCCCTTTACTGCGAGCGTTCCACGGAAGGTCAGGGTCAGCCTTCGATTTATCAAACGCGGGTTGCCCGTTGGCGAGCCGGCGAGCTGGTGCCCACACATCTGCATGGAACCTGTTTTGCCTGAGCGGTTGTCGAAAGCTGTTCGTGAAGACGTATTCGTTTCCCTCCTCAATGAGGGGGATGATCTGCGCCATGAGGTTGTCAGGCAGTGCGATGGACCGCTTCGACCGTTTCGTCTTCGGGGCTCCGATGTACCAACCCTTCGCGGTGGAGTGCTTCCATGCGCGGGAGATCCTGACCGAACTGTTGTCGATGTCGAAGTCACCCGGTTTCAACGCGGTCACTTCACCCCACCTAGCACCGGACCCAGCGAGAAACAGGGTCACGGTTTGATGACGGGCAGGGATGTAAGCGAGCAGGGTGGTGAACTCGTTAGGGGAGAGGAACACCATCTCGGTTGACTCTGACTCTGGGAGCCTCGAGCGAGCGCACGGGTTCCGGTTTAACAGCCCGTCATCGACAGCATTCTGGAACATGGCCGAGAGAAACCCGTGCTCGTTCTTGATCGTCTTCGCTGCGGCACCTTCACCTTTGCGTGTTTCGATCCACCGACTGATCGCGTCGGCGGTGACAGCATCGAGCGGGAGGTAACCGAGAGTGGGCGCGATGTGGAGGCGCATGTACATGCGGTAGTGCTCGGTGGTCTTCCCTTCCACACCAGCCTTGTTGTCGATGTACTTCGCCGCGTACTCCTCCACCGTCAGGGGGGACTTGGTGCCGAGTTCCAGATACTCGAATGCAGCAGTAGGGCCGAGCCTACGGAGGATGTTCGCCCAATTGTCTGCTGCTTGTTGGCTAGCGAAAGCCTTGCTCTGTGACTTGCCCTGGTCTCGGAAACGAACGTCGAACGTTTCTGATCCGTCCCGAAGCTGTCTCGATCGAATTGAGGCGCTGTAAGCGACCATTAGGGGGCCTCCATTGACACGGGTTGGGCGGTTGCCAACGATCAATTCTCCCACGTTTGCAGGGATGTGTGGCATAAATCCGTGGTATCCGAGTGGGGGAGAGCTAGACTCTCGCTAAAACCCCTGGTCAAAGGCTGGTTACCTGGTGCCGGATGTGGGACTTGAACCCACACAACGCCCTCCAACCCGACCCATTTGAGGGCCTTTCGGAGGACAAAACGTGGTACTCAGGGCCACTCGGCTCAGTAAACGTGTGGCACTGTGCCACACATTGCCGCTACTCTCGTACCAACTTGACGAGGGATGATCATATGAGTAGCGACATAGGTATGCCTCCACAGACCAGCGACAATGAGGCGGCGGCACCTGCACCGAGCATTCCCGCAGGTTGGTACCCATTCCCTGAGAACAACCTCCGCAGGTGGTGGGACGGAACCGCGTGGGGAGTGTACGCCCCGGCCACCACAGCTCCTCGAGTGCCTGTGAAGGACACTGGTGTCGCCTACCTTCTGCTGATACTCCTTGGCGGCTTCGGGGCACACCTGTTTTACCTCAACAGGATCGGTTCAGCCGTCACCCTCATCATTCTCTGGTGGGGTGGATGGATAACATCGTTCATCTACATTGGCTTCGTCGGAATTGCAGCAGTCATCGTGTGGTGGATTGTTGACCTGTTTATGATCCCTAGCTATGTGCGTGAAGCCAACCAGTCGCGCGAACTAAACCCGACTGGCTAAACGACGAATAGCCCCGCCCCCAAACCTTGTGAGTCTGGGGGCGAGGCATCGTTCGTTCGGGTGTTAGAAGATTTGGCAGGATTCGCAGGCTACGAGCTCGGCAGGATCTTCGGGGACGTAGTACGGGTCACCGCTCACTCGCCCTGCACCGGGAGAGTCCCTGCACCCTCGTTGAACGTGTCTCGAGCGGGGTCGCGTTTGATGTACCCGGCAAGAGCGGTCCCGATCGCAGCAACGCCAAGGTAGGCGACACCCGACCAGGGGCCGAGGAAGGTGAGCAGGTCGGGGGTGATGCCGGCGATAGCTGCCACCACTCCGATGAGGATGATATTGAAGATCGCGGGGGCGATCACTTTCGGGCTGATGTTCACGGTGTTCCTTTTCGTTAGCGGTTGAGGTAGATGGTGATGAACCCGACAAGCGCGACGACAGATGCGGGTAGGGCGATGATCACGCCAGCCTTCGACCAGGGAGAAACCTTGATCGGTTGCGACTGCTTCAACGTGGTCAGCTCAGTAGCATGCTCACCCAACGTTTTGCGGAACTCTGCATGCTCTCGCTTGTTCTCAGCGCTCTCAGTCGCCTGAATGGTGGCCGCTTGAGTGACTGACGCCTGAACTGCAGTCATCTGCCCGCCAAGCTCACCCAGCTTGTAGATCACAACATCCTGGGGTTTCATCTGCGGTTCGGTCGTCATAGTGACCTCCTACGGTCGTAGGTGGGTCAGGCTCTCGGCGTTACCGTGAACTCGGTTGGCTGGTCATCGATGTTCGCCTGCACGGCATCGAACTGTGGCTGTAGTGCGGCTGCGACCTTCGCTGTCAACTCCTCAGCAGTCACACCACTGTCCCCAAGAAGGGGAGCGAGCTCGGTTGCGAGTGCCTGCACATCCACCGCTTGCAACGCGACGGTGGGGGGCCACAGAAACTCGGTGTTGATGATCTCGAACTCTGCGGGGAACATGATGTCGGCAGGGTCGTTGGCGTTGTAGCGTCTGATCAGTTCGAGGCGGTACGGGTCTCTCACCGCACGGATGCCACCGGTGGGGGTGGAGGCGAACACACGGTACTGGTTCGGGTTGGAACCGTCGTCAGTGTTACGGATCTTCAGGATGTCGATCTTCATGGGGAACTCCTCGATAGGTGTGTAGTCGCCGCCCGCTGTGGTGGTGATGGGGCCGTGGTATTCCTTGTGCCAGTCCTCACCGAATGCGTCACCGGCGTTGGTCCAACCGTGGGCTACACAGCGTCGGCGGAATGCGGCGCGGGATGCTGTGGTGGGAAAGCTGATGTCACCAGCTCGCGCCCACCCGTGATTCGATGACCCAGGTGTAGCGACGGACACAAAAGCGCGTCCGGTCGTCGGATCGATACCGGACTTCTTAGCCCACTGTTGCCCGCCCCATCGGAGCGAGCCACCAGAGGCGACAACACGGTAGTTGTGCTTGAGCAGCCGTACCTGTTCGTCGTAGTCGCGATAGAGATCCTGCCCAGTTGCGATGTATGGGCGGCGACCGGTTTCTGCTTCCACTTCATCGAAGATCGTTGATAGTGACGCCGCAGCATCCGCCTGCAGGTACTTACCTGTGCCCTCGAATTGGCGCAAATGCTCCTGTGGGATCTTCCCGTTCTCGAACCCACCCCAAGCCAGCGATGCCATCAGGCGGGCGCGAATCTGATCTGACGAACCGACAGAGTCGAGCCGGTCGTCCACGTTCCAGGGATCGTAGAGGATAGTCCTGTGATCGCCGCATAAGTGGAAGCCGTGTTCTTCGCGAATATTGTGAGGACCGTGCCCGATGACAGAACGACTGTGAGCTCAGCGTCCACCGAACCCGCGTGGCAGAATGCGAGGCCGGCAAGGCCGGTCAGAGTCGCAGGTGTCGCAGCGGTCACCGGTGGGGCGACTGTGACACTTCCCGAGACGGAGGTGGCATTGCCGAAGGTCAGGTCAAACTCGGCCACCACGTCTCCGCAGTCGTACTTGCGCTTCCCAACGAGAGACCCATTGCCGACCGTCAGGTTAGTGAAGGTCGGTGTCCACGAGAACCAGTCGGATTCCCATGCTTTCCATGCGGAGCCGTTGTAGCGATAAGTAATCAGGTCCGCGAGGCAGTAAGTCTTGTCGTCAGCCTTCGGGGTAACAATCGCGTCCCGTTCAGTGGTGGTGCGGACAACAATCTTCCCGCCATCCACAGCGGTGAACGGTGCCGTCTGTGTGATCGTCGTACCCGTGTTCGTAGCCGTCACACCCGCCGGGACCAGGATACGTGCGAGCTCGATCGCCCCAGGGAATGCCGCCAACGATGGAACAGTCGGGGATGCTGCCGAATCTCCCTGGACCACACCAATGACCGGATTCGAATCGGTACCGTCGAGAGAAAATTCACGATGCCAGTGATAGACGACGTCGTAGCGGGAGTTCGACCCAGGAGCTGCAGTGGTCGCAACACTCAGGGTCCCGTCATTGCCACCCAGGACAACGCCTGCGGTTGCCCCTCGAGTTGTGACGCAGTTATATGCCGCGACGGAGTACGACATGCCTGCTGTGCCTGACACGATCGTGGCTGTGCCCCCCCAGAACAGGCCAGGCCGTACCGCGTTCAGTGCCGTCTTCGAGATCAGGCCGGCGTCGGCCATCTTGTGATCCAATGGCGTAGTAACCCCGACACCATTGCCGTATGTACCGAGGCCTTTGAGTGCGGTCATCGTTGCCTCCTGCGGGGCATAGAAAAGGCCCCAAGGAGTTGGCTTGGGGCCTGCTGGTGGGACTGCGAGGTTAGTTACTGAGAGCGACGTGCCTTGTAGGTTCGAGCGTGTTCCGCCCGGCAGGCGCGACAGTGTTGGCTTGCGCGTCCGGGCTGGAGGTAGGTGTTCTCGGGGGTGAACTCATGTCCCCGTTTACAGTGGGTCGCTTTGGGCTGGACCGCGTACGTACCATGGCTGACAGAATCGAGGTGGTTGGCGTAGTGAGTGTCCCATCGCAGGTTGCCGACAGAATTATTCTGATTGTCGCCGTCACCGTGGCACACTTCTTCACCCGGGCGAGGTTCACCAATGAAGGCGAGTGCGACCAGCCGATGAATAAATGCCGTCCGCACGATCCCGGCGCGACTGAGGTTCACGCGCGGCCGGCCTAGAGGGTCCGGCGAGGGCTTGAGGATGCGACCAGCGTGCGTTCCCCGCCCTGCTGCAACGCGTCGGACGTCTCCACCATCGGAGACCTCGTAAAGACCCTCGTAACCGACGACCGGTCGCCACTCGATAGGCTGCATTGCAGCCCTCCTATCAACTTCGCTTGATGGATGGTTAGGCCCCGGCGACTGTTTCCGCAGTCGGTTTGGGGCCGCTCCCATTCTATCGAGCCGTGCTGACAATCGAAGCGGGTATCCAATCTGTGATGTGGGATGATCGGCGGTATGCCGAATCAGCCGAAGACGCCGCTCCTCGCGGTGCGGGTTGACCAAGAGACGCAGGATGCCTTGCGGGAGGTCGCCGAGTCGGAGGGACGATCGATGAGCGATGTGGTGCGGGAAGCTCTACGGGAGTTTCTGAGCCACCACTAGACGAGGTGTTATACACCCTTGTATTGTCTGGTGTATGACACCTGCACATCGACAGTCACGCTGGCAATCCCTCGACCTGCCTCGCATCATCAAGACGGGGCTTATCGTCGGAATATCAGCGGCGCTCGTGTGGGCCGCTGGTTACCTCTACGGGACCGTGAACGGCTGGCAGATGCATCTCTCCTGCGAAGAGGGCACCGCGCAGATTGAGGAACTCTGTTAGGGACGGAAGACTGCGAGGACAGAGCCAGCCGTTTTACTGGCTGTGATCGTCCCCGATCTCACTGATCCGGTTACCGATGAGAACGTCAGTGTGTCCCCTGGGGTTAGGCCTGTCAGCGTCCCCGTTGCCACATTTGTTGTGCCGCCTGTGAATGGTGAGGCACCGGCAGCAGCTACGGTCCCCGAGCCGAGCGTCGGAGCAGACACGTATAGGTCACATTGGAAGGCGGTGGTCGCCTGAGTATTCATCACAGCGGTATGGATGTAGAACGCCTGGGTACACCCAACTGGCACGGTCAGAGCGACAGAGACAGTTACCGGAAATGAAATCGAGGTGCTAGACGCTGCTCCAGTTATCGGAGTGCTGATCTTGGATACGATCTCGGCTAGCTGTGTCCCGGTGGGCCGTTCGAGCTCGTCTAGTCGTCGCTCGGCTTCCAGCAGCCGATTGACAAGCAGTTCCTCGTCAGTCTGCGGGGGGAAGAATCCGCCAGCCATCAGCCCTGCACCGCCTGGAAGGTGAGGGAAACCTTTTTGCCCTGCGCATCCCCGGACCTGCCTACGATCCGGGACACGTAGGTGTCGTCGGGAAGGTACCCGTTGTTCTTGATTTTCACGTTGGCGTAGTCGCCGACGTTGAACCCGGAGATCGAGGGGATGCGGTCAAGGGCATGGTCGAAAGTGAACGTGATAACCGGCTTCCGGCCAGCCACCACCAGCTCATCGGAGTAACCCTGCAACGTGGGGCCCTCCGACACTGTGGAATGGGACGAATCGACCATCTCCATGAACACGTACCCTGCGTCGGGGAGGGTGCTGTCATCCGATTGTGTGATCAGCACCTCATCAGAGCCGCGACCACCTGATGCGAAAGCCCGCGAACCCATATGCGACCCATCGGTGGTGAGTTTGAAGTTCGACACCGACGACTGCGGCAACCCGACGTTGAACGTCGGTCGGATCGCCCCAAAGATTTGCGGCTGGGTCGGTGTCCCAACCTGCATCACCGTTTCGATACCGAGCATGTCGGTGGTGAACCGTCCAGCGAACTTGATATCCGGGCCACCCTCAACCTGAGTCAGTTGGGTCAACCGTTCACCCACAAATGCCATGTTCGCCCCAGCCTCATTGCGTTCATTCGTGCCACCGATCACTGAGGGGAGAACCATAGGAATATTTGCTCCCGTGATCGAGAGCGCCTGTGTCACCCATTGCACAGCGATTCCCTGCAACGAACTGACAAGGTTCGTGTCCGTGGTCGGATCGGATGGCAACCTGCCCGCGAGTTCGGGGAGAAGAAGCCGCTTATCGGTGAACCAGTCCCACACCCCACCCGCCGTGATAGTGAGTTCCTGATTCTCATTCTCCGCATAGGAGTGACCCAAGACAGGACCGAACGCCAGCACGGTGGTCCCGTCAATTGCGGCCAGGAACGACTTCCAGGGGGTAGCGGACTGCGGAAGCCCCAACTTCCGAACACCTGGATCATTCAGGGGCACAGTGCAACTGAGACTGTCGGCCGCGTTGAGTCGTTCAGCCCAAGTGCCCGAGATCACATCAGGTATCGTCTGAATCCGTCGACCCGTGAGGAAATCACCAACCAGATACTTCACCAGAAGCCATCCGAACTAGTGACCGTCATCGTCGGTGTCCCGCTCGACCCAGAGATGGCGTTGAACTGGATGGTGCATGACCCCCCAGCCGGAATTCTGAACCACTGGTCGATCGTCAAGTATGTGGACGCATCCGAGACCCCATCAACAAGAACCTCACCAGTGCGAGCATCCAACGTCACCGTCGACCCAGCCGGAACTACACGGTCATACCGCAGCACCTGTCCGGTCTCGAGACACTGGATATAGAACCCGTTAGTGAGTTCCCCGGTGATGAGGAACACAGGCGACACATCAGCAGTCCCTGAATTGGTGACCTCAACCCGGCCTAGGTTCCCGTTCGCCCCGTAGTAGAGCGCACCACCCGCACCACCGTCGAAGAGGTTGTACTCAAGCCCACCACCCCCGGTCGCCAGCCCGGTGTTGTAGTCGACCGCGGGACCGTACTTCACCGGGTCGTAAGCGATGAACTGGGCTGTCACCTCAGCGGTGCGGAAGTCGGACAGAACCTCAATCGAGGCTTCCCCGCTGAGACTTACCGTGCATGAACGGATACCGATGTCGTTCTCCACAGAGAAGGTGAAGGGTTGCCCGTCTGACTGGATTGCGGCGAACGTATCCCAAAGTTCCGCCTGCGCTTGTGTGGGGTTGTCGCCGAGCAGAGAACCGCGGAAGGTGATAACCCGCGCCGAGCGGTAATTCTTCACCGACCCGAAGGCACCATCGGAGTTAGACCGATCGGACGTGTCTGCGCGCATAGATGGAGATCCGAACCATCCATCGAGCGCTTCACAAACAAGCTGATCAGCAAGAGGCTGCGCGGCAATGTTGAAGGTCATGCCACCGATGTGAACAAGGTTGGTCACTAGCTGAACCTCAGCTTTCCGATGATCTGCTGGGCGGCTAGGTTTGCGACGACGAGAGGATCAGTTACCCCGATGACGTTCTGCTCGAGCATGATTCGCGATGCGCTTGGGGTCGTCCCTGATGAGGTGCCGGTTGACATACCGCTTGCGCTGGCAAGACTCGGGAGAGCCAGTCTCCCTAGCAGGTCGTCGGGGCGGTCTCCGAGGCCGACACCAAGCTGGGTGATGATCGCCCGCCCTGAGTCCGCGATCGCGGTCCACCCTGCGCCCGCGAACGGGCCGTGCTCGGCCGGTGAGTGGGGGAAGAATCCAGCAACGAAATCCATCATGTCCGTGAGCGATCTACGGACAGGTGCGAGCATCGAATCGATGCCTCGAATGAATCCATCGATCAGGGACCGACCCGACTCGACCAGGAGGGACCCGAATCCCGATACTGCGCCGCCGATAATCCCTGGCAGGGAGACAAAGAAACCGACCACGTTGGCGAAGGTTTCTTTAACTCTGTCGTGGAACCAGTGAACAGCATTGATGATGAGGCCCAGGTTGAAACCGACACCCGTTCCGAAGTCAACCAGACCGCTGATGACCTCCCCGAATGCGCCAGGCAGATTCTTTAGACGCTCAACGAATTCCGCAAGAGTGATGTCACCTTGCAGCAGATCGAACAGCGCTGAGAGGTACCCTGCAAACGCTCCAACATCGGCAGCTATTGAGGTGAAAGCTGAAAGCAACGGCGGCAGAACATCGACAGCTAGTTTCACCAGGTCAGGTATCAACGGGGCGAGTTCGGTTACCAGATCCTTGAACGCCGGCGCTGACTCTTTCAGAGCATCCGCGAGGACCGGGCCGACTTCCTCGACCACATCATTCAGGATCGGGATCAGGTCATCGTTGGCGATCTTCGTGAACTCGGTGATCGTCGGCAGCAGAGCCGTACCCAGAGCTGTCTGAGATTCCTCAAGAGAAGCCTTCAGAAGACGTTGCTGATTC
>Ga0209066_10005815_pt1 | contig 12827 bp, 12 predicted proteins | sample All_14_2_FD_187198 | JGI IMG/M metagenome (GOLD analysis project Ga0209066, IMG submission 187198) | Freshwater microbial communities in response to fracking from Pennsylvania, USA - Allegheny Zone_MetaG_DW_15 (SPAdes) (version 2) ...
GCTCTGGTAATCGGACCGCCAGGATCAGGCAAGACCCAATCGGTCATCATGCCCAGCGTGGCGTTCGCCTCGGGCGCTGTGGTCTCCACATCGATGAAGGCCGAAGTGCTGGCCGCCACACACGTAGCCCGCAGCCGCCGCGGAACGTGCTGGCTGTTCGACCCCGGTGGCACGTCAACTCCGGCCGGCGTATCCCAGCTGCGGTGGAACCCGCTGTGCGATGTGAGTGACTGGGACAGCGCCCGCAGTGTGGCAAGTCGACTCAGCGGCCCGGCCAGACCGGGCGCCGGGGCGGGCCATGAGGGTGATCACTGGACCGATCGAGCCGAGACATGGCTATCCGTTCTGCTCTACGCAGCCAAACTGTCCACATCCGAGGGAGACATCAAAGCCCTCGCCCGGTGGTCCCTTAACCCCACAGACTCAGGACCGCACTGCGAAGCCATCCTCACCGTGGCAGTACAAGACGGCGACGACGACGCCGCCATCGCCAACGAACTGCTGAACTCCTTGCTTTCCGTCCCGGACCGGGAACGCGAATCTATCGCTTCAACGCTGGGCCGAATCATGAACATCTACACCAGCAGCGCCGCCATCCGCTCCGGTGTCGACCCCAACTTCGACGTTCACAGCTTCGTTCGTTCCTCCGATACCGTCTACATCACCGCACCCGTCGACCGGCAACGCGACTATGCCCCCCTCATCGCGGGGTTCCTGGAATCCATACGACTCGCGCAGTACCACCGCAGACAAGCAGTCGATCTCGGACACGAAAACCAATCTGCACCAGTCACATTCGTCCTTGATGAGGCTGCCAACACCGCGCCGATACCGCTACCCAATGTTGTCAGCGAAGCCGGCGGTCAAGGGCTGCACCTGGTGGTCGCGTTTCAGGATCTCTCGCAAGCTCGCGCTCGGTGGGGACAGGCCGCCGACGGATTCCTCACCCTGTTCCCCGACAAGCTCGTGTTGTCCGGGATGAACGACCGCCAGACCTCAGAAATGCTGTCCCGAATCAGTGGCGACTACGACCGAATGACGGTCAGTGTCAGCCGATCTGGCACCAGCATCAATACCAGCACAGCTGCAGGCCGCCCACAACTATCCTTCGGCCGTGCACGACCCAGCTACAGCCACCACACAACACGAACTCCCGTCCTGTCCGTCGCCGATATCGTGGGAGTACCTGCTGGCCGCGGCTTGCACTTCAGCCCTCGGGGATGGGAATTGCTCACGCTCAACCCGTGGTGGCATCAGCGTCAGCTCCTAGGTTTATAAACGAGAAACGTCGCGCCACTTCGTAACTGTGCATTGGATGGGCATCTTAGGTCCGTTCCACGGGATGGCGAGCGAAGTAATCGGCACGTAGCCGGGTGTACACCGCCCGGGCCAGCTTGCGTTTCAAGCAACGACGCGCTTTGGCAGGGCTGTCACCTTCTTCAATGCGCCTATGGAAGTAACGTTCGCCGGTGTGGCCATCACGTATCTGAACCATGGCAATGTGGTGCAGAGCGGCGTTGAGTTGGCGATTACCGCCCACGAACGGGCGTGCACGCCCGTAAGTGTTTCCGGACCAGCTCGGTTTGGGTCCGACGCCGGCAAAACGCGCGAATGCGCTCTCATCCCGGAAACGGGTGACATTGGCGGTTACTCCTACGATGCGTGCTGCGAGCAGCGGCCCGCAACCGGGCAGTTCCAGCAGGGAAGGGGCGACCCTGTCAGCAATGGACGCAAGGTCACGCTCATAGTGGCCCGCCACGTCGGTAAGACGTCCAACATCAGCGAGTTCCTCTCTAGCCAGGCGGGCGACCGGGCCGCTTTGCTCGGCGAGCCAGACGTCGAGAGCGTCACGGTTGCGGCCGGTGTAGAGGCGGCGAACGGTCAAATGGTGGTCAGGGTTCAATTCGTGCATGAACCACAGCAAGCGATTGGCGGCACCGGTACGCTGCGTGACGGCCCGGTCTCGGTGGTCGGCTAGCAGTTTGCATTCACGCGACTCATTGTCGTGCTGGGCAATGGGTAGCTTGACCTCTTGCAACACCGATCGAGCGACAGCAAGAGCGTCGATGGGGTCGGACTTTCCGGGCGATTGACGGCCTTTACCTCGCACTCGCGCCATTAGCCATGTTGGTACCCGCACCACTTTTTGACCGGCGTCCATCAGATCCTGCTCGAGTAGTCGTGAGACGGTACGGACGTCTTCCACCGCCCAGGTGATGTCGACGCCGAACGTGCTGTGTGCCCAGCTCAACGCTTGGCGGTGACCCTCTGTGCGCGCAGCAACGGTCTTTTGCCCTAGTTTCGCACCCACGTGATTGACAGCGACCATGGTGTGAGTCGCCTTGTGCGCGTCCACGCCAACCACAACCACCTGGTTTAGCCGGCCAGGTGCGAAGTGCAACGAGACAGCTGTGGGGACCTCCGGCAGAATGCAAAAACGCCAGCCACAGGGGCGGCAATAGTGTCGACTACCAAATAGGCATCCCACGCGCAGCGCTGTCCCGCTGCACCCCGGTGTCCCTCGTCAGTCAGCGGCATTAACCAGTTGGCGCCAGCCTGAAGGGGCGGCACGCGCTCATCCAGCCAGCACTCGCGGCGACGGACCGCTACAAGCATAGCCGCAGCCGCAGCGTCGAGATCAGCTTTTTGGATGATCACAGTACAGCGCATATTACAGGAAATAGTGAAAAATACTCTGCAAGAATTGATTTCGTCGTATATCGGCAGTGTGGTGAACTATGCCGATATACGACAAATGGTGCGGTTACGCGCGTGCCGAGACATCGTTGAATCTAACCGTCAACGCGCCTAGCAAAAACGTGCACCGGGCAGGGCGAGGACGGATTTACGCTTAGCCTTATGACAACAGCGCCTCACCCCGACCCCGACGAAGCCGCATCACTGACCATCAAGGATGTGGCCGACGCATGCGGCCTCCCGCAACCCGTGATAGCGCAATTGGTGTCCCGCACATGGACCGCCGAGGGCTGGATGTACACCCCTAGACAGCGCGAAGAAGCCGTCAGAATCGCAGCCGAGATGCGGGCCAGCAAGTCCCCTGAAGGCCGCGGCAATGCCCGCCTTCGGGAGCTCCTCGCCGACCCGGATCGCGCCGAGCGCGTCACCCAGATCCGCCAGCAGATGAGCAGAGATGGCGACCAGGATGTGTCTCAGATCTAGAGAAACGAGACAGCATCCGGCGCGGCACTCCCCTAACCCATTGCCGCAGGTGGCGATGTCTCACATCTCGTCTCACACTGCGTGTCTCGCATCTGCCCTGTCACCGCCAAGTGAGACAGTCGACGAATGACTGCGATTCTCGGCTACGCCCGGATCAGCACCACCGGTCAGGACCTCACCGCTCAGCGAACCGCCCTTGCAGCGGTCGGCGTCGACTCGGAGCGGGTTTTCACCGACGAACTCTCTGGAGCGGTCGGCACCGCCCGGCCCGGGCTCGCTGCGTTGCTTGATTACGCCCGGACGGGAGACACCGTTATGGTGACGGCGATTGACCGCCTTGGGCGCTCAGCCGCCGAAGTCACTCGCACTATCGCTGACCTCGACAAGCGAGAAATTGTGCTGCGCGCCCTCCGTGAGGGCATCGACACCGGGACCCCCACCGGTCGTGCTGTCGCGGCCATCATGGCCACCTTGGCTGAACTGGAACTCGAACTTGGCCGCGAACGCCGCGCGGCATCACGTGACTCTCGTCGATCGCGGAGCTTGCCTGCCACTAAGCCATCGAAGCTCAACGCAGACCGGCAAGAGCAACTCCGCCGACTCGCGGCCACCGGCGAACCGGTCGCCGAACTGGCCGCTGCGTTCGGCATAAGTCGGGCAACTGCATACCGCTATCTCGCCAATGCAGCGGTGACATCTGTGTGATCAAGCCATCGATTTGGGTTCAATTTCCGTAATCTGGCTAAACGCCCCGCCCGGTATCGGGACGCTCTGTTGGCGATTCCTCTTAGGTGGCCTCTTCCAGCGCACTGAGCTCGTGGATGGAGTCGATACCTTCGACTTCGATGGTCAGCAGTCGTGTGGCCTCTCTGAGCTGTGCTCGTCGTTTGACGGCTTGCTCAATACCCTTAGATATCCTTTTGCACTCTTTCTCGTTGCGCGGCAGAGGGATACGAACTTCGCCGAGGCGGTTTCCGAGACTGTCGATGATGTCCTGGGTGAATCGTTTCGCTCGGATCTGACGCTTCACGATGGGCGAGTTGAGTGCAGCGAATAGCAGCCATGGGTCGAGGGAGCTTTTGGCGGCAACGCGGATCTTCATCACGTGAGACTGATAAAGGATTTCGGTGTCTAGGGGGCTAACAACTGCCGTTGTGCCAATGAGGTACGTGCCGTCGCGGACCATGAGGATGTCGCCAACCGCGACGTCGAACTTGTCCGGGTGCTTTGCGCGCAGAGCTTCGAAGAGTTCCTGACTGATCCCGTGTTTGGGGTCTGCCTTGAGTTCCCAGTTGGACATGTCGCTTGTGCGGATGAACGGGATGGGGCCGGTGCCGTAGGCCATCTTGCCTACTTCGACTCCCGTCGTGATGGCGATTTCGTCCTTATCGATGAACTCTTGAAGAGCAGGGGTGTGGTGTGTTGGCTCCAGGGCGGCAAGGTCGGCAGCCAGTTCAGGGTCGTAATACTTCGGAATGAACACGGTGCCGGCTAGTTCGGCCCGGGGCTGCATGAAGCCCAGGTGATCGTTCGGGATAAGGCCGAAGTCTTTGAAGTTGACGTAGTTCTCGGCGATTGTCGGTACGTCGTCGAGTAGGACGTCGTCGTCACCTTGCCGGCGGAAGGTGGGGTTACCGCGTGAGTCGTGACCGCACCACTTTGCATCAGCCATGAAGACCAGGTCTTCCGTGGGGGCGGACTTCTTGTTGTGCTTGCGCAGCACGACCATGCAGACCTTGGTATGGGTGCCCGCTTTACCGCTGGTTTTGAATAGGGGCTCGGGCATCGCCGCGATCGCGAGGATGGCGGCTTTCTGTTGTAGCCAGTCAATGATGTGTGAATATGACGGGCTGCCAAAGAGGCTCTCTGGCAGCACGATACCGAGACGGCCGCCGGGCTTGAGGAGTTGCAGGCAGCGCTCGACGAACAACAGTTGTGGAGGGAAGTCGCCGAGAACCTCGTCGCTTAGCTCCTTGGCTCCTGTCGTTTTGTTCGTCACCCATTTGTGGCCCAGGTCGAACTGTTCGAGGGTGGGCCGGCCGACGACGCGTATCTTTTTTCCGAATGGTGGATTGGTCAGTACTACGTCGAAGCTGCCGAGTTTGACCTTGTCGCGGACTTGCTCGGGCCATTGGTCGACGGGTTGAAGGCTGCTGTCGACGCGAAAGACGCCACCGCGGCCGTCCCCGAGGATGGCGAGGTATGCCTTGGTGCACTTTGCCAGGAAAGCGTCCTTATCCATGCCGCGCAAAGTGCGTGTGGCGATCTCGCGTTTGCGGCGCTCTAGGAGCGACGCGGACCAGCCTTTGTTGCGTGCCTCGATGTCGAGGCCGTCCCAGACATGTTCCAGAGCGACAGTGAGGAAACCTCCTGAGCCGCATGCCGGATCAATGATGAGTTCACCGGGCTTGGGATCAACCATGTCTACGAGTGCACGGACAACGTTTCGTGGAGTGAAGAACTGTCCCTCGGGACCGCGTAATGCGGGCCCGATGAAAACTTCGAATGCTTCTCCAATGGCATCACGTTCGGCCTGGAGCAGGCTGTAGTTCTGAAGTTCGCCTACTACGTAGGCGATGCTGTTTTCGTCCAGCGAAATCGTGTCCGCCTCGTCGAAGACGTCGGGATACTCGACTTTGACGTTGTCGAACAGGTCGAGCATCCGTTTGTAGACGTTTCGAGGTTCCTCGTTGTGTCCAAAATGGAACTGGACCATGTCGTTGGCGCCGGAGTTGATCTCATCAAAGATCTTGCAGAACAACAGATTGATGACTTCTTGCGCGAGTGGTTCGTCACGGGTGATGCCAGGTGCGTTGCCTGCCAGGTGATTGCGTATGTCCCGGAACACCGAACGCAGGTTGCTGGGCTTGACCAGGTCCTTCCTGCGGTAGAGGCCAATGTCTTCGACTCTCTGACCGTAGCGAGGGATGTTGGGCAGGGTCTCGAACTTTCGAGCCCCTTCCTTGGTGAAGACCTTCCGGACGTACCAATGGTCCTCGCCGTTGAACCAGATCCCGATATCGGCGTTGGACATGTCGAGGTAGCGCTTGAGCTGTTCGGTGCCGTCTTTTCGGTTGCGTCGCTTGCACTCGACGACCATGGCGACGTTCTCAGCGGTGTGTTTGTCTGACGAGAACACGGTGATATCGACGGGGTATTTCTTCGACTCACTTGGCGACGTGGCCACTCGCCACTGAGGGCGGGTGCGGAGATGCGAGATGGGATAGCCGAAGTCCTCCACCAGGCGCCGGCTCATCACCTGCACCGCTTCGAGTTCCTCGGGAGTTGCCTGCACCATCTTTCCGGATACGTAGTCACGGATGGTGCCGCGCTTGATCGTCTCGACCTCGGGGAACGGTCCGTCAGCCGCGTCGCCGTCATCGTCTACGTCTGCCTCGCCCGTCACCGGCTGAGAATAGCGTTTTCCTTCGCAGGTCCTGTTATGGCTCGCTCATAGACGCTCTAGCTGCAACTTTCGTTTTTTTGGTCAAGAGAGCACGCATGCCTGAGACACCTCCGTATCTACTGATATCCGTTTCTACGGATATCAGTAGATACTGGGTTGCTATCTTGGTCAGCGGCCGCCCGGGCGGCTAGGACCGGCAGCCGGCAACCCTGCTCCCGGCAGGCCTGTATCAGTAAGTCAGTATTTCCGTATATCCTTAAATCAGTTTCTCAATGAAGGGTCTAACGGCACATGCCTGCTTTGACGATCGTGGTTGCCAACCTCAAAGGCGGTTCCACCAAAACCACCACTGCGGCTTTCGTTCTCCACGCCCTGGCCGAGGCTGGCCTCACGACTCTTGGGGTGGACGCCGACGGGGAAAACGAATCCCTATTGGCGTGGTCAGAAGCAGGGGAGTGGTCTATACCGGTTATAGGAATGCCCGTGGCCGACCTGCACCGAAAGCTGCCGGGCGTTGTCGGTGACCGATACGACGCAGTCGTCGTCGACACGCCGCCAATGAAAGAACGCCGCGGTGTTGTGGCCTCTGCTGTCCGCATTGCGACGCACATTCTCGTGCCCATGGCTCCGACTGGCATGGAGTACGCGCGCGTGCCGGCGATCCGCGAACTCGTCGAGGAAGCTGGCGCGCTCGCGGTCACGCCGCCTCAGCTCGCCGTCGTCTTAACCCGCACCGTCTCCAACGCGGCCAGCACCGATGTCTACCGGCAGATGCTCACCGACGACGGCGTTCGAGTCCTGCGGCCGACCGTCGGCCGACTGGAGCGATACGCCCAAGCGTTTGGCCTACCGATCACCAGCGCAGCCAACACTGCGTACGGCGATGTCGCAGACGAGCTCACCAGCATCGGAGTTACGTAAGTACTGATCTACTGATCTACTGATAACCATTTGAACTGGGAGGATGACTTGTGGCAACCACGGCAGCGGACAGAATCAAAGCCAATGCTGAGCGGCTCCGCAAAGCGCCGACACAGCAGACAGTCACGTCAGAGTCATCCGAGCAGGCACCACAAGAGGCGCCGCCGCAGTCGACGCTGCGGCCGGCGGCTCCCGCCGCAGTAGTGCGGCAAAAGACCGTCCGTCGCACCGTCGACCTGTCACCGACCGCCCATCGTGGCCTCGACAACTGGCAACGCGACACCGCTGACCGCCTAGGGCTCGCACGCGTTACCGGGCAGGAAGTCCTCACAGCGCTTGTCGATCGATTGCTCGCAGACTCTGACTTGGCAGAACAGGTCGTGCAGGTAATCGCAGGTCAACGCCCCTAACCACGCCGCACCCCAACGTGCATACCTGCTGCATAACGGGGGAAGCGCTTTCCGCACACATCGCTATGCGCATAGCGAATCGGGGTGTAATATCTGAGGTGTCTTGGTGAAGAGCCAAGGAAGTGAAGCCGGGAGCCAGCACGGCTTTCGCGTATTTAGCGGTCAGTGCAGGTTGTGAACGGTGACCAGGGGACTGATGGCATTCCGCGCGGCACCGCCGGCACCGTAGGCCCACGCAACAAGATCAGCCGCCCAGAGCAGCTCATGTGAGGTCGGGCGGTCGATCATGACTCGGACACGATCGGTCGCCGCTTTGGCGGCCAGCGCGCCCACTACCGCTGCACGGTCCTGTTTGTCCTGTGAGCAGGATTCGACCAATATCCGGGTCACCCCGTTATCCGCAGCGTACGTACCAAGGGCTGTCAGGCATTGCGTGCGGACTTCACGCTGCGTGCGTCGCGTTCCCCGCAGGCTTCCCACGAAAATGTGGGCCTGCTCGATCGGCGGGGCCGAAACGAACCGCGAGAGAATCTGATCGCGGCGCCGGCTCTCGTCTTTCATATGGAGCCGGTCGCGATTCTTCGGTTTCAGCTCGCGCATCATCCTGCGAGCGGACGCAATGTCTGCAACGGGCACGACCGCCGCGCACAAGAGGTAATCCGTCCGACAAGACTCATCAACAAACAGCTCGACAGCAGGCATTCTGGCTCGTGAGCCTACGGGCAGGCGACCACAGGAACTCCTCATGGCGCGAAAGTAATAAACGACCATGCAAACACGCACGGACGACCGGAGCCCAGGGTGGATCGCCGAACTCGGCGACTTGACCGTCCCCGTGAGGCCTGACCCCTACGCGCGCCGACGCCAGGCATCGACAAAATCCCGCCGCCGCCTGACCGAACCTCATGTTTCACAGCCGTCCCAGCTAAAACCGCGTGTCGTTATCAGGTAACACCCCCCGACGCTGGCAGAGTTCGCACCATGGCCCAAAGGCGCAGCACACATAAGGGCGATCGTGCGCAGATCATGTCGCGGCCCGATCGCGTCGTCTACGAGATCGTCAAACGTGAAGCCGCGCAGCGCGGTATTGCTATGGGCCAGTACGTGGCTGATGTTTTGGCTGCCCATGTCGGCCACCCCGAACTCATTCGTGAACTCGACAAGGAGGTTCTGCCGCTGGCGATGTAGACATACGCCCGCCCGTAGGTGTGGCAGATGTGACATTTCCATAGCGGTGCAGACCCAAGCCTGAACATGACAAAGGCCCCGCCGTAGCGAGGCCTTGTCTGGGGTTTGAACCGAGTTGGCAGCTCGGTTCCGGGTCCGCACCCGTTGCCCCGAAAGGGACGTGTCTTGCTGGACTCGTCTCACGGTAGCGCACGCCTGTCTGACGTTCCAGAAATGGCGCGCAATCAGTGCGCGAATCGTGACTTCCTCACCACCCAATCACCTCGGGTGAGCAGTGCCCGGCCGCCGTCGTCGCTGGGCGCAGCTATCGCACTCACACCGCATGTCGTGCGCGTGCTGGCCAACGAACGTCGCCGCGGCTGGGTCGAGCGTGCTGGCGCGTGTTCGCCGCGGGCTCCGATGTGGACCAGCCGTGCCGGTTGGCTCGAGGGCCTGCATCGCTGGGCGCAGTCGCCGGCCCTAGGTCAGCTGTGCACGGCCGAGCGGGTGTCGATCACTGCGGCCACGCTGTTGTCGATCGCCACGGTGATGGCCGAGCACGCCGACCATGCCACCGGCCGCCACGTCGCCGTCACCCGCGCCACCATCGCCTCCCGCGTGGGTTGTGACGTGCGCACCGTGACCGCCGCCTGGCGGGTCTTACGGGCCTCCAAATGGGCCGTCGAGGCACAACGTGGCCACGGCTCCCCAGCCACCCCCAGCATCGGCCGCAGACCCTCGGTCTATCACCTGGTGCCCCGCCGCGAGGTTCGCCCGGTGACACGCCCGGTTGTGCATGATTTCCACCTACCGCCGTCAGGCGGTCTTAATCTTTCCTCTCCCGTAGGGAGGTACTCACCAAGCGGGCGCGCGAGCGCGCCCGCCCACAAAATCTCTGACCAAAACAGCCGTCCAACGCAGCAGTGGCACACCACACCTCGGCCGCTCGCCGTCCAACGCCTTGCCGCCGCACTCGTGGCCACCACCCACGGCCTTCACCGCACTCACATCGGCACCATCTGCGATGCCCTCACGGGAGCCGGTATCAACCCCACTGTGTGGACCGCACGCGCCATCACCGACGCCCTCAACGCCGACATGCGTGCTCGTGGCTGGACCTGGCCCGACAACATCACCAACCCCGGCGGGTTCCTGGCTAGCCGGCTACGACGGCTGTCTTGGTCACCCTCACAGCCCCCTAGAAGCGGCGGCGGCTCCGCCGCCAGCATCGACCAGACGGCGCAACTTGTGCCGCTCACCGAGGCATCGCGAGCCCGGATCGCCGCCGCCCAAGACGAGATCCGCCGAGTACTTTCCGAGCGCAGTCGACGCACTAATGCTGCCAAGCATCAAGCATCCCAACCGCACTCACCTAGGAGCCGAGTTGATAGGGCGTTGTGATGAGTGGCGTGTCTGTTTGGACAGCGTAGGCCGGCACGTCAGTGGTCGTGGAAAACTCTCTCTGCTTCCGTAGTTGTTGCAGCGCGGGCCACGTAAGCGGACCGTAAAGTAGCGCACGAGCGAACAGCTCTGAGACTGAGGGATGAAGTTTGTAGCGCCGCAGATCGTCGAACGTTTGGCCGCGATCGGCGACACTTACCCACCCCCATCCGTGTTCGGCTGCAAATCGTTGGGCAGCTACGCTTTTGATGCGATTCGCCGTTACCGCCATCAGGGCAAGCGGTTTGATCTCGATCAACAGGGAGCGACCGTCTGTCAGGGCGACCAGAAGGTCGGGGTAATAGAGGTGGTTGTCGTCCGTACCGGCGTATTCAATGCGGCAGGGTTGTTCTTGATAACTGCGGATTCGACTGCTGAGTTCGGCAGTCTGAAGCACCAATTCTTCTAGGCCTGACTCGAAATACACTGTCCTACCCAGCTTTTTGGAGTGAAAACTGCCTCCACGGCTGGGGTCTGGCATCCGATGTCGAAGCGGAGCCACAGCAGGTTGGTCGGTGACATCTGGGTCTGTGGGCCACGCAGCATCGGTGATCCATTTATCGACGTAACTGTTAAGTCGCTGCTGATGGAACTGTTGGCGGCGTTGGTCGCGCAGGCCCGCGCGTCGTTCGCTTAGGTGATGACTGACGAGATTGGCGAGCAGGGCAATCTCGTCGGAATTGCGATCGACCATGCGGTATACCGTCCTGGCCAGCCATACCGGTGAAGTCTGAAACCAAGTTTCGGCGGTATCAATCAGCTGCAGTATCAGTACAGCATCGGAGTCAGCCAGGTAGTTGACGGCAGCAGCCAAGGTGCGTGCTGCGGAACCTTCTTGGCGAGTGTCAATGTTGATACGGGCCAATGCGCGGGCTTCGCGTTGTCGGATGCGTTCGGCGGTGACACCACGCTCGTCGGCGATCTCGTGCAAAGTCAGCGGTCTGTCTACTACACCAAGGCGGCGCAGTAACAGCTCACGATCGTCGTTGTTGCGTAGCTCGTTAACGGCTTCGAGCACCAGAACACCAAGGTCAATCTCCCCCGGATGTGTGTCGTCTAACGTGACGAGATCGGCTCTTGAACCCTCATATGTCGACGATCGGGACGGACGAGGCGGTGGTCGGCCCTGCAAGTAACGAGCCCACCAATTAGTTTCGGCGGTCGAGGTGTTGACTTCCTCAACTAGCACTGTCCAGGCGTAACTACGTGAGGCTGGGCGATCGCCGGGTTTCAGTAGTCGATTGGCGGCGGCGTCGAGAGCGCCTGGTGTGCGGCCGAGCACGTGTGCGGCTTCGGTCCGAGACGTCCTGGACCGAAGCAGGGCAATAAGATCGGCGACCTCTTGTGCGCTCCACGGCACCCCTCGCCGATCTCCGGTGTACGGCATCTTCACCTCACTCACGCACTAACCAAGCCCAGGCCCAGATCATCGCGGAGCAGCGCTACAAGGATGGATGTGTTGGATGTGCAGACGGTTCGGGGGTTTTGAATTCTCCATGAGGAGCCGACTGCGAGGAAGTGGCGCGGCGGCGGGCATCGACCGGGGGAAGGCCCAAGGAGCGCAGTTGTGGGCCGGTGAGCAGCCCGGTGGTCAGGGTGCGGCGGTAGGCGGAACGGTACGTCTGTTCGGTGGTCTTTAATTCCGCGCGCAGATGAATTATGCGGGCGTAGACCTCGGCCAGTTCGGTGACGTGCTGGTGCCGCTGATGGACTTGATGTTCGGCAAGTTGAGCCAGAATATGGGCGCGGTCTTCGGCATCCGTCACGACCAGTTCCTTTCGGCTATTTGGTCCAGTGGTGGACATGCTGACACGGCGGTCTGACATCAACCGCCTTGAGAACTGCGAGGGCGCTCGATGGGCAGTGGATTGCTGCTCGTTCGTATGTTCTGTTGGGTGGGATGTGGGCGCATCCAAGGCTGCGCCGGGGCACCAACCCCAGCCGCGCTGGATCGCGTGCGCACAAAACATCTTGGTTGCCGTTGGGCGCCCATCTGGTGTCGGTGCAGCAAGTTATGTTGCGGTGATACACCGGCAACGCATCCTTCCTCCCTTCGGTCGTCAGCTGGTGTGCTCACTCACGGTGTTCGGAGCACCAACGGCGAGAGGCGAAGCGGCGATGGCTGTTACGACGATTGCGAAGGTGAGTGTGTCGGTGTGGTTGCCGACCAGAGCGCATGCGGTGTTGGGTGTGGTGGCCGTGGGTGAGGGGATGTCGTTACCGGTGTTGGCGCGGCGGGCGGCCGCGCGCGCCGTGGCGTCGGTGGACGGTCGTGTCGGGATGGTTTCGCCGGATGCGGAGGT
>Ga0209066_10005817_pt1 | contig 12827 bp, 11 predicted proteins | sample All_14_2_FD_187198 | JGI IMG/M metagenome (GOLD analysis project Ga0209066, IMG submission 187198) | Freshwater microbial communities in response to fracking from Pennsylvania, USA - Allegheny Zone_MetaG_DW_15 (SPAdes) (version 2) ...
ATCTCGCCGAGCCGGGCGTCGACCTCGTCCGGCAGCTCGTCGGCACCTTCGTATTCGCCTTTGAGCTTGGCGTATTCAGCGGTCAGCGCATCGAAGGTCATCTGCTCCTCTGGCGTGAGCTCGAGTGTCACGCCGTCGAGTTGCCGAAGATGGCTCGTGTGGCCATAGCGGAAATCGAGGGCCACCTCGATCCACTTCCAGCCTTCGGTGGCGATCGCCTGGGCCTCCGCTGCCAGCTTCTCGGTCGCCAACCGGTCGAGCAAGGCGACGTCCTCAAGCCAGCCGCCGTTGTCGTCCTCGAACAGGTCCCGCAGGATCACGCCACCAGCAGCTTCGTAAGCCTCGGCACCGACGAACCGCGCCCGCCGATCCGAGCCGCGGACGGTGCTCTCGGTGAGCTGGCGCCGGATCAGGTACGGCTCCTTGTCGTAGGATTGCTGAAGCGCCTCCCAGACCTGCTCCTGGCGGGCATGATCGGTGGTGACGGTGAACGCCATAAGTTGCTCCAGGGTCATGCCGTCCTCGGCGTAAACGTCAAGGAGCTTCTCCGACACGGCGGCCAGACGCAGCCGCTGCTTGACCACGGCCGGCGCGACGAAGAAGCGGGCCGCGATCTCCTCCTCGCCGGCGCCTTGGTCGCGCAGTGTCTTGAAGGCGCGGAACTGATCCAGCGGATGCAGAGCGACGCGCTGGACATTCTCGGCCAGCGAATCTTCCTCCGCTGAAGCATCGACCGAAGGATCCCGCACGATGCACGGGATGGGTGCCGTCTTCGACAGGCGCTTCTGCTTCACCAGCCGCTCGAGAGCCCGGTGGCGGCGACCGCCGGCCGGGATCTCGAACATGCCGGTTTCGGCGCCCTCGGCATCGAGGATCGGCCGCACGTTAAGGCTCTGCAGGAGCCCACGCCGGGCAATGTCCTCTGCCAGATCCTCGATCGAGACGCCGGTCTTCAGGCGCCGGACGTTGGCCTGGCTGAGCACAAGCTTGTTGAAGGGGATGTCGCGCGACGCGCTGAGCGTGATCTTCTGAACGGCCTTTGCCATGAGGGATACTCCGCGACGGACGGCCGGGAGACTCTCTCTCGACCTGAAAATCCGTCACGGAAGCCGGCGCAGCCCTCTCGCTCTCGATTGTCGTTGCCAGCAGACCGGGGGAAGATGTGGCAGCCGATTTCCTCCTCGCGCGAGGGGGCATCACCGAAGGCGAAGACGCCCTTCCCTCGGTTAACCGAAGGGCGGCTTCGGGAGGCCGCTAGCCCCTGTAGGCGGCCGACTAGGACCCGGTCCGGCAAAGCCGGACGCGCCATTCTTCGGCAACTGATGCTCTCTGTTTCAATGTAATTGCACGTTTCAGCATTTGTTGAAACTCGTAATATTACTGAAATCCGCTTGACAGAATTTCACTGTTTGCGGTATTTTCAGCGAATGCTGAAAATATCCGATTCGGTGAAAAGCCTGGAAAAGCAGGCTGCAGAAGCGCTTACCTCGCTTCTGGAGGATGTGCCTGCGATCAAAGTTCGCGACGTCAGCATCGAGCCGGACGGACCGGATCGTGGCATCGACATTCTCGCGACGATCAACGTCTCCGGCCAGCGCTATTCGATCGTCTGTGAAGTCAAATCAAGCGGCCAGCCTCGGCATGTCCGTATGGCCCTGCTGCAGCTGCGCAACTACGTGGCTCATCACGAGCCAGGCTCCTTGCCGGTCTTCATCGCGCCCTACCTCTCGGCAGAGGCGCGCGCCCTGTGCCGGGAGGAAAAGGTGGGCTTCCTCGACCTGGAAGGCAACGCACGGCTGGTGTTCGATGGTGTGTTCATCGAACGGCAAGTAGCCAAAAAACCGGCGGCGGAGCGCCGCGAGCTCAAATCCCTCTTCAAGCCGAAATCAGCTCGCATCCTGCGCGTGCTGTTGCGCAAGCCAGATCGGCCATGGCGCGTGACCGACCTTGCGGACACGGCCCAGGTCAGCCTCGGCCATGTGAGCAATGTGCGGTCGGCACTGATCAACAATGAATGGGCGCAGCTTTCCGAAGGTGGACTCGTTCTCAGCAAGCCCGACGACCTGCTCGACGCGTGGCGAGAAGCGCACGAATCTCCCGCCGACCGGCGCGAGGGATTCTATACGACGCTGCATGGCCGGCCGTTCGACGAGGCGGCGCGCCAGGCGCTGGGCAGCAACTCCGGGAGCGGGCAGCTCGCGTTCGCATCGTTCTCAGCGGCGCAGTGGCTCGCACCTTATGGCCGGACCGGCACGCACTACTTCTACGCCGAGGCGGACGCGATCGACCGGTTGAAGCGGGACCTGAAGCTGGCGTCCGCTCAAATGGGCGAAAATGTTGTGGTCATGGTGCCGAAGGACAGTGGCCTATTCCTCGACGTTGTCGAACCGGCGCCGGGTGCGATATGCACCAGCCCTGTCCAGACCTACCTCGACCTCGCGCAAACCGGAGAGCGGGGCCGGGAAGCGGCCGATCATCTGAGACGAGAGAAACTGTCATGGAAATGACGCCCGGCGAACCGCAATCGGCGACCGACTATGACGATCGGACTACGGCGGCGGTGAAGTCCGTCCTGGTGGAGATCGGCCAGATCCTCGGCGCCTTCAAAGGCAGGTTCGCCGTGATCGGCGGCGCCGTCCCGTGGCTGCTGCTCGAGAACGACGACATGCCCCATGTCGGTACGCTCGACGTCGATCTCGGCCTTGATGCGGAAGCGTTGGGGGACGGGGAGTACGCCACGCTTGTCGAAGCTCTCCAGGAACACGGATACCGGCAGCGCGAGGGCCTGCGCCGGTTTCAGCTCGCCCGCACCGTTCAGCCGCCCGATGACGGGCCCGCCATTGAGATCATCGTCGACTTCCTGATGCCGCGTGACGCGGAGATCGCGAAGAACAAGCCGCCCCTGATCAGCAACTTCGCGGTGCAGCGTGCAGACGGCGCAGACTTGGCCACGACCTTCTACAAGATGGTGGCGATCGAAGGCCCGATGCCCGATGGCGGCACCAATCGCGTGGAGGTGGCCGTCTGCTCCATCCCGGCGTTACTCGCCATGAAAGGCCATGCGCTGAACGGCCGGTACAAGCAAAAGGACGCCTACGACATCTACTTCTGCATCCGGAACTACCCGGGAGGTCCCGAGGTGCTGGCTGAGGAATGCAGGGTGATTCTCGCCGAGGGCAGCGGCGAGGCTGGATATCGCTTCATTGACGCAAAGTTCACGACCGTGGATGACTTCGGTCCTACCTGCGTAAAGCAATTCGTTCAGGCGAGTCAGATCCTGGGAGATCGAACGCCGGAGCAGTGGCAGCAGGATGCGTTTGGCCAGGTCGACGCGTGGTTGCGTGGTCTCGGGCTTCGTGGCTAAGCCACAGCCGTAGGATCTTCGATATGCAGTGCGGCGGTCCCTGCGACCGACGGCATCTTGCAGTAGTTCACGGCACGCGAACGCTGATGAGAGGCGGCGTTCTTCGCGTCCAAGTGATACGGCGACCGGTCTCACGCCCACAGCGCCCGCCCCTCGCACGACGATCTATTTCAAGAATTTCCGAAGCTACCCCCAACGCTAACCCAGGATCCTTTTGAGGCCGAGTGGAAGAAGTGCCTATCCGACTGTTCGCGTGGTCGCGTAGCGCGGGCGACGGGATGATATTACATCCGCTCGATCTCAGGTGATGCGGGTGCGATATGCTCAGGCAAGACTGCTGCCCGGTCTCACGAAAGGCTCGTCGGAATTGTCCCCAGGTTGACGCTTGGTCCCGGAGTAACGCCCGCATCAGCGACCATCTCAGGCGCGCCAAGTTCCATGTGGAGGAAACGAGCAGCCGGCTGAAGGGAGGCAAGGCGAATCGCCTGGGCAATCACGAGCGCGCCGGTTGCGGCGCCGACGAACGGCACCGCCGTACTTGCCTCAGCGAAACCAACAATGCCGCAACGGCCGATCTGGGCCTCTAAGTCTGCATACGCCTTCGTCTCCATCAGTCTTGCGTGCAGCGCATCGTGCCGAGGCTGGGCAGCTTCATTCCAGAGACCTTCGATAGAGTTGCCCTTGGCAATTGTCCGGATCTGTATGCCCTCGAAATCATGAGCGCCATGGCCGAGGCCCGCATCGATCATGAACTCAAAGCCGTGGCGCGCCATGATGAGACGCGGCTGGAGCCGATCGAGCCCACACAGCAGATAGGGGGGATCTTCCGGCGTCACCTGAATATCGCCGTGATGGCGCCGCTCGATGATATCCGTCTTCCATCCGCAGGCCTCCAGCCAACGGCCGGCGACCCGCGCCTTTTTGGAACCAAGATCGGTTGGAAGTACGAGCAAGCTTGTGGCCTCGTTCTCGTCGCCTATCAATTGATTGTCCTGCGCAACAGCACGTCCACCGCGCACGCCGAGCAGGCACAAGTTCCAAATGAAACCCTGACCGAGATGTCCGAGGCCGAGAAACCAGATACTGTTGGGCACATCGAATGTTGCAGGCCCGATTGCTCCGGAGCCAGCGGCGCTCCACGGCTCCCAAAGATTCACCGTCACATCGCGTGGCCGCAGTGTCTTAGCCGCCAATGCGCACGCGAAGATCTGACGCATCGCGACCGCTGCAGCGAAGGCGCCAGTCAAGGCGAGCCGGCTATCGCCGGGTCCATCGCCGGCCGCTTGGCGCGTGCCAGCCAGCCACCGGTCCCACCAGCAACGGACTGTCCAGCCCATTCCAGAGGCATTGCCGATGCTAATGGTGTGCGTGGTCGTCCGCGGCGCATCCTCCACCAACCGTGCGCCGAGTGAACGCGCCGCATGGCGCAGGGTTTTCCCGAGCGGCAACGATGCCAGAAGCCTAGCGTCCCCTTCCATAACGAGGGTGACTTGACCAAAGCACTTGCGGGCCGTTGCGACTGCGGTCAGCGCCGCCGCCTGCCCGGCTGGTGTGTCCATCTGGTTCCTGCCCAGCGCTACCGCGACGTGGATGGAATCGAGGCGTGCCTCCGCTTCTGCAAATGAATCGGCACGTGCGCCGTCGGTCAGAGCCTTCGTGATCCGCGAACGCTTCCATAAGTCCGTCATGGCCGCCACCTGACCCGGAAGAATGCCGTGCCGCGCTTGCTGTGATCCGCCCACCGGCCAGCGCCGAGAAACTCGTACATGCCGATCGCGCCTGGCCGTGGCCTTCCACGCGCAAAATTGGGGAGAATGAATGCGATGTGTCCGCTACGCGGCATGACCGGGTTGGCCTGATCGGATGTGCTCTGGCCATATCCGCCCGGGTGGACGTGAACATCGGCGACGACGCCGTAGCCGCGCGCACGGCAGATTTCCCATAGCCGCGGCAATGCGGTCTCGCGGATCGTGACAATCCCGGTTGCTAGCGCCTCGGGATCGACATCGTCGTAAAAAACAAAATCGAGAATCTCGTATGCGCCAGTCCACGCTTTCCTGCCGAGAAGGTACGCGCCGCTCTCGCGTCTCTCGCCAAGCGTCCGGCGCGCGAGTTCGCGCGTGCCTGCGTCCCAGACTTTCCGGCGACAGAATATTTTAGGCGGCGCGAGCCCGACCCAGCCAAGCAGCGTGCTCAGAAGCGAGTTCATATAATTGTTCCATGATGAAGGTGAGGTGTCGATCACGCCGCCATGCATGATCGGGGCGCTTCGCCGCCCAGTTGTTGTGAAGTGCGCCATAGCGCTGCCATGCGCGGTAGATGCCGCCATATGCATTGGGCGGGTCACCCCAGGTCTTCAACGCATCGACAACGCCGGGCGAACTGTTGGCGATGGGATCGGGACGTTTGGCAGTTGCATGGTCCCAGTGCTGGACGAAAGGACCCAGCGCCGGGAAATTGTCGCAGAGTAGCTGGAACCCAAGCGTAGCGGATTGACCACTCGTCAGGTCGACCCCCGTCACGTTCACTTCCAAGATCGGGAACGCGTAACGCACAATCGCCCAGCGTCCTTGCTCAATGCCTACTCGGAAGCGCACCGAGCGAAGGTGCGCTTCCAGCGTTTGCTCTGAGGCCGAGAGCGCTACCTCAGCCATTCGTGAAATCCTTGAGCGTCAGGTCGACGACGAGTGTGCAGTGGCCCGTTTTTACGAACTTCCCGACCGCAGCGTCGCGCGGCAGCGGTGCATCGGCTCCCGGCAAGATCAGGTTGGCCTTCGCTGCTGTGACGGGATCGAGGTCGAAGCCCTTCTTGCCCACGGCCCACTGGAGGGCCTTGAACACGGTGGCGGCCGGGCTGAAGCGGTGCTCGATGGTGCGGTGCTCGTAGCGAACCTCGACGGTGACGACGCGACAGCGATGACCAATGAGGCGGACTGCCTTGCGGCCATGGGGCGGTTGAGGCAGCGGCTCGTCGTGACCGTGTTCGAAGAGATGCATCTCTCCGGTCACGCCGGCGCGGGTGCGAACGGCATCTTCGAAGCGCTCGTCGACCACGATAGAGAAGGTGAGCGCTTCAGCCTGATCTTCGATCTCGATTTCGATATCGGCTTCCGCCCCCTTAGCAGTGGCGGATTCGATTCTGGGCGAGGGGCCCTTGATGTCTTCGCCGTCTCCGACGCGGTTGCTGTTGTCCATATGATTCTCCTTGTGTGGCTTTCGCCACAGTCTGGGGCGAAATTGCTCGTTTGATCAGAAACGGACAATATCTATATATTAAGTTCGTTTCTGGACTCGTTTGTAATCGAACTAATGTGGTATGTAAAGTTCAAAGTTGGACCGTAGGAGGATTGATGCCAAGTGCCTCAAATACACAGCCAAGCCCGACAGCCGGGACCGGGAATTCGGCGCTGGATACGTTTTTCAAGATTGCCGACCTCTGGTCGTTGAGCATCGAGCAGCAGATTGCGTTGCTCGGTTCCCCGGCCCGATCGACGTTCTACAAATGGAAAAAGGAAGGCGGCCTGCTCTCCACGGATACGGAAGAGCGCATCTCGCACCTCGTCTCGATCTTTAAGGCGCTGCAGATCGTCGTGCCCGAGCCGAAGGCGGCGGACGCCTGGATACATCGCGCGAATAGATATTTCGGCGGGCGCTCGGCGCTCAATGTCATGCTCGATGGCAAGCTGACCGACATCTACGCGGTCCGCGTTTACCTGGATGCTCAGCGCGGAGGCTAATGGTGAAGTACCCAACCCGTTCGTTTGATCAGGACTGCTACCAGCTGATACCGTCGCGTTTTCCGCCCGTCGACGTGTACGAACGGCTGGAGTTGCCGGAACTGCGTGCCGCAGCCCTGGAACTCGAACAGCGCACAAATCCGCGCCTTACGGCCATGAAGCATCTCAGTGTGCCACCCAAGGTCAGGGACAAAGGCACACATCAGTTTCAGAACTGGAACCATGCGCCCTTCGCCTACAAGAATCCCGAAGGCTCACACTTCCTTGGGCCGGCGTACGGCGCGGCTGAGATGGCCGTGGACTTGCCGGCGGCCCTTCTGCACGCGCTTCGCCGCCGGGAGGAGTTTTTCAGTCGCACGAATGAAGAAGCCATGGGGCAGGACATGCGTGTGCTTTGCCGTCGCGTGACCGGAACCTTGATTGATCTAACGGGCCTCGACACGGGATTGGCGCAAGCGGAACGCTGGAACATCGGTCAGAAGCTCTATGAGGAAGGCGCGGCGGGGATCATCTATCGCCGTCCGGATTTCGGCGATCACCGTTTCGTGTCCGTGTATGACGGAGCGCTACTCGGGCGGGCCCTTCAGGGCGCACACTACCGCTTTGTGTGGGACGGGAAGACCGTCAAGAGCATCTATGATTTCAATAAGGGCGACACCATTCTCCGCGAGCAACTGCTCGCGGCCAGTCTAGGCAAGAACGCAGCGTAAGAGCGCGAAGCAGGCGGTAGAGGAGCGACCGACATGAGGCAAGAGAATGGGCTGCGCTTCTACTCCGCCACGGACCTCGTCAACTACCTCGGCTGCGCTCACGCCACGTACAACGATGTGCGCCAACTCACGCATCCGGTCGAATTCGCTGAAGACGATGAACAAGCAGCATTGCTTCAGGAAAAAGGCCTCGAGCACGAGCATGCCTACCTAGAGCGTCTTCGCTCGGAAGGACGTGTTATCGTCGAAATTCCGTCCGGTGACACCTTAGACGCCAAGATCATTGCAACGCGGGACGCTATGCGCGCGGGCGCGGACGTCGTTTACCAAGGCGCGCTCATGGCGGCACCCTGGCATGGCTTCTCAGACTTTCTCCTACGCGTGAACGGTGTGGCGTCATCGCTGGGCAATTTCGCCTATGATGTCGCTGACACCAAGCTGGCACGAACGGCAAAGCCGAAGCACGTCATCCAGATGTGCGTCTACGCTGATTTGCTGGGCTCGGTGCAAGGGATCGAGCCACCTCAGATGCACGTCGTTCTGGGCGACGGCAATCAGGTATCGCTTCGGACCTCTACCGTGCGTCACTACTACAACATCGCCCGTGGCCGTTTTGAATCTTTTGTTGGCGCGCCGACCGCGACATCGCCCGAGCCATGTGGCCATTGCCAATTCTGTCGCTGGCAAGCGACCTGTCAGGCCGAATGGGAAGCGACGGAACATTTGAGCCTCGTCGCCAATATCAACAGCAGTCAGATCGAAAAGCTGCGCGATGGCGGGGTCACGTCGCTGCGGCAACTCGCGGCTCTCAAGGCCAATGTTCGGATCCCCAACCTTCAGGCTGAGACTCTGGCGCGCCTGCGTTCTCAAGCCCGGCTACAGGTAGTCCGGCGGGACACCGGCAAGAATCAGCATGAGTTGTTGCCGCCATTGCCGGGACGCGGCTTTGCACGGTTGCCGAAACCCTCCGAAGGCGATCTCTTCTTCGACATGGAAGGTGATCCGCTCTACGACCTCGGCTTGGAGTATTTGTTCGGGTTCATTCACGTGGATGGTGGGCAGGAGCGCTTCACAGCCTACTGGGCTCACGACAGAATAGAAGAGAAGGCAGCCTTCGAGCGCGCTCTCGACTTCATCGTCGCGCGGTTGGCAACTTATCCCGACGCCCACGTGTATCACTACGCGAGCTACGAAGAGTCGGCGCTGAAGCGTCTGGCGATGCTTCACGGCACGAGAGAAACCGAGGTCGACAATCTGTTGCGGCGACACAAACTCGTCGATGTCTTCAAGGTGGTGCGCGAGGGCGTTCGCGTTTCCGAGCCGCGCTACTCCATCAAGAACTTGGAAGCGTTCTATCTCGGGTCTCCGCGTTCGGGCGAAGTAACGACCGCAGGCCAGAGCATCGTCATCTACGAACGGTTTCGACGGTTAGGTGACCGCGAACTGCTCAGCCAGATCGAGGAATACAACAAGATCGACTGCCAGTCGCTGCGCCAGTGCCGCGACTGGCTGACTACCTTGCGGCCGGCCGGTATGGCATGGCCGATCGAGATCACGCCCGAGCAGGCAGATCCTGTCCGTGAGCAAAAGCGGATCGAGGCGGAGCAACGCAGCGCCGCGCTCCTTAAGACACTTACCGACGGCTGCCCAGACGATGATCGACGTTGGCGCGAGTTGCTCGGGCATCTCCTGGAGTTTCACCGCCGCGAAGCGAAACCCAAATACTGGGCTATGTTTACGCGGCAGGAGATGAGCGACGAGGAACTGGTCGACGATGCGGAGTGCATCGGCGTTCTGCTTCAAGATCATGACCGTCCGGTTCGGCCTGAAAAGAAGTCCAAAGTCTATTCGTTCACGTTCCCGCCACAGGACTTCAAGATGCGTGTCGGCGACGACGTGTTGCGTGCCGGTACTCTTGAGCCAGCAGGCGAGATCGTTTCACTCGAAGAGGACGCGCGGCGTATCTCGCTCAAGATCGGCCCCAGCCGTTCGCCGCTTGCCAATGGTGCGTCACTTATTCCTACAGGACCGCTCGGCGACCAGGTGTTGCGCGCCGCGATCTATCGTTACGCGGAAGCAGTCATCGCAGGTGATACGACGCGCTATACCGCGCTGACGGACATCATGCGAAAGACGGCGCCTCGCCTCGCCGGGCTGGCGGCGGGAACGCCTATCATCGCACTCGGCTCGGAATTGCTGGCTGGATCTGTTGCCGCCTTGAAGCGCCTGGATCAAAGCTACCTTCTCATTCAGGGCCCTCCCGGCGCAGGCAAGACATTCACATCCTCCCATGCGATCGTCGCGCTCCTGGCGGATGGCAAGCGTGTCGGTGTCGCCTCAAACTCTCATAAGGCCATCAACAACCTGCTCAAGGACGTGGAGGCGGTCGCACAAGAGCAGAGCGTCACTTTCAGGGGCATTAAGAAATCCAGCAATGAGGACCAGTTCTTCAACGGCCAACAGATCGGCGACACCCTCAAGAACGAGGATGCAACAACCAGGGGGCATCAGCTAATTGCGGGCACAGCGTGGCTTTTCGCACGGCCTGACCTCGATCAGGCCCTCGACTACCTCTTCATCGATGAAGCTGGGCAGGTAAGTCTCGCGAATGTGATAGCGATGGGAGTCAGTGCCAAGAATGTCGTGCTGGTCGGCGATCAGATGCAGCTTGCCCAGCCGATCCAAGGTACGCATCCGGGCGGTTCGGGTGTCTCCGGGCTCAACCATCTTCTAGGTGGATTGGCAACAGTACCGCCAGACCGCGGCATCTTCCTCGCGATCACGTGGCGCATGCATCCCGATATCTGCCGCTTCATCTCGGACGCCGTGTATGACGGCCGACTCCAGTCCGACCGTTCGGCGACCCAGCAGCGCGTCAACGTTGCGTCAGGCCAGGATGAGGCGCTCGCGCCGACGGGCGTCCGATTTGTTGCGGTTGACCATATCGGTTGTGCCCAGAGATCACCTCCTGAAGCGGAGCGGCTCAGGCAGGCGTTTATGACCTTACTTGGCACGGAATGGGTCGATCAGCGGGGCGAACAAAACGTCTTAGGCCTTGACGACATCCTCGTCGTCTCGCCCTACAACATGCAGGTCAATCATTTGCGTGACATCCTGCCGAGCGGGGCGCGGGTCGGGACGGTCGACAAGTTTCAGGGCCAGGAAGCCGCAGTGGTGCTGATCTCGATGACCACGTCGTCTGGCGAGGACTTGCCGCGAAATATTGAGTTCCTCTATAGCCGCAATCGCTTGAACGTCGCCATCAGCCGCGCGCGATGCCTATCCGTCGTCTTCGCGAGCCCGCGCCTCCTCGTAATCACATGCCACACGATCGAGCAAATGCAGCTTGTGAACACGCTTTGCTGGGCCAAGCAGTACTCCGATCAACTCGCCACTCGAGGCTCCACTCTTCCCGGCATCAGATCGATCTGACAATAGTCAGCCATCTATGGCGAGCGGCCGCAGCGCGGCGATTTGGGGATCATACTCATAGTGAGTAACGGTTTGGTCGCGTATGCGATCGACCACTTCGTCAATTACACTCAGCGGGACAAGAACCACTCGCGCGGCCGAACTGGATTACCGAAGCGATCGTTGATCGCGATATCGAGCTGAGCAGGGGCAAAAACGCGGAAGAATGCTCTCCAGTCGCGTCCGACGTACGTTGTACAGCTTGTAAGGTGGCGCGGTCAGCGCCTTCTCGGCCATCCGGCGCGGTTCGAGAAAGCCCGGGAAGTAGCTGCCGCGGCGCAGCTTGGGGATGCGCAGCTCGACCGTGCCGGCGCGCGTCTCCCAGTCGCGGTCGCGATAGCCGTTGCGCTGCGCCAGCCGCGTCACGCTCTTCTCGCCATAGCCAGCCCCGATCAGGGCGCCGACCTCAATCTCCATCAAGCGCTCGGCAGCAAAGGCGATCATCTCGCGCAGCATATCGGCGTCAGGGGTCTTCTCCACGAGCGAACGCAGGTTCATCATCTCATCGGTCATCGGTGGCTTCCCCAGGTCTTGAGTTGGATCTCGCAACCCGACCCTAAACCGGAAATCGCCGGTGACCGCCGCAAGGCCGCTCCCTCGCTACGGCGCTATCGAAGAGCGCGCTCGCTCGCGGCCTTGCTTCGACCAGCTACACCACCACCCGGGACACGACCGCCTTAGGCGCTCGATCCGTCCGAATTGCACTCCATAACACGCTGGAGTTAGCGCCGGCGTCTCAGGCTCTTGGCTTGGTAAGCGTCGAAGCGTAGATCGACAAATCTAGGCGATGGGAGCCGTTTCGATGACGCCAAAACAACCTCAGCCGGAGCGCGATCAACGTCACCCCGGACGCCCTCTTCCCGGCGAGTGCGCTTCAACACCTTGTCGCGAGATTGAAGTGCCCGCTTGTGCAGCTCGGCCTGATCATCCGATCATGGCAGAACTTTTAGACGCACTTGCGCGAACCATGATTAACAATGACATCGGTAAGCAGCGTCGTCTCGTCGAGTTCAAGGACGGTTGCCGCTATGGAAAATTCGGAAAGACCAAGGCTTACGAATTGATCGCCCAAGAGCGGATCAAGGCCTATAAATTGGGAGGCAAGACCATGATCGACCTCGACAGCGTGGACCAATTTCACGCCTCGCTGCCCAAGGTCGAATCAAGAGCAAGCTAGGCCGCAGACCTGCTTGGCGAGACGGTGAGCCTCCCGTCGCGAAGGCTGTCGAGCCGATCAGCCCAATGCTGCATCAGACGCACGCGCTCGGCCCAATAAGCCGCACGGTTATAAATGCCGCGAATCTTGTTCTTGTCGCCCTTGCCAAGTTGGCGCCGCACCACCTCGTCGCGTCGCCGCCGCTTCTTTTCTTCCGTAGAATGGGCAAGTTGGGATTCAACGACATCACCGTCGAACGCGCCCTCCTCGTTGAGCAAGGTCGACGCGGTCGAGCGGAAGCCGTGAGCGCAGTGTTCGCCTCCCGGACCGGTATCGTAGCCCATGATCCGTAGAGCCTTGTTGAGGGTGTTGTCGGACATAGGCACATC
>Ga0209066_10005818_pt1 | contig 12826 bp, 4 predicted proteins | sample All_14_2_FD_187198 | JGI IMG/M metagenome (GOLD analysis project Ga0209066, IMG submission 187198) | Freshwater microbial communities in response to fracking from Pennsylvania, USA - Allegheny Zone_MetaG_DW_15 (SPAdes) (version 2) ...
CCGCCGTACGTCCACGACAGCTCTTTCCCCTCCCTGTCGCGCAGCACCACGCCCGTCTCCGCATTGGCCCACTCCTCGCCGGAGTGGATCTTCAGCGTGCAGGTTAGCTCGAAAATCTCGCCCGGCTTCACGGCGATGCGCGGAATGCCGTACAGGCTCCAGTCGTTGCGGCCCGTGTGCGTGACCGTGACCGCCGCGCCCTCCACGGACTGAACGATGGCATTCGCGTCGCGCGCCCATACGCGCGGTTTCTCCAACGTCCACTGCTCCTCTGCGACGGCGCAGGTGGCGAGCAGCCCCATCATACCCCAGATCGTCCTCATCAAACATATCCTCCCTTGAAACGGGCTCGGCGCCCGGAAAACAACACAGAATACGTCGGAGGATACCATGGTTCGCCGCGCGCTTCCACCTTGGAATCCGCGTGCCTCTGGGCGCCTGCGCGATTCAGTTACCGGATGCCGCGACGCACCGCCCGCCTCAGCCGCCGTTCTGCCCCCGGACCGCGGCCCTGAACTGCCCCATGGTCGTCCCGTACCGTTTCCGGAATATCCGCCCGAGATGGGTTTCACAGGCGATGCCGCAGTGCAGGGCGATCTCCCCGATCTTCAGGTCGGTCTCGGCCAACATGGACCTGAGGCGCTCCAGCCGGACATGTTCGACCTCCTCCCGCACCGTTCGTCCGGTCGCGTTCTTGAACCGGATCTCCGTCGCGCGGCGCGAGAGCCCCGCCGACTTCGCGATGTCCGTGACACGGAGGTTGGGATTGTGCGCGTTGACCTGGATGAACCTCAGCGCACACGCCATCTTCTGATCCGCGATGGCGGTCCATTCGGTCGACTGTCGCGTGACCACACGGATCGGCTCCACGCGGTATTCGCGCTTCTTCAACCGCTCACCTTTCATCAGCCGGTCGAGGTGTCCGGCGATCCTGTAGCCCGCCGGTCGAGGGTCGCACTGGATGCTGGACAGCGTGGGCACCGACGCCTCGCAGATCCACTCGTCGTTGTCGACGCCCAGCACCGCCACCTCGTCCGGAACGGAGACGCCCGCATCCATGCAGGCGTCCAGGACCTGTTTGCCGCGCCGGTCGTTCGGTGCGAAAAGCGCAAGAGGCGTGGGCAGCGATTTCAGCCAGCTCTCCATGCGTGGGCGCTCGACGGCCCAGTCGCGCTGCTCCTTTGCGGAACAGGCGCCATACACATGGCAGACGCGATGGCCCGCCGCACGGAGAGCCGCACGGAAACTGCGCTCGCGGTCCACCGACCAATAGGTCTCGGGATGCGTATCGCCGACGAAAGCGAACTGCGTGTAATGGCGCTCCAGAAAATAGTCGGCTGCCATGCGGCCGCTGGCGTCCGAATTCCACACGACGCACGGGTACCGAAAGAGCGGATAGGCGCGTTGCCGCATGGGGTGCGGCTGCAGCAACACGACGACCGGCACGCCCGCATCGGCGATGAGCCGGGCCTCTTCGACGGAGTGGTAGTCCGCCGCAATGATGCCGTCGCACCCCCATTGCTTCAAATCCTGCAAGCGGTAGGCCCACGGGCGTTTTTCCTGCTGGTAGATGCGCCACGGCCCATGCTCCTGCGCATACTGAAGCACGCCTTGAAGCATGTCGCGCAAACCCTTCACAATGGTGGAGGTCAGAATGACGACGCGCGGGGTCTCACTGTTCTTTTTCAACCTTACCATGGTTATACAGTAGCGCAGACCCCGTTAACAGAGCAAGACGAAACTGCGCAAAAAATCGAAATAAGATACGCAAAACACCTATCGACAAACGGGAAAAGGCGCGTATATTAAGCCTTGATGACTGAGAAGTGAGGGAGGAGTACCGCATGGCCATTCGTCGTACACTGTATCGGATTGTGCTGCTGGCCGTCGCCGCGCCGTCGTGGGGCCAGATCGGCGTGCAGGAAGACACCGAGCGACTCGTTCTGCGCAGCGAGAACAGCACCTTGGCGTTGAGCAAGGCCGCACAGGGCGCCATTGTGTCCCTGAAGGACCGCACGACGGGACAAGAATTCATTGCCCCAGGCCAGAACGCCGCACTGTTCCAACTGGTCTTCACCCGGGCGGGCGAACAGTCGGGCGACACGGTCACCCTCAGCGCTCGCGATGCGCGGCGCATGGCGGTCGAACGGATCCGTGAGAACGGCCGCGAAACGGCGCTGCTGCGCTATGAAGACTTTGCGGACTGGCCCTCGCTGGCCGTACAATGCCGCGCTACGGTCTGTCCCGGCGACCCGCTGATCCGCTGGCGCCTGGGCGTGTCCGGGCCGGCGACGCTGATCTTGGAAGACAGCCAGTTTCCGACGATGGTGCTGGTCGACCGACTGGGACAGGACCGCTCCGACGACCGGGCGCTGGCCGGGGCGACGGAAGACGGCGCCTATGTGGCGCCGGGCGATTGGCGCGTCGGCTACCGCCGCAGCTATGTGCAGCCGGGGTCTCTCGCGGCGCAGTTCGCCTGCCTCTACGATCCCTCCGGCGGCGTTTACACAGCGACCCAGGACGGCGTCGGCTATCCCAAGCGAATCACCATCGCCCGACGGAACGATGGGCTGGAATACGGCTGGTCGCACCAGAGCCACCACGCCCTGTCCGTCCCCTATGCCCTGCCCTATGACGTCGTCTGTACGGCGTTCCGCAGCGCAGACTTGGCGACGCCCTGCGACTGGCGGGACGCGGCGGACATCCACAAGCAGTGGGCCGTGACCCAGCCGTGGTGCGCCCGGACCGTGGCGGAGCGCCGCGACATCCCCGACTGGGTGAAGCGCGGCTGCATACGCGTCCAATGGGAGCTGCGCGACGACGGTCCGCCCGAAGCCGTGCAGGCGTGGCTGGATCAACACTGGGCCAAACATTTTCCGGGCATGCCGCCCTTCCTGACGTTCTTTGGCTTTGAGCGGGTCGCGTCGTGGGTCGCGCCGAAGTACGAGCCGTATTATCCCTCCGACGAGGCGTTCACGGCCATGACCCGGCGCATTCACGGGATGGATGGCCATGTCTGCCTCTTCCCATCGACCTACCAATGGAGCCTGACCTACGACCGCCATACGGACGGGAGCTTCGCCTGGGACGACGCCAAGGATTTCGACGCCATCGGCGAGCCCCACGCGATCAAAGACCGCAGCGGCGCCCTGATGAAGAAAAGCCCGCCGTGGCTCCGCGGCGGCCAAACGGCCGCGCTGTGCCGCGGCGACGCCTGGACGCGGACGTTCTTCTGCGCCAGCGTGGACCGGATGGCCGCCCGCGGCGTGGACGTCGTCCAGCTTGACCAGGTCGTTGGCGGACGCTGGCCTTCCGACGACCGAACGGTCTGTTTCAGCCCGAACCACGGACATGCGCCGGGGTTCGGCCGCTGGGACGCGGATGCCTTCCACGAGCAGATGCGGCAGCTGCGGAGTCAGTCCGACCTGAAATACCCGGGAATAACCTTCAGCATGGAGTCGCCGCAGGAGCTTTTCGCGCAGGATTTCGGCCTCTTCGACTACCGCCACGCCCGTTCCGTCATCAACGTCCGGGCCTGGGACCAGAATCCGCGCCAGCACGCGGCCGTTTTCCCCTACCTGTACAATGAATACCTGCCTGTTTTCCACATCCCGTCCCACAGCGAGCCGCTGGCGCTGATTCTGGCCCAGGGCGTCGTCAGCGGCGAGATACCGTCCTGCAAGCCCCGGCAAATCGAATTCCCCGGCGAGGCGCTGATCAAAAACGGCGATTTCGAGATATCGGCAAAGCAGCCGTCGGGCTGGACCATCTGGCGGAATCAGCCGCAGGGCCCCGCGCGCGTGGAGCACGACGCCGCCGACGTCGGCGCGGGCAAGGCCTCGTTAAGCCTGACGGGCAGCGATGACCGCGAGGAGGTCCACGCCTATCAGGTCCTGCCCTTGGCGGAGAGCGCCCTGAAGATCGGCCAGAGCTATCGCCTGCGCTTCATGATGAAATCCGATCTGTCCGGCGGCGCGGGCGCCGTCAGTATAGCGGCCATGAGCCACAGCGATTGGCAGTTGTGGAAAGAGCTGGGCGTGTGGACCCGCGAGGCGGCGGCGCGGCAGGAGTGGCGGGAGGATGAGCTGGCCTTTGCGATCCCGGAAGGCACACGGGCCCTGCGCATAACCCTGCGTCTCAAAGGCAAGGGCACGGTGCGGTTTGACCAGATGCGTCTTTCCGGGCGGCAAAACGACGGCAGCTATGCCGACGTGCAACGTTCCGGCAACGCGGTTTTTCAGATCATGTCCCAATGGGCGAACCTGGCGGCGGCCGGCGCCGGCAAGTACCTCATGCAAGGCCGCATGATCCATCCCCCGCTCCTGCAGACCGAGCAGACAAGCCAGACGGTGACGTCCAGCCAAGCGGCGTCTCTGAACATCCAGTGCTACACCCTGCAAAAGGGTCAGATCGTCCTCCTCGACCACGCGTCATGCCCCGTGGACATACCGGCCGGAACGGGCCCGTGGCAGCACAAGACCATGGATATCACCGTGACCTCCGGCTCCGCGGAGTTCCATGTCCCCTTGAGCCTGCGACAGAAGGGCGAACTGCTCTTCGACGACTTCGAATTGACGGAGGTGGGCGGCACCGGCGAAAACCTGATGCGCAATCCCGGCTTTGAAGCGTGGCCGGACGACGGACGGCTCGCCCCGGGATGGACCCATATTTCGGAATATCAGGGGAAGGTCTTCAAGGGCACGTATCAGCGCGAAGAAAAGGACGCGCACAGCGGCGCCTACGCCATCAGGCTGGTCAGCCCGTCGGACAACGACGCCATTCATATCAAGCAAGTCTTGCCCATCGACGGCACGCGGCTGGTCATCGGCAAGAGTTACCGTCTGTCTTTCTGGATCAAGGTCAGAGACGTCCCTCGCTGGCGTCCCGTCGTCGTCACGCACGTCCTCCCGGCGATTCTGCACAACGCCTTCCGCGCGCCGGACGGCGACACCGCCGTCATCCTGATCAACATCAGCGGCAAGACGCAGCAGGGGCGGCTGAGCTGGCATGGTGCGGACACGGCTGTCAGCCTGGGACCCTGGGAACTCAGACTCGTGGAACAGCGAGTCGAAAGACGCTGAATGACGCATACACCTCCATTGAGACCGGCTTTGAACTGCGCAAAAAATCGAAAAAAGATACGCAAAACACCTATCGACAAACGGAAAAAGACGCGTATATTTAATCGTGCTGGCACATGTATGTGAGTGAGTGGCAAGGGTCAAGTGAAATGGAGGAGCACCATGAGGTTTTCTATCTGTTGCAGCGTTGCATCGCTGGCCTTCGTATGGCGGCTTATGGGCGATTCTCCTATCATCGTCGGAGTCAACGACGTTGACTATGTGGGCTCCAACACCGCTGTCACCGTGTCTTCCCGCGTTTTGGTTGAGGGAAATTTGCGCAAAGTGGGAGAGGGAATGCTTAATCTTCCTTCCGCGAATATTTCCTCGCGGGCGGGAACCATCGGCGTGTTTGACGGCGCGTTGGCGACGACGTGCGACGGAACATACGCGCTGGCCGAGAAGCCTGTAGACACTCTTCAGAAGGCCGCTTTCTGGGTGGACGCCTGCACCAATCTGATGACGTTCGTCTCCAACGACGCGGTCTGCGTCCAGCAGTGGCTGGACGTGCGCGAACCCAATCCGGACGGTCCCTACCAGTACTATCGCGCCGTCAGCAAAAACACGTTCACCAACGAGTTCCCGGTGCGGGTGGCAAGCGGCGCCGGCACGAGTGGCGCGTTCCCGTATGTCTGGTTCGGAAACTACCACAGCGGACGCTGGATGGCTTGGCAGAACGCCGCCTCCAATGCGGTGGAAATCGCGAACATCCGAAGCGTGTTCGTCGTCCACGGCTCTTTTACGTCCTACGGCACCATCCTGGGCAGCGGCAATGCCGACTTTCTTGCCGGCACGACGGCTGGAACGGGGCTGAACGGACCGGTCTGGTATGCGCAGAGTCACTCGATGATGACCGCCACTAAAACGGGGCGCACCTTTCTCGACCGGCAGCGCGTCGACGGCATGACGGTTTATCCCAAACAGGGCTATCAGTTGCTGGAGGTCGCCGGCGGGGAAGGCGGAACGTCCACGGCGAAGAACTTTTTCAACGATCGCGATCTCTGGGCCGGTTTTGATTACCGCGTGGGCGGCGACCGGCTCTGCGAGGTTTTGATTTACACCAACCGGTTGTCTGAAACCGAGCGGCTGCAAGTGGAGCAGTACTTGTGGCAGAAGTGGATGTCCACGGCGCAGGATTCCCCCCGCTTCTCTCTGGCCGAGGGCGCGTCCCTATCGGTGGAGACCGAGCCCGGCGTCACCCAGCCGAGCGCTGTCGCGGGGGACGGCGAGTTGGCCAAAAGCGGTGCTGGGATCTTATTGATCGCGCTGGCCACCAACACGCCGTCGTTCAACGGCGCGGCGACGCTCTCGTCCGGAGTGATCGACGCGCGTGTGCCGATCGCTCTGCAGCCTGCGGGCGGCGTGGCCTACGCGAGTGCGTCGAATGTTCTGACGGCGGCGGCGACCCATGCGGGGCAGATCGTGAAAACGGGCGGCGGCGAGCTCGTTCTGCGCCGTATTCCCGACGGCGTCGGATACCTCGCCGTTGCCGAGGGCATTCTGCAATTCGCGCAGCCGCTTGCGCCAGAGGCGTGTCCGACCAATCCCGTCGGCGTCATCCCGAACAGCCGGTTTGAAGATTACGCCTTCAGCGGGAACATAGCGTCTGTTTCGCAAAGCGGTACGGCAGGATGGACCTCTGGGGCAAGCGGTCGCGTGTACTTGTTCAAAGACAACGTCCAGACCAACGGCTCGTTCGACTGGATCCGGCCGTATACGGCACCGGAAGGCCGTATCGTTTTAGGCCTGCAGCGGGAAGCGATCGCCGAAACGACGCTGACGCTTCCGGCGGACGGCGTCTATGCGCTCTCGTTTTGGGCGGCCGCCCGGACGACGGGCACCGCCACAAACGGCATAACCGTTTCCTATGGCACCATGGGGGGCCACGAGTTCGATCTGAGCGTCGATGCGACCCAGCGCGTCGCGACGGTTCAAACGCTTTCGCCCGATTTCCATCGCTTCCGGTACAAACTTCCCTGGCTGGCGGCCGGGACGCATACGCTGCGTTTCGAGAGCCTTGCGCCGACCCTCGATTACACGTCGCTGCTCGACGACATGCGGGTGGACTTCCTTACGCCGGAGCAGCCGCTGAACGTCCTGTCGAACGCGGACTTCGAGTGCGCGGGCTTCATGAATAAGGCGACGGAAATGGTCGCGCCTTCCAATACAACGTGGACGTTTACGGTCGCCGGCTCTAACCTCGTCGGCATCGCCAACGCGGGCTCTAAATACAGCGCGTGGCCGGACTACGGCCGGCGGGTGCTATATCTCGAAAATCAGGGTGTCGCCGCGACCACGCTGACCTTCCCGGAGGCCGGATCGTATCAACTGGTGTTCAACATCATGCACCGCCGCACGGTGAACACGGAGTCCACGGCATCGCAGCAAGTGATCGTTTCGGTGAACGGAACCGAGGTCGCCACCCTGTCGACGACGGCTCAAAACGTCTTTTCCCGGGTGACAACATCGCCCTTCACGGTTGCCGCGAATACGCCGGTGACGCTCACGCTGGCGGGGCAGGCGACGAACAACCGCGTCCAGCTCATCGACGACATCACCGCGCAGCGCTTCGGAAACAGAAACCTCATCCAGAACGGCAGCTTCGAAAGCGGCACGAACGGCTGGGTCTGCTCGGGACTCAACGTCGGTGTCGAAACGACGACGAACGCCAACTACGGCATCGTTCTTTTCGACGGCGCGAGTCGTGCGAAAGTGGTCTTTTCAGGCGTGATCAAACAGACGGTCACGTTCGACGAGGCGGGCGTCTACCGGATCACCTTCCACGCCATTTCCCGCATCGATCGGGGCGGAAGCGTTCCCAGCAGCTCATTTGGGCTCAACCCGATCACCGCGTGGATCAGCCGGAACGGCGAAACGAACACACTCGGGTATGTGAAGACGTACGACGAGATCTTCCGGCGCCACGAATTCCTCTTCTCGATCCCGGAGGCGGGCTCGTATGAGATCGGCTTCAAAGGTCAGTCGGCGACAGACAAGACCTCGCTGATCGACGCCGTTTCGGTCGAGAAAGTCACGCCTTCGGAGCTCACCCCTGTTATTCCAAAGACGACCGTTCTGGATATTGCGGCAGGCGCGCGGCTGAACCTCAACTATGTGGGAACGGTGCCCATCACGACGGTGCGCTACGGCGGGCGTTTCATTGAAGGCACCCTCACTTCCAGAACCCATCCCGAATTTGTTTCCGGTGCGGGAGCGCTCTATTCGCCCGCCAAAGGGACGCTCATTCGTGTGCAGTGATCCGGCGCGGTCAGTCGATTTTGAAACGGAGGAAAATACGATGGCGAAGAAATGGAAAATAGGTTACTTGGCGCTGTTGCTTGTCCTTTTTTGCAGTGGCGCGTTTTCGACGGTGCAGGCGAAGACGGTTGCGCTCTGGAAGCTCGACTACTCCCCCTATACGGGCATCAACGCACGCTGTCTGGCGGACCCCGCTAACGATTTCGATGTTGTCATCCAAGGCCAGCAAAAGGAGCCGCCGTCCTCGCGCCCGGCCCTGCCTTCCGGCAAGAGCCAAGAGTGGGCGCCTTTGCCGCCTAATCCGGATCTGACAGCGGGTCTGCTGGACACGGCGTGCAGCACAAATGCGGTCTATTACGAACATGGCATTCTGCTCAGCTCCACGGGCGTCGTCGCCGCGGTCAACAACTCCGCGCACAGTTTCACCATCGAAGGCTGGCACTGGCGTCAGAACTGGTACGTGCCTCCCGTCGGCACCTTCACTCCGCTTTTCTCGCTCGGCACTGCCGACGGCTGGCGCTTCAGCCTGCACAATCTGGACGACACCAACACGCTGTATTTCATGATCTCGGACTACCGCGCCCCGAATAACCTCAGCAGGCGCTTCCCGGCCCCCATTCCCAAAGCCACCCTCTTCCAGAAGTGGTGCCACTATGCGCTCGTGTACGACTGCGACGGCGGAGGGGGCTTGGGCACGTGGGAGATCTTTGTCAATTCACAATCGTACGGCGCCGTCACGAACAACAGCCGTCCGGCGGCACCCGGCCCGGCAGCGGGGTTCCACCTGGGCGGCGACGGCGGCGGCTCCCAGTACTTCGACGCCGGGGCGTACGATTACTGGCGCGTCTCCGACGAGGCGCTCACGTCCGACCACTTCCTCAATGCCGGCATCGCATCGACCGGGCCGCGAACGCTCGCCTTCTACCGGCTCGACGTCAATGCGGACGGCTCGTTCGACCTCTCCAACCGCGTGGCGAACGCGTGGCACTTGACCGCACCGCCTCTCGGCAACAGCTCGTCGCAGCTCACCGCCAACGCTTCGCAGGCTGTTCCCGCCGTGCCCAGAGACCCGAACCCCGGCGGCCCCTTCCTCGGCACCCGTACGGCCAATACGGGCAGCATCACGTTCAATTCCGGAACGGCAGGGTCGAACGCCTACCTGCTGGACACGACCGGGCTGGGGGCTCGGCTTGACACCAACCTCGCCTGGACGGTGGAGGGCTGGGTCAACTTCTGGGAACTCAAAGGGCGCCAAGTCATTTTCGACGCCAAGCAGAGCAAAGGGCTTGGGACCGGCTGGATGTTGTTGAACCACGAAGCCAATGGCATCAACACGCGCTATTGCCTTTTCATCGGTGCAGTGCCTAGTTATGTCGCGTTCCCGCTGTCGGTGCAGGGCGAGACGCCGACGAACACCTGGATCCATCTGGCACTGACCTTTGATCCCGCGTCCGGTTCCGGCTACCAAGGCGCGTGGGAGTGTTTTCTGAACGGACAGTCGCTAGGCCGCATCGAATACTCGAACGCATGGACCCGCGTCTCGACCGCCCTTGCGGACTTTTGCGTCGGCGGCCGCGCCAGCACCCTAAACGACGCGCTGCACGGCTCGATGGATCTCGTGCGCGTCTCTCAAAGCGTCCTCGCGACCAACCAGTTCCTGAACGCGGGCGGCTACGCCGCCACGACGGGCGCGGTTGCCACGCTCGCCTACTGGAAGCTCGACAGCGACGGGCTGTCCGCCGACTCCTCCAGCCAGGTCGATGCGCGTTACGCGCTGGCCGCCGTCACCAACACCGCCGCGCCCGCAGGCAGCCTCCGCCGCGTCGCGGGCACGCTGCCCACGTTCGACGCCACGCCGGGATTCATCGGTGACCCGGCAGCCAACGCGGGCTCGCTCCTGTTCACGAACGGCACGGCGCTGACAACCGGCAGCCTCGGAGTCAAACTTGAACTCGACGGGCCGTTCACCGCAGAGGGCTGGCTGAGGTGGTACGGCAGTGCAGCCCGCGACGTCCAGACGCTTGCCGGAACACGTTTCGATACGGAGACGGGCCTTCTGCTGCCCCCTGTCGGCACCGCGAACCGCGTGCTGTTCGGTGTTCCGGCGGGTTGGCTGCTGACCCTCGAGAAGCGTGGTGCCGACGTGGCGTTCCACATCGCGTGCGACACCGCCGTCACCAACGCGTTTACCGGGAGCACTGCCGTCATCGACGCGGACCTCGCGGTGCTGCCGGCGGCGCAACTGGCGAACCGGTGGCGCCATATCGCGTTGTCCTACGCGTCCGACGTAGATGACCGCGGCCAATGGACGCTCTACCTCGACGGCTTGGAGGCCGGCTCTGCCACCCACGCGGCGGCGCCTTTCGTCAACCACGAGAGCCACCGTTTCTTGCTCGGCGGCCGGGCGGGCGGCACAAACAGCCTCGACGGCTTGCTCGACTGCTGGCGAGTCTCCAGCGGTCTTCGGAACCCCAACGAGCTCCTGTATTTCGGTGTGCAGCGGGGAACGGTCATCCGTGTTCAATAAAATGAAAAAACTTCTTTTACACGCACTCGTGTTCCCGCTTGTGTGCGCAGCCGCGCAGCCGTCGCCCGCCGACCTGCGGGGCGGGGAGCTGGCGGTGGATTCGCCAGACGGACGGGACTTCTCGGCGGGAATCGTCAAGGTCCCGACAACGCCATGGCTGACGGCGACGCAGGGCATGATTGACGTCGAATGCCAGATGCCGCCGGACTGGCCTTCCGGCGAAGACGCGGCGCTGTTCCACGCCCAGTCGAAATCCCATGTTCACGCCACGCTCTTTTTCCGCGGCGGCGCGCTGTGGGCCGTCTACAAGGGCGGCGAGGAGTTCTTCGCTTCCGTGACCCTGCCTGAAACGGCGAAGTGGCCCGCCGGCTCCTGGCACCGGATCCAGTTCGGCTGGCGGCTGGCTCAGGACGACGACGGGGAGACGGTGACAAACGCCGTCGCTTTCACGCTGGTGGCCGACGGCCGCTCGGCGGGCGACGGCCTCGGGCGCGTGATGGACCCGTGGCCGGAGCGCTGCGAACTGGGCGGAAAAAACAGGGGCTCCCCGTGGCGAGGCAAGGTGCGGCGCCTGGCGCTGTCGACCCGGCCTCTGCTTGTGTCGGAGGCGGTGGCTGAGCTGAAAGCGGGAGAGCGGACGATCACGGTCAAGGCCGACCGTCCGCTCGGGACGTGTCACCGCTTTTGGACCGTGGCCAACTGCAACGGCCCCCACCGTTTCCTGCAGCCGGGATATGCCGAGGGCATCCGCAGAGGACAGCCTTTCATCCGCGAAATCAACGCCGTCTACCTGCTCGGCGGACGCTATCCCGATCAGAATGTCTGGTATCGTGGTCTCCTGCCGGATGGCCGGCTCGATGTCGATTTTTCGGGGCTGATCGCGCAGCTTAAGGCGATGCTCGACGGTGGTTTCACGCCGTGGATCGTTCTGGACAACACGCCGTATGCCATGAGCCACCCGCCGCAGGAGAACACCTACGGCAACACGGCGCCGCCCGACGATGAGCGCCTCTGGGCGCGCTACGTTGACGCCGCCGTGCGCGCGATGATCGACGCGTTCGGCAAAGAGCGCGTCTCGCAGTGGTGGTTCCGCGTCGGCACCGAGCCGGATCTTCTGCCCGGGCACTGGTCCGGCACGCGCGAGCAGTATTTCGCCCACTACGACTACACCGTGTCGGCCGTGACCAACCTGCTGCCTGCCGCCCGGATCGGCCCCGGCAACATTTTGAATCCGAGGGAGGGCCAGTTCGGCACGAAGACGCGGGGCTTGTGGGGGCTCGACATCATCGATCATGCGGCGGGCGGCACCAACGCCGCCACGGGAGGGATCGGCACGCGGATGGACTGGTTCTCCTGCTCGTGGTATGCGCGCGTCGGCCGTCCGCTGTCGGATTTCGACGAGGCCGTGAACCTGATGCGTGCGAGGCTGGAGCTCTACCCGCAGTTCCGCGATACGCCGCTGGTCATCGGCGAGTTCACCGTGCTGCACGACGAGAGCGGCCGACGCGTGTGGGCGGGAGACACGACCGAGTGGGCCGCCAGCTTTTATGCCGGGATGGCGGACCGCGTTTACCGCTATGGAATCCGGCAGGTCTACGAATGGGCGCAGACGACCGACGGGGTGCTCCATCCGCGGACGCAGGTGATCGCCCTGCTCGACCGCATGGCCGACGGACAGCGCGTGGAAACGGAGGTCCGCGCCGATTCGGCGGCAGACTGCGGGGCCGTCGCCTGCCGCAAGGGCGACGACCTCTTTGTCCTGCTCTACAATCACCGCGCATTGCGGCGTCCCTCAATTCCGGAAAAGGTCCGTTTGGTGGTCCGCGACGGCCGGATGAAGAAAGGCGCCGCGTGGCAGCTCTCCGAGTCGCTCGTGGACGAAACGCACGCGTCGTGGGCGTACGCCTTCGCGACAGACTGC
>Ga0209066_10005821_pt1 | contig 12820 bp, 12 predicted proteins | sample All_14_2_FD_187198 | JGI IMG/M metagenome (GOLD analysis project Ga0209066, IMG submission 187198) | Freshwater microbial communities in response to fracking from Pennsylvania, USA - Allegheny Zone_MetaG_DW_15 (SPAdes) (version 2) ...
GCTCGGTGGTGGCGGAAACCGTGGCCTCCAACCGGGGGATCGGCAATATGATGCTGATCGCCTCCTCCTCCTTCGATGTGCCGCTGGTCTTCGCGGGCCTGTTGATCCTGGCCGCGATGGGCGTGCTGCTTTACGCCATCTTCGCCATCGTGGAACGCCGGGTCGCGGGCTGGGCCATGCGCAAGACGGAATTCGCCGCAGGCTGAGCCTACAGATCCCTCCCCTTCAAGAGCAGGAGTTCCCCTCATGCCGATCACGCATTTTGTCCGCGCGGCAGCCTTCCTGGGCGTCAGCGCCCTTCTGGCCGCCATACCCGCCCAGGCCGCCGAGAAGACCGCCATCCGCTTCACCCTGGATTGGAAACATCAGGGAATCCACGCCTGGTATTATCTGGCCGCCAAGAAGGGCTATTTCGCCGCCGAAGGCCTGGATGTCACCATCGATCAGGGCGAAGGTTCGGCGGCTACTGTCGTGCGCGTGATGTCGGGGGCCTATGATGCCGGCTTCGGCGATATGAACGCGATCATCCAGAATGCCGCCAAGCGCCCGGATGAAGCGCCGGTCATGGTCTATCAGATCTATAACCAGCCGCCTTTTGCCGCCCTGGCCCTGGCGGATGGCAAGGTCACCACCCTAAAGGACCTGGAAGGCAAAATCGTGGGCGGCCCCGCAGGATCGGCCGCGACCCAGATGTTCCCCGCCCTTGCCAAGGCCGCCGGTGTCGACGCCTCCAAAGTCGAGATCCTGAACATGGCGCCCAATCTGCAGGAACAGATGCTGATCCAGGGCCAAGTCGCGGCCTCGTTGGTGTTCAACGTCACCTCCTACATGAATCTGATCGGTCAGGGCCGCGACCCGGACAAGGATTTCGTCTGGCTGCCCTATGGCAAATTCGGCCTGGACCTCTATTCCAATGGCGTGATGGTGTCGCGCAAGCTGATCGCGGAAAAGCCGGAGGCGGTGAAGGGGCTGGTGCGTGCCATCAATCAGGCCCTGATGGATACGATTGCCGATCCGAAAGGCGCGGTTGCCGTGATGAGTGAGGTGGAACCGTTGTTGAAGGCCGATCTGGAGGCGCGGCGTGTCGATTTCGCGCTCAAGAACCTGATCCTCTCGCCCGAGACGGAAAAGCTTGGCCTGGGCACGATCGACCCGGCCCGCCTGCAACGCTCCATCGCAACCGTGGTCAATCTCTATGATCTGCCCGCAACGCCGGATGCGTCTGCCGTCTTCACTGCCGCATTCCTTCCGCCGCTTGCAGACCGTACGCTGAAGCAGTGATCACCGGGGAGGGCCCGACATGTCTGTAAATCACACGCTGATCGTCGCCGATGCGCTGGTCGGAGCGGATTTCCAGCCAGCCGGGCCCACCGCCATCACCATTGCCGATGGGCTAATTCAAAGGCTGGAGCCGGCCGGCTCCGCACCCGGCCCGCGCAGGCTGGCGCTGCCCGGCATCGCCAACGCCCATGATCATGGCCGCCCGCTGTCTACCACCTCCTTCGGGGCGGGGAACAGGCCCCTGGAAACCTGGCTGCCCAGCCTGGCCGCCATGCCGTCGGTCGATCCCTATCTGGCGCATGCCGCCCCGTTCGGACGGGCGGCGCGCGGCGGGGCCATCGGGGCCATGGTGCATCTGACCCGGCCGATGGGCCTGACACCCTTCCCCGAAGAAGCGCGGATCATCGCCAGGGCCGCAACCGATGTCGGATTGCGCATCGCGCTCGCCATTTCGGTCAAGGACCGCAACCCTTTGGTCTATGGCGACCATGCCGATATCCTCGCCGGGCTCACCGAATCCGCCCGAAAGGTGCTGCAGGACACTTTCCTGAAGCAGCCCCTTCCAATCCGCGAACAGCTTGATCTGGTGGATTCCGTCGCCGCCGACATAACGAGCCCCATGATCGACGTGCAATATGGGCCAAATGGGGTGCAATGGTGCTCCGACACCATGCTGGAAGAGATCGCAGGGCGGTCCGCCGATACCGGGCGGCGCATCCATATGCATCTGCTGGAAACGCCCTATCAGCGGACATATGCCGACCGGGAATATCCGCGAGGAATCGTACGCCATCTGGCCGATATCGGCCTGCTTTCGCCGCGCCTGACCCTGGCGCATTGCGTCTGGGCAAGGCCGGACGAGCTGGAACTAATCGCGCAATACGGCGCGCGAATCGCGGTCAACACCTCGTCGAACCTGCATCTGATGTCCGGCATCGCACCGGTGGAGGAGATGCTACGGCGGGGCGTTGCGGTCGCGATGGGGCTGGACGGCTGCGCCTTTGACGAGGATGACGATGCCCTGCGGGAACTGCGCCTGTTCAAGATCCTGCATGCGGGCTGGGGATTCCCGGAGGAGATGTCGCGTGTCTCGGCCCTGAAAGCCGCCTGCAGCACCGGACGGGCAGCCATCGGCGCCCCCGGTTCCGGCCTGATAGAACCCGGCGCCCCGGCTGATTTTCTGTTGCTCGACCTCGACGCGCTCGACCGCGATGCCATCATGCCGGTCGATCCGCGCGATTATCTGTTCGCCCGCGCCCAGGCCGGGCATATCGCCGGATCCTTCATTGCCGGGCGCGAGATTGTGCGGAACGGAGCGCTTACCGGCATGGATTTGGATGCCGTCGAGACGGAATTGCGCACCGCCTACCGCGCAGGAATGCCGGGCCGCGCGCCCTTCCTGGCGGCCTGGAGGGAAACGGAACCGGCCATCGCCCGCTTCTATCAGGACCGCCTTGGCTGCTTTTGATCGGAACAATCCATGCCTTATACCCGCATTCACCGCCTGTCCGCCGCCGGTCCCAATGACACTACCCCATTGGCGGAAGGTATCGCTACGGGAGCCATTGACCCGTCGGCCATCGTGGCGATCATAGGCAAGACCGAGGGCAATGGCTGCGTCAACGACTTCACGCGCGGCTATGCGGTGCAATCCCTGCAATTGCTGCTCCTGCGCCATCTATCGGGCGCGGCGGTAGACCGCATCTCCATGGTGATGTCCGGCGGCACCGAAGGTGGCATGGCCCCGCATTGGATCGTGGTGGAAGTTCATTCCCGCTTTCATGCCCATCCCGGCCCGTCTTTGGCGGTTGGGCATACCATTACCCCGGACCTTGATCCCGTCGATCTCGGGCGTATGGGACAGGTCGCGCTGGTGGCCGATGGAGTGCGCGCCGCGATGGCGGAGGCTGGGATAACCGATCCGGCCGATGTGCATTTCGTGCAGATCAAATGCCCACTCCTGACCGCCGACCGTGTGACCGCCGCCCGCCGGGCCGGGCGGGAACCCGCCACCAGCGACACGCTGAAATCCATGGGGCTGTCGCGCGCCGCCTCCGCCCTTGGTGTGGCCATCGCATTGGGGGAGATTGAAGCTGCCGCCATCTCCGACAGCGCCATCGGCACGGATCGAACGCTTTATTCCGGCCGGGCTTCCGCCTCCGCCGGGATCGAGCTGATGGGCCATGAAATCGTCGTCTTCGGCATGGCGGCGGGCTGGTCCGGCCCGCTCGCTATCGATCACGCGGTGATGGCCGATGGCATCGACGTGGACCCTGTGCGCGCCATGCTGGAACGGCTGGGGCTGTCCTCGCAGGGCCAGCTGAAACCGCCACAGCGCGACCGGCTGGTTGCCATGCTGGCCAAGGCCGAAGCCTCCTCCACCGGGCGGCTGCGCGGCTATCGCCATACCATGCTGGACGATTCCGATATCTCCTCCACCCGCCATGCCCGCGGCTTCGTGGTGGGGGCGCTGGCGGGGTTGGTGGGCCATGCGGAAATCTATGTCTCCGGCGGGGCGGAACATCAGGGGCCGGATGGCGGCGGCCCCGTGGCGGCCATCGTGGATCGCACGACAGCCGCCTAAAGCCCGCTGTTCCAGAACCCTTAGCCGTCCGCCTTGCCCATGGCATGCCTGCCCACGATATAGCCGAAGGTCAGCGCCGGCCCCAAAGTAATACCCGCCCCAGGATAGGCCCCGGCCATGATCGAGTTCATGTCATTGCCGCAGGCATACAGCCCCGGCAGCACGCCGCCATCTGCCTTGAGCACCTGACCCTGCGCATTGGTGGCCAGCCCCATGGTGGTGCCGATATCACCCGGGAAAATCTCGATGGCATAGAAGGGTCCCTGTGCCAACGGACGCAGGCAGGGGTTGGGCTTATGCTCCCCATCGCCCAGATAGGTTTGATAGGCGGTGGAACCCTTGCCGAAATCCGGATCGCTGCCCATCGCCGCTTGGTCGTTGAAGCGCGTAACCGTATCGGCCAGCGCCACCACCGGGACACCGATCAGCCCGGCCAGATCGTCGATTGTCCGGCCCTTCTTCAGATAGCCGGAAGCAACATGCGCCCCGAGGGGCGCGGGAAAGGGCCGTACCGCCCCCAGACCATAGCGCCTGATGGCCCGGTGATCGGCGATCAGCCAGGCGGAATGCAGCCCTGCCCCGGTCATGGCCTGGACGAAATCGTGGTAGGAGAGCGCCTCGTTCGCGAACCGGCGCCCCTCGCCATTCACGGCAATCACGCCGGGCTTGGCCCTGTCGAGGAAGAGATGCGGGAAGGGGCGCGGTCCATCCTTGCCGGGGATCAGAGAGACCGGTGCCCAGAACGCCGCATTGCTGTTCGTCTCCACCAGGCCCGCCTTGGCATCAAGAGCGGCGGAAATGGCATCGCCGGTAGCCGCGCCGGGGGACATGGAATAATGCTGCGCCCCTGCCTGCACATGCGCCATCACGGATTTGCGCCGCGCGGCATTCTGCGGGAAACCGCCGGTCGCAAGCACGACGCCGCGCCCTGCCGCGATCGTCCTTTCCTGACCCTGGCAGGAGACGACAACACCGGTCACCCCGGCCCCTTCCGTGATCAGACGCAACAGGCCGCAGTTCAGGAACAGGGGAATATCGAGCGCGAACACGGTTTCCGCCAGCCTGCCCGCAACGGCCTGCCCGAGCACAAGGCGCGTGCCACGCCGGTGCCCGAGCCGATCCCTTGCATGGCGCGCAAGCAGCCTTGCCGCATGCAGCGCCGAGCCCAGTGAGCGGGTCATCTTCATGAAATGGCCGATGTCGAAGCGATTCAGCATCATGCCGCCAAAGACTGTGAAATCCCCGATCGGGGGGCGCAGCCTGTCGAAATGCTTACCCAAGCGCCGCCCGTCATAATCCTTGGCGTCAATGACGCGCCCGCCCATGGCCGCACCCGGCTTGTCCGGGTGGTAATCGGGCGAATAGGCCCGATGGTCGAACTGCAGCGCCGTATTCGCCTCGAAGAAGGAGACCATTTTCGGCCCGTTCTCCAGAAATGCCTCGACCAGGGCCACATCCATCCGGTTGCCCGTTTCGGCACGGATATAGTCCAGCGCCGCTTCGCGGCTGTCCTGCATGCCCGCCGCCCGCATCTTCGGGTTATCGGGAATCCAGATTGCCCCGCCCGAAACGGCGGTGGAGCCACCGTAGAATTCCGACTTCTCCAGAATGCAGACGTCGAGCCCGCCCAGCTTGGCGGTGATGGCCGCAGCCATGCCCGCCGCGCCGGACCCGACAACCAACAGATCGTAGCTCTCAGCCGGAACCGCTTCGTTCCCCATCATGCCACCTCTTCCGGGCGGGGATAGCGGCCGACGGACCAGCCACCATCCACCCGCAGGGTTTCCCCGGTAATGAAGGATGCTTCATCGCTGGCCAGGAACGCCACGGCCCGCGCCACATCGATGGCCTGCCCCACGCGGCGTAAAGGTGCCTGGTCGATGAAGATCTGCCGACGCCATGCTTCGGTACGGATGCGCTCGCGCGTCAACGGCGTCTCGATCAATCCCGGCGCCACGGCGTTCACGCGGATGTTTTCCGGCCCGAAATCCGTCGCCATCTGCCTCGTAAGCCCGGCGACAGCAGCCTTGCTGGTGGAATAGCCCGCGCTTGCGGTCGCCCCGATGATGGAGAAGATGGAGGCGGTGTTGACGATGGCCCCGCCGCCCGCCCGGCGCATCATCGCAACGGCGAATTTCGACAGGGTGAAGACCGACATCACATTGACTTCAAAAAAGCGCTGGAAATCCGCCTCCGCCGTTTGGTCGACACGCCCGCCACCGCCGATTCCGGCATTGTTGATCATGATCGACAGGGGGCGACCGCCCAGGGCCTTTTCCAGTTCGCCGGCAAGGCCCGGATCGGTGACATCGCCCACCACGCCCTGCACCCCTGTGGGTAACAGGCGCAGCCCGCCCGGATCGCGATCCACGGCAATCAGTTCGGCTCCTTCGGCTGCCATGACTTCGCAGATGGCAAAGCCGATGCCGGACGCGGCCCCGGTCACGATGGCGGTTTTCCCCGCGAATCGCGTGGCATTCATGCTGTGTCTCCTTACAAACCGGTCGCGCCGCCGAGCGAGCGCCCGCCATCGACCAGCAGAATCTGTCCCGTTATGAAACGCGCCCGGTCCGAGCCCAGGAAGGCGACCGCTTCGGCAATGTCTTCGGGCGCGCCCAAGGTCTTCATCGGCTGCAAGGCGCGCAGCCCGTCCAGATCGGTATCGGAGCGGGCCTTCAGCATGTCGGTTTCGATCACGCCGGGCGCCACCGCGTTGACCCGGATGCCGCCTTCGGCCAATTCCAGCGCCATGGCCTTGGTCAGACCGGCAACCGCGGCCTTGGAGGCAACGTAATGGGCGTAATGCCGCGCGCCCAGCATCGCGCGTGACGCGATATTGACGATGGCGGCCCCCGGCTGCATACGCGCTGCCAGCTTCTGCGACAAATCGAAAAGCGCGACCAGATTGACCTCATACATCCGCCGGAAATCGGCAGGTCCCAGATCGAAAAAGCCCTTCACGTCGAAGATGCCCGCATTGTTCACCAGAAGGCGTACCGTTCCTGCCTTTTGTACCAGGCGATCCACGGCATCGGGATCGGTGATATTCAGCCCGATCCCCTCGGCCTCGCCGCCATCCTGCAGGATCGCCCAGGCCGTTGCCGCAGCCTTGTCAGCGTGCAGATCCAGCAGCAGCACATGATATCCGTCGCGTGCGAGAACGCGGGAAATGGCAGCGCCTATGCCGGCGCCTCCACCGGTAACCACGGCAAGGGGGCGTTCGCTCATCTCTTCGATCCGTCATGGTTGTCGAGAAAAATGGTGCCGGACGGACATGGCCCGCCCGGCACCAGTACAGAGAACAGGGTCACTTCATCCCGAAGGTCTTCTCGTCGATCTTGGAATAGAGATTGTCCTGCAGGATCTTGGTCAGGGCGGCGGCGTCCGTGCGGTCAACGCCGTCCAGAAGCTTCTTCCACTTGGTCTGGGTGGTCTGGAAAGCCGCGATCAGATCGGACGGATCGGCAACCTTGCGGTCATCCACCGACTTTTTGGGCAGGGCCGCGACAAAGCCCTGCTGGAAATCGGCCAGCTTCTTCGTCAGATCAGCCGAGGGGGCGATGATTTCCAGGCCGCGTTGCTTTGACCCTTCGATGGCAGCCGCAACGCCGACATGATAGGCGACCTGGGCCCGGGCATTGCCGGCAGCCATTTCGTCCAGCAGCAGCCGGCGCTTCTCATTGCTTAACTCACGCCAGAAATCGGGATTGATCACATAATTGGCGCCCAGCACCACGCCCATTGGCAAACGGGTGACGGATTTCGCCACCTCCCAGAACTTGTTGCCCTTGTCCAGATTGGTCGGGTCGGACATGGTGCAGTCGATGGAACCGCGCGACAGGCCGGAATAGACATCGCCGATCGGAACCGAGACCGGAACGCCGCCAATCGCTTCCACCCAGGCGGCCTGGGCGCCACCAGCGGTGCGGATCTTCAGGCCCTTGGCATCGCCCAGGCTGCGGATCGCCTTCACACAGACGAAATTATAGACCGGCGTGGAATAACCACCGGCGAAAATGCCGCCATTGGCGCGCCATTCCCCGATGATCTTCTCATTGGTCATGCCGATTTCGGTATAGGCGAAGGCCGAGGCGATATCGTCGTCCGACACGAAGACCAGATCGTTCAGCACATTGTTCAGCGGCAGTTCGGACGGGGTATAGCCCGGATAGACGATACCGAGGGAGGCCACCCCGTCGCGGATCGCCTGCATGGTCGATTTCGCAGGCACCAGCGAGCCGCCGGAATACACCTCGAAGGTGATGTCGCCCTTGCTCTTCTCTTTCACATCCTGCGAGAATTTCTGATAGGTCTCCTCGTTCAGGATATGCACCGGCGCCATCCAGTTGGTGGCCTGAAAGACGTCGGCCAAAGCGGCGGATGCCGTCAGACAGCCGGACAGGGCCGCCAGAACCATAAGCTTTTTCATCGTATCCTCCTCCCGATATGAAGGCGCTTCTTTCCGGCGCCTTCCGTTAACGCGAACCTGCCCCCGAACCGGGATCAGTTCGCCATCAAAGCAGGCAGCCACAGGCTGATCGCCGGGAAGGCAATCAGCAGGGCCAGCGTGATGACATCCGCCAGGATGAACCAGGACACGCCCCTGAATATCTCGCCGAGCGGGATCAAGGTTCCGAGACTGGAGCGGATGACATAGACGTTCATGCCAACGGGCGGCGTAACCAGCCCGATCTCCAGAAGCTTGGTCGCCAGAATGCCGAACCAGATCAGATCGATACCTAGAAGGTGCAGCAGCGGCGCCAGCACCGGCAGCGTCAGCATCATGATGGAGATGCTTTCCAGGAAGCAGCCCAACACCAGATACAGGGCCCCGATCATCAGGACGACCCAGATCGGGCTGAACCCATCCATCATGCCGGTAACCCAGACCGGTACGGTGGACAGCGCGATGAACCGGGCGAACAGAGCGGCCCCCACGACGATGATGAAGATCGCCGAGGTGCCCAGCGCCGTGTCGATCAGGGCATTGCGCAGCACATGCAAGGTCAGGCGCCGACGTCCCGCTGCGATCACGCAGGCAAGGAAAGCACCGATGGCGCCGGCTTCTGTCGCGGTGAAGATGCCCAGAAAGATGCCGCCCAACACGCCCGTTATCAGCAGGGGCAGCGGCCAGACGTCGCGCAGCAGCGCCAGCTTCTCCGCCATGGAATAGCGCTCGTTCAGACGCGGCGCCAATTCGGGTTTCAGCGTGGTACGCAGGGTGATCATCGCCACGAACATCACGGCCGACAGCAGCCCCGGCACCACCCCCGCGATGAACAGCTCGCTGATAGACACATCCATCATCAGCCCGAAGACGATCAGCAGCACGCTTGGCGGAATGAGAGAACCCAGCGTGCCCGCCGCCGCGACCGATCCCGCCGCCAAGGAAGGCGCGTAACCCGCCTTCAGCATTTCCGGGATGGCGATGCGGGAAAATGCAGCAGCCGTCGCGACGCTGGAGCCGCTGGCGGAGGCGAACATGGCGCTGGAGGCAACGGTTGCCGTGGCAAGCCCGCCCGGCACCCGGTTCAGGAACACCCTGGCCGCGGCGAACAACCCGCTGGTCAGCCCCGCGCCGGAGGCGACATAGCCCATCAGCAGGAACATCGGCACCGCCGACAGGTTCCAATCGCCGACAAGTTCATAGGGAATGGCCTTGGCGATACCGATGGCGGCATTGATGCCCATCATGAAGAAGATGCCGACGAAAGCCACCACGCCCATCGCGACGCTGATCGGAACGCGCAGACCGATCATGACCAGCGTGACAACGATCCCCAGAAGTCCGATATCGAGACGGTCCATGATCCTTGCCCTTATGCCGGATCGGATTGCGGATGCTCATCCGCGGCAGGAAGCTGATAACGCCCGCCAAGGACCAGCCCCAGCCGGATCACCAAAGCCAGACAGGCCAGCCCCAGCCCAAGCGGCAGCAGGAACTTGGTCGGCCAGATCGTCACCCGCCAGGAACCACCCGCCACGATCTCGCCGATCTGCCAGGCATAGATGGCGGGCTGCCAGGACAGCCAGGCGATCACGCCATAGAACAGGATCGACAGGATGATGGCGCAGGCCAGCAGGGCCCGCTTCATGGCTGGCGAGCCCATATCGAAAAACAGCTCCACCACGATCGGGCCGTTCTTCACCTCCAGCCAGGCCAAAGGCAGGAACACGACCGTTATCATGTAATAGCTGGCTACGATTTCCGCCGTGCCCGGGACCGGCGCGTTGAACACGTATTTGCCGATCACATCGGCCGTGACATGCAGCATCATGGCAGCCAAAGCGAGCGCCGCAAGCGCCGCCAGACAGAAGCCGATGCCATGGACGATCCGTTCCAGCATCATTGCATCCGATAGCCGCCGTTGATGTCGATGGTGACGCCGGTCAGATAGGCGCTGTCCGGCCCCGCCAGGAAGGATACGGCACCCGCCACATCATCGGGCGTACCGATCCGGTTGAGGGGAATGGTGGCCGCGATTTCCTGATCCTTGGACGGGTCGAGGGACAGCCTCAACATCGGTGCATCGATCAGACCAGGGGCCACGGCATTGATATTGATCCCAAGGGACGCCGCCTCGCGCGCCGCAGCCTTGGTGAAGCCGAGCACGGCCGCCTTGCTGGCGATATAGGCCGAGCTGGAACGATATCCGCCCAACTGCGCCGCAACGGAAGAAAAGGTGATGAAGCGTGCAGGATCGACGCGCCTTGTGCTGCGACAGCGCAGATATTCCCGCACCATCAGAAAGGTGCCGGTGCTGTTGACGCGCTGCGTCAGCTCCCATTCCTGCAGATCGATCTCCGTGATCGGGCGGCGCTGGCCGTTTGGATCCAAAATCAGGATGCCGGCTGCGTTCACCACCACATTGATCGGGGCGATTGCGTCTTCGATCTGCCGGAAGCAGGCGGCGACCGCAGATTCGACGGAGACATCCAGGCCAAGGCCGGAATGACCGCTTCCCGGCAGATCCGCCGCCAGAGCCGCAGCCCGGTCCGCATCCATATCGGCCGCGATCACCCGGAATCCGTCCTGTGCCAAACGCTGGGCCACGGCGCTGCCGATACCGCCCACCGCCCCGGTCACCAGGGCCAATTGTGTCATTCCTTCTCCTCCCGCGCTTTTTTCTAGGAATGTATCCATAGCTGTCGGATGTCAAGGCTGGATCGGGTCGTTATGGGTAGTTTTGAATACATTTTATACAGAACCACCTTGCCGAGCGAAAAAAACTCCGACATCCTGAGGCTATGAAAGACACGGAAACTTCTGCAGCCAATGCGGCGGAACTGACCAGCGCGGACTCGGCAATCGCCGCCATCCGGGAGATGATCCTGGAAGGCCGCTTCATGCCCGGCGACCGCCTGCATCAGGACCATCTGGCGGAGATGCTGGGGGTTTCTCGCACGCCCTTGCGCACCGCACTGGCCCGTTTGGCGCAGGATGGGCTGATTGATTACGAACCCAATCGCGGCTATCGCATCCGCCGCTTCCTGGTCACCGACATCCGGCAGGCCTTTACCGTCCGTGCCACACTGGAAGGGCTTGCCTGCCGCCTGGCGGCCGAAACCGGCCTGTCTACGAAACAGATCGACCGGCTGCATGAATTGGTGTCGGAAGGTGATGCGATCCTATCCCATGGCTCGCTTCGGCCGGATCTGCTGCCTGCCTATCGGCGCATGAATGTGGAATTCCACGAAACGATCATCGGTGCGGCCGAAAACCGCTGGATCGAACGCTTCGTGCACCAATCACATAATGTGCCCATGGTGTCCGACCGCGTCATCCTGTGGGACGATTTCGAGGTCATCTACCGGTCGCATGATGATCATCGCCGCATCGCCCGCGCCCTGGCCGACCGCGACGGAAGCCGGGCCGAAGGGCTGATGCGCGAACATGTGATCTTCGCTGGCCAGTTGCTGGCCAACAGCCTGGAGACCGATGCAAGTTCTGCCCTGCGTCATGCTTTCCTGGATTGGAGTGCGGACCGCGCCCCATCCGACCGCAAAACGGAGAAATGAGTACCATGAAGCTGTTTTTTTCCCCCGCCTCCCCTTATGTCCGCAAGGTGATGGTCACCGCGCAGGAGAAGGGCCTGGCCGGGCAGATCGAATTGCTGCCGTCGGCCGCCAGCCCAGTCAAACGCGACCAGACCATCGTACCGAAGAACCCGTCGGGCAAGGTGCCGACCATGCTGCTGGATGACGGCAGCGCGCTATATGACAGCCGGGTCATCGCCGCCTATATCGATTCCCTGAACGATACGCCCAGGCTGGTGCCGGCAGGCGGAGCGGAACGCTTTGCCGTGATGACGCTGGAAGCGCTGGGCGATGCCATCCTGGATGCGGCCCTGCTGGCGCGCTATGAAACGGTGATGCGCCCCAAGGACCTGTTCTGGGCGGATTGGCAGCGCGGCCAGATGGAAAAGATCGACAGCGGCCTGGATTCCCTGCAGGCGGATTGGCTGGATCTGCTGTCAGGCCCGGTCAATCTGGGCGCCATCGCGGCAGGCTGCGCGCTGGGCTATCTCGATTTCCGCTTTGCCGACAAGGATTGGCGCAGCGCCCGCCCGGCGCTTGCGTCCTGGTATCAAACCTTCTCCGAACGGCCGTCCATGGCTGCGACCTGGCCCAAGGGTTGAAGAAGGCGCTCCCCCTTTAGCCCCTGACCACCGCCACCAGCATGCTGGCCACCGTGATGCTGAGCGCGCCCAGCGTCACCCAGTCAAAACGCTTCTGGTCGATATGGCGCGCACCCCAGGCCCCGCAGGCGCAGCCCAGCAGCACCGGGGGAATCAGCCATAGCGTGACCCGCAGCACCTGCGGGTCATAGCCGACACCGGCCTGATTCAGGGCCGCGATGCCCAGGAAGGCCAGCAGCAGATAGGCCATGATGGCCGGCCGCACGATATTCTTGCCGCCCCCCGCAATGCCGAAATAGACCAGCAATGGGGGGCC
>Ga0209066_10005822_pt1 | contig 12818 bp, 10 predicted proteins | sample All_14_2_FD_187198 | JGI IMG/M metagenome (GOLD analysis project Ga0209066, IMG submission 187198) | Freshwater microbial communities in response to fracking from Pennsylvania, USA - Allegheny Zone_MetaG_DW_15 (SPAdes) (version 2) ...
AGGCTTCGCCGCACAGCCGTGCCAGCGCCTCGCCCGAAACGGACATGACCGCCTTCTGATCTTCCGGCGACAGCTTGTTGAACGCTTCCTTGTTCATCATGAACACGAAGGAGGTGTTGTAGAGCCCACCCGGCACGATGGTGCCGTATTTGATCAGCCCTTCCAGCTTGAAGCTGGCAATCGATTCCTTCGGGAAATACACGCCATCCACCACGCCGGCGCTCATCAACTCATAGCTCTGCGAGGCAGGCTTCAGGATGGAGGTCACGCCCAGCGCCTTGGTCACGTCGTTCACCACACCGCCGCCGACACGGATCTTCAGCCCTTCCATGTCCGCGACCTTGGCGATCGGCCGCACCTTGTTGAAGATATTGCCTGGGCCATGGGTGAAGACCGACAGCACGACGACCCCGTCATGCTCGTTCTTCTGGGCCAGCATCTTCTCATAGACCCGCTGATAGGCGATGGAGACGGAGGTCGCGTCATCACCCAGGAAGGGGAACTCCACCGCCTTCGACAGCACGAAACGCCCCGGGGTATAGCCATGCACGGTCAGCGACACATCGGCCAGACCGTCGCGCACCGCGTCAAACGTCGCCGGCGGGGCAGCCACCGCCTTCGGCAGCAGGGTGAACTTCACCCGACCATTGGTCGCGGCCGTCACCTTCTCCGACCAGGGCAGCATCATGCCCGCCGTCAGCGGATGGCCCGGCGGTACCCAGTTCGACATGTTCAGATTGGTCTGCGCCGAAGCAGACCCGACACCCAGGGCCAACAACCCGCCCACGGCAAAGCTCAACATCGTCCGCATCATATGGATCCTCCCTATTCGATGCGATGTCCTGCCCGCATCCCCGGTATTCCGGGATATGCGAAACATTCTGGTGGCATTATTCGCCTTATCTGAAGTCGTACCATCAAAAGTGTTACACATTCAACTGGTCCGACGCCATTTTCTGTATCACTTCGACACCTTGTCCCATCGCCCCGACGGGCTGTCGGGGCGGCCGACCCGTAAGGCCAGCCGCCCCCGTAACGTGATCAGCCGCCGGTCGCCACCTTCTTGATCTCGGCGCGCAGGGCTTCCATCACAGCCGCCCCGTCCACACCGATTTCCTTGGTCTTGCCATACCAGGCTTCCTCGATCGGCTTGGTCCGCACAGCGACATCCGCCAGGAAAGCGGCATCGGCCGTAACCAGTTCCACGCCGGCCGCCTTCATGACGTCCAGCGCCTTGGCATCGGCCGCATCCCAGCGTTCGCCAGCCAGCTTGGCCAAAGGTTCGCCGGCAAGGCCCAGCAGCGTCTTCTGATCGGCCTCGGACAGCTTCGCCAGCGCGTCTGGATTCATCATGATCAGGAAGGAGGTGTTGTAGAGCCCGCCCGGCACGATGGTGCCATATTTCGTCAGGCCTTCCAGCTTGAAGGCGGTGACGGATTCCGACGGGAAGAAGACACCATCCACCACACCGGCATTCATCAGTTCGAAGCTCTGCGACGACGGTTTCAGGATGGAGGTGACACCAAGCACCTTGGTCACCTCGTTCACGATGCCACCGCCGACGCGGATCTTCAGCCCATCCAGATCGGCAACCTTGGTCACGGCCCGTGTCTTGTTGAAGATATAGCCCGGCCCGTGGGAGAAGACGGCAAGCGGCACGACGCCCTTATGCTCGCCCTTTTCCGCCAGCATCTTTTCATAGATGCGCTGATAGGCCACCGAGATGGAGGTGGCGCTGTCGCCCAGGAAGGGGAACTCCACCACCGTGCTCAACAGGAAACGGCCGGGCGTATAGCCATGCACCGTGAAGGACAGATCGGCCAGCCCGTCGCGCACCGCATCGAAGGAGGCGGGCGGGGCCGCCACCGCCTTGGGCAGGAAATTGAACTTCACCCGTCCCTCGGTGGCCTGCGTCACCTTATCCGTCCAGGGATGCAGCACTTCCGCCGCCAAAAGCTGGCTTGGCGGAACCCAGCTCGATACGTTGAACACCGTCTCGGCCATGGCTGGCGCGGTGCCCAAAGCCAATAGCGAAGCCGTCGCGAGAGAAAACACTGTCCGCATTCTTGGAACCCCCTGCTCCATTTTGATCAGTTTCCGATTCTGTCTTCGGGAAACCGGTCCGCGCCGTTGCTTTCTCTGCCCACCGAATGGATGGGTTGAAGCCCTTATGCGCGGGAAAACTGTCTTCCTCCCTCACGGCTCCTTCATCATACGGGCCACCACGGCCCGCAATTCGTATTTCAACACCTTACCCATCACATTGCGGGGCAGGCTATCGACAAATACCACATCCTTGGGATGCTTGAAGCGGGCAAGTCGCCCCTCGAAAGGCGCCAGGACCGCTTCCCGATCCAGCCCCGCCCCCACCACCACGGCAACCGCCACCTCGCCCCAGCGGGAATCGAGCCGTCCGACCACGGCACATTCGCGTATGCCCGGGATCGCCGCCAGCACATTTTCCAGCTCGGCCGGATAGATATTCTCCCCGCCGGAGATGATCAGGTCCTTGCGTCGATCATTGATCCAGACAAAGCCATCCGCATCACGATAGCCGACATCGCCGGTACGGAACCAGCCGTCCCGCAGCACCTCCTCGGTCGCCGCCTCGTCCTGCCAATAGCCGGACATGACATTGGGCCCCTTGACCCACAACTCGCCCGGCTCGTCGATCTCGCAGGGGGTGCCGTCATCGCGCAGGATACGCAGCCCGCAATGGATCGCCGGTTTGCCGGTCGACCCGATGCGCTCCATCGCATCCTCACGCCGCAGATAGACTGCAATGGGCGCGGTTTCGGTCGATCCATAGACCTGGCAGACCGGCACGCCGCGCGCATGGAAGGGCTCAATCAGCGCCAGCGGAATGGTCGAAGACCCGGCATTGATCAGCTTCAGACAGGAAAAATCAGCCCCCGCCCAGCGCGGATGGGCCTGCAGGGCCTGCATGATGGCGGGCACCATCACCGTCAGCGTCGGCCTTTCCGTCTGCAGCGCATCATAGAATCCATCCGGGTCGAAGCGCCGCATCAGCACCACCGAACCGCCCGCATGCAGCACCGGCAGGGTCTGGATGTTCATGCCGCCGACATGGAACATGGGCAGGAAGGACAGCACGTGATCGCCCGATGTCAGATCATGGGCATGGTTGGAATTGACCGCGTTCCAGAACAGAGCGTTCTGGGTCAGCACCGCCCCTTTAGGTCTGCCCGTGGTGCCGGAGGTATAGACCAGCAGCGCCCCGTCTTCCATATGGCCGGACGGGCTCAACACATCGCTATTGGCTTCGGCCAACAGCCCTGCCCAATCCTGCCAGCCTTGCCGCGCACCACCCCAGCCGATCAGGGCCACGGGGCCGATATCGGGCAGGATGGTTTCGGTCTGGGCCTGGAATTCCGCTTCGACGAACAGGGCCTTGGGCCGGGCGGATGTCAGGATGAAGCCATGCTCCGGCGCGGCAAGGCGCCAGTTCAGCGGGCAGAGCATCGCACCGATCCGCGCGGCGGCGAACAGCAGCACCAACAGGTCGGGAGAATTCAGGCCAAGATGGGCTATTCGGTCGCCCCGGCGCACGCCCAATCGATCTTCCAACACACTGGCAGCACGGCGAATGCGCGCATCCAGCGCGGCATAGCTGGTCGCGTCACCTTCAAAGCGGATCGCGGTCTTTTCAGGCTGGAAATCCGCCCAGCCCGATATCCAGTCAGACAGGTTCATGGGGTCATGCTCCGTGAGCCAATCTTGCCCTCGCCCGCTTGCGGGAGAGGGTGGCGCGCAGCGCCGGGTGAGGGCATGCTTCCCGCGTTGAAACCAGCGACGGCTTCCCAGAATGCAAAGCCCGCCCCAGACCGACCGTGCGCGTGACCTCCGACGCAAGATGACCCCACAGGAAACCAAACTGTGGCTCGCCATGAGAGATCGCCGACTGAATGGTCTGAAATTTCGCAGGCAGCACCCTATCGGCCCCTACTTCGCCGACTTCGTTCATATCCCGTCCAATTTGGTCATTGAAGTTGACGGCGGACAGCACGGGGGAAGAAGCGATCAAATCCGGACGGATTTTCTGCGCAGCCACGGCTGGACCGTCTTGAGGTTCTGGAATGTTGATATAGAACAGGCATTTGAAGCCGTACTTGCGCAGATCGCTGCTGCGGCAGGCAAGCCATTTGGCTAAGAAAGCCCCCTCACCCAACCCTCTCCCCCCTACAGGGGGCGAGGGCTCAAAGCTTACGCTCGCCGGGTGAGGGCATCCTGCTTTAATCATCGCTTTCGCCGGATTCATAGAGGGCTTCGCGGCCAAGGCGGTCCATGCACAGCTCCGCCGTCCAGGGCAGCATCAAGGCGCCGCAGCGGCTGTCGCGATAGAGGCGTTCCAGCGGCAGCGTCTTCAGCATGGACTGGCCGCCACAGGTGCGGATCGCCAGCCGGCAGAGATCATTCGCCGTTTCCATGATGGTATACTGGGCGGCATAGGCGCGCAGGCGCTTGTCCTTCGACGGGTTGACGCAGGCATCGTGGATGGCACGCAGGAACAGCGCTTCCGTCTGTTCCAGCTTGATGCGCATTTCCGCGACCGCCATCTGCTTGGTCGGATACATGCGCCGCTTCACCGGCGGCATGCCTTCCACCTCGCCGCGCAGATATTTCACCGTGAACTCATAGGCTGCCCGGCAGATGCCCATATAAGTGGGTGACAGGGTCATGAACATATGCGGCCAGCGGCTGGCGGCCTGGAAATACAGGCCGCGTGGCATCAGCTGCGCCTCGTCCGCCACGAAGACATCTTTCAGGATCAGCGTGCGCGAAACCGTGCCGCGCATGCCCAGCGGGTCCCAATCCCCGGTGATTTCCAGCCCCGGCGCATTGCCCGGCACCGCGATATACAGCGTGTCGCGCATGGTGCGGTCGGGCTTGTCCTCGGTACAGAGCAGCCCGTAATAGTCGGCCGCGCCCGAGAGCGAGGCGAAGATTTTCTTGCCGTTGATCAGCCAGCCGCCTTCCACCTTGGCCGCCACCGTACCAAAGGGCGCCTTGCCCGCTGCGGCTGCCGACCCTTCGGAAAAGGGCTGGGCATAGATCGCGCCTTCCTGCACCACACGGCGGAAATGCAGCTTGCGGCGTTCGGCATGTTCGGCCCGTTCCTGGCCGGTCATATCCAGATCATCGGCCAGAATGCCGGTCCACAAGGTGGAGCAGGCATGCATGTTGAAGGTCAGCGCGGTCGCGCCGCAGAACCGCCCGATCTCGGAGGAGACGATGCAATAGGTGGCGAAATCCGCGCCCTGGCCGCCGAATTCCTCCGGCACACACAGGCCGAGCAGGCCAGCCGCGCGCAGATCATCATAATTCTCGAACGGGAAGCTCGCCTCCCGGTCATAGCGCTCCGCCCGCGCGGCGAAGCTTGGCCCGAGCTCGCGCACCTTGGCCACCAGACGAGCCTGCTTGTCGGTCAGGTCGAAATAGGAATTCATGGTATCGGGCATGTCTCAACGCTCCTCCACATGATTTAAGAACGCCAGCACGGCCGCATCGAAATCGGCGGGGCGTTCGAAATTGCTGAGATGACCCACCCCTGCGAGGCAGCGATAGGCGGCGCCTGGAATGCGCGAGGCCATCTTTTCCATCATCGGGGCCGGGGCGTTGCTATCATGCTCGCCCGCCAGCACCAGGGTCGGCACCGCGATATTTGCCAGCGCCTCGCGCCGGTCGAAAGTGACCAGATTGGTCATCGCCGCGCGATAGGTCGCATCCGGCACCGCCGACATGCAGGCAATCGCGGCCGCCTTGCCCTGCGGATCGGGGTCAGGCCCCACCAGCGAGTCCACGATAGAGTGTGCCAAATCCCGCATGGTCTGACCTTCATCCAGCGGCCCCAGCCGGTCCGCCACGAATTTCTTCTGGAATGCGCCGTCGCGATTGCCGAAAGCAGGCGAGGTGCCCGACAGCACCAGGGCCCAAAGCCTGTCCGGCGCGCGGGCCGCAACCTCCTGCGCTATCATCCCGCCCATGGAATGACCGACCAGCGCCACCTTGTCGGCGCCCAGCGCGTCTATCCCCGCCAGCACGGCATCAGCCATGCCCGCCCAATCCATGCGGTCGACCGGCGGGTTGTCGCCATAGCCGGGAGAATCGAAAGCGGCCGCGCGATAGCCTGCCGTGGCAAAGATCGGAAGCTGGCGGTCATAGCTGGCCTTGCCACCCCCCACGCCATGCAGAAAGACCACGACCGGTCCCTGCCCCTCTACCGTCATGGCCGGTATGAAGCGCGCGCTCATGCCAGATCCCCCTGCAGCACACCCGCCCGGACGATCTCCACCCCATCCAGCGCGACGGTGCAGTTGCGCAAGGGCAGGTCGAAATGCCCCAGCGTGTGGCGCCCCGCCACCTCGTTCGCGCCGGTGGAATACAGGAAGTTTCCGGCGAAGGCCCGAAGCTCCGTCCCGTTGGTGTCGCGCTTGTCATAGAAGGCCAGCGCATCCCAGCGCGCGGCCGGGTTCATGCCCCAGCCGACATGGCTGACGGCATAGGCCTCCCGATCCCCCCAGGCGGCGAAATAGCCGCGCATCAGATCGGCATCGACGCCATCGCCGGCGATATCGGTGACATAGTCCTTCGCGACCGTCAGGCGGATCGGCTTTTCCAGATAGCGCTTGAAGGTCAGGTTCACATCGCCTTCAGCCAGCACCAGCGTGCCATCGACCGAGCCGGCCTTGGGGAAACACAGGCATAAGCCCCCCGGCCAATGGCTGACCGATCCCGGCTTGGCGGTGTAGCCCCAGCCGCCGCCGACGAAAGCGCCATCCACATTGATGCTAAGATCCGTCCCGGCCGGGCTGGTCACGCGCATCTGTTTGGCGTTGCGCAGCATCTTCATGCCGGCCCTGACCTTGGGTTCCAGCGCCGGGTCGGGCGCCAAGCGTTCCAGCGCTTCGGGATGTTCGTTCGACACCATCAGCACGCGCGCGCCGGCTTTCAGAATGGCGGGCAGTTCTGGGGCATGCAGCAGCCCTTCCACCGTACAATCCACGATGAAGGGTGTGGCCGACAGCGCCGCCACGACAGGCCCCAGCCCCTGGATCGCGTCGCTGGCCCCGGTGGAGCGGATCGGCACGGCGACCGTCTGTCCTGGCGTCGGCAGCATCAGGCGATAGGGTTTGGCGCCAAGCCGGGCCAAAGCAAGCTCGGCCAGTTCGACCAGCACCGGGCGGGACTGGCTTTCGCAGACCACGGCAGCCACCTCGCCCTTGCCTGCCGCGCAGAGTTCGAACACGCGCGCAAAGGCGTCGATCCAGCGGGATTCGATACGTTCCTGCAGCATTTAGAATTCGTCCCCGGCCCTGTATTCCGGTATTTTTCGGCCGCGATGGCCGCTTGGTGGATTGAAGAATTACATTCGTTTTCATATAATGCAAACGAATTCGTTGCGGGAGAGAGCGATGTCACAAGCCAGCATGGCAGAGGAAACCCAACCCTTCGACGCCCTGGATTTCCGGCGCGCCCTGGGCCGTTTCCCGACCGGTGTCACCGTCGTTACCACCCGCGCGCCCGATGGCGGCTTCATCGGCCTGACCGCGAATTCCTTCAACTCCGTCTCGCTCGACCCGCCGCTGGTGCTGTGGTCAATCGGCAAGCGGCAGGCCAGCCTGCCCCTGTTCCAGCAGGCACGCATCTTCGCGGTGAATGTGCTGGCGGCCGACCAGATCGAACTGTCGCAGCGCTTCGCCAGCCCGGTGGCCGACCGGTTCCGGGGGATTTCCACCTTCCGCGCGGCCAGTGGCGCGCCGCTGCTGGAAGGCTGCGCCGCTTGGTTCGACTGCGCCCTGCATCACAGCTATGACGGCGGCGACCATCTGATCTTCGTGGGCAAGGTCCTGGCCTGTCGGGCGGAAGCGAAACCGGCCCTGGTCTATGCCGACGGGCAGTATGGCCTGTCCTCCCGCCATCCTTTGGCCCCGCCGCCCCGGATGCCGCAGCCGGCCCCAGACCGGGCCGATCTGCCGCCGCAGGCCTTCGTGGACGATTACCTGTCCTATCTGCTAGCCAAGGCCTCCGCCCTCGTCTCCGCCCAGTTCCATGCCGAGGTGAAGGCGGAAGGCCTGACCGTACCGGAATGGCGCGTGCTGGCGACGCTGTCGGATGGCAATCCCCGCACCATCGGCGCGCTGGCCGATATCGTATTGTCGCCCCAGCCCACGCTGACCAAGCTGATCGACCGGATGGAGGCGAAGGGCGATGTGCAGCGCCAGACCAGCAGCCAGGATCGACGCCGGACCATGGTGGCGATTTCACAGCAGGGCCATGCCCGCATCGGCACGCTTCTGATCGCCGCAAAGAAGCATGAGGCAACCCTGGCCGCCGAGCCCGGCCTGGCCGGGCTGCATGCCCTGAAGCCCGTGCTGCGCGATCTGATCGACCGGATGGAAGAGTAGAGCGAGTTTCAAGCCCGCTTCCCCGCTCGCGCGCCGCCTGCTAGAAATCGCGCATGATCGAATTGCACAGCATGATTTCCGCCGAAAAGCTCGACGCCCGCGTGACCGCTCTGGCGGCCGAAGCCGCCGCCATCATCCCGAAGAATGCGATGGTGGTGGGCCTGCTGAAAGGCGCCTTCCTGTTCACCGCCGACATGGTGCGCGCGCTGGGCCGGCTGGGCCATACGCCGGAAATCGACTTCATGCGCATCTCCAGCTATGGCAAGGCCAAGACCTCCTCCGGCGAGGTGCTGCTATCGGGCCGCGCGCCCGATGTCTCCGGCCGCCATGTCCTGCTGCTGGATGATATTCTGGATACCGGCCGGTCGCTGGCCTATGCGCGCGATCTGTTCCTGGAACATGGTGCCACGGCGGTGACCAGCTGCGTCCTGCTCGACAAGCCCGCGCGGCGGGCCGTTCCCATCGAAGCCGACCTAGTCGGTTTCCGGATCGAAGATCAATTCGTCGTCGGCTATGGCATCGATTATGCCGAGAACTACCGCTACCTGCCTTATATCGGCTATGTGACGGGCGCTTGACGCCGTTCAATAGCCGTCGTCCTCGGACTTGATCCGAGGACCTCTCGCCAATGGCCCCGAGGTGGTCGGTTTGAGAGAACAAAGGCCATGGCGGGTATAGGCCCCCTCATGCTGAGGAGCCGCGACAGCGGCGTCTCGAAGCATGCGGCGTTGGCCGCTCGGACTGCAATTCCGGGTCGAGAGGCCGGCCTTTTGCAGCGCCCATGCCCTGCCCCTTCGAGGCTCGCTGACGCTCGCACCTCAGGGTGAGGGCAGGTCATGGACATCCCATGAGCCGTCTTGACCGATCAGACGATAACCCCGTCCTTCAACGTAACCACCCGATCCAGCCGCCCGGCAAGATCGAGATTATGGGTGGCGATCAGCGCCGCCAGCCCGCTTTCGCGCGCCAGCGACAACAGCAGTTCGAACACATGGGTAGCCGTGGCGGGATCAAGATTGCCGGTCGGCTCGTCGGCGATCAGCACGCGCGGATTGCCTCCCAGCGCGCGGGCGATGGCGACGCGCTGCTGCTCCCCGCCGGACAGCCGGGCAGGGCGATGCTCCAGCCGATGCGAAAGGCCCACCTTGTCCAAGAGTCCCCGGGCGCGGTCATAGGCAGCCTTCTTCCCCTCTCCCGCGATCATCGCGGCCAGGGCCACATTCTCCAGGGCAGAGAATTCCGGCAGCAGGTGATGGAACTGATAGACGAAGCCGATCCCGCCGCGGCGTTGCAGGGTACGTTCCGCATCGCCCATCGCCCCGCAGGATTTGCCATCCAGCAGCACATCGCCACCATCGGGCCGTTCCAGCAGCCCGGCCACATGCAGCAGCGTGGACTTGCCCGCGCCGGACGGGGCGACCAGCCCGACCAGTTCGCCCGCTGCCAGGTCGAGATTGACACCTTTCAGCACCGGCAGGGCTTCGGCCCCGGTCTTATAGATGCGCTCCACCCCGCGCAGGGACAACAGGACATCACTCATAACGCAATACCTCGACCGGATCGGTCCGCGCGGCTTTCCAGGCCGGATAGATCGACGCCAGGAAGGACAGCGCCAGGGCCATGATGATCACCGAAACCACCTCGCCAGTGTCGATCTTGGCGGGAAGCTGGGACAGGAAATAGATTTCGGCGGCGAACAGATTGGCGCCCGACAACGCTTCGATGGCGCGGCGGATGCTTTCGATATTCACCGCGAAGGCGATGCCCAGCGCCGCCCCCGCCGCCGTGCCGATGATCCCGACCGAGGAGCCGGTAACGAAGAAGATTTTCAGGATGGAGGATCGCCCTGCCCCCATGGTGCGCAGAATGGCGATACCGCGCGCCTTTTCCTTCGCCAGCATGATCTGGCTGGAAATGATGTTGAAGGCCGCCACCAGGATGATCAGCGTCAGGATCAGGAACATCACATTGCGTTCCACCTGCAGCGCATTGAAGAAGCTGGTATTGACGCGCTGCCAGTCAACCACGCGCAGATCACGCCCAAGCTCGCCCTGCAACTGCCGGGCAAAACCCGTGGCGCGGTCCGGGTCATCGATCACCACCTCGATGGCGGTCACCGCATCGGGCTTCTTGAAATAGGCCTGGGCCTCGGCCAGCGGCATGAAGATATAGCTATTGTCATATTCATACATGCCGACTTCGAACAGCCCGGCCACCGTATAGGCCTTGGAACGCGGCACTACACCGAAGGCGGTACGGGTGCCTTCCGGGGAAATCAGCGTGATCTTGGACCCCGGCGTCAGGCCAAGCCTGCCGGCCAGCCGTGTACCGATCAGCACCCCCTGCCCTTCATCAAAGCCTTCCAGCGAGCCGGAACGCATGGATTGGCGCAGCTGCGGCCGGGCCAGGAAATCCGCCGCCGTCAGCCCGCGCACTACGGCACCCGTGGCGGCGGAATTGGCGGTCGCCATCACCTGCCCTTCGATCATCGGGGTAACCGCCTGCACTGTCGGCACCGCCCGGATGCGCGCGACCAGATCGGGGTAATCCGTGATCACGCGTTCATAGGACATCACGGTGACATGGCCGTTCAGGCCCAGGATACGGCCCAGCAGCTCCGCCCGGAAGCCGTTCATCACCGACATCACGATGATCAGCGTGGCAACCCCCAGCATGATGCCGATCAGGGAAAACCAGGCGACGACGGAGATGAAGCCTTCCTGCCTGCGCGCACGCAAATACCGGAAGGCAACCAGGCGTTCGAAGGCGTTCAGCATGCGTCGCTTTTCCCTTTAGACGTCGTCCTCGGACTTGATCCGAGGACCTCCAACCGCGTGGAGAAAGATCCCCGGGTCAAGCCCGGGGATGACGAGAGAGGAGATGCCGCGGCCTCGTATCACCCCACTAGGTCGACCGCATTGTCCGGGGCGACTTCGCGCACCTCCCCGGTCTTGCGGTTCTTCAACTCCACCACGCCATTGGCAAGGCCCTTGGGGCCGACCAGGATCTGCCAGGGCACCCCGATCAGATCCATATCGGCGAATTTCACGCCAGCGCGTTCGTCGCGGTCGTCATAGATCACCTCGACGCCGGCCTTCTGCAACTTGGCGAACAGATCATCGCAGGCCGTGCTGCAGGCCGCATCCTGGGCACGCAGATTGATCAGCCCGGCGCGGAACGGTGCAATCGCCTCGGGCCAGACAATGCCCCGCGCATCATGGCCGGCTTCAATGGCGGCAGCGACCAGACGCGACACGCCGATGCCGTAGGAGCCCATCTGCACCAACACCTGCTCGCCTTCCGGGGTGCTGACCATGGCATTCATCGGCTTGGAATATTTGGTGCCGAAATGGAAGATATGCCCGACCTCGATGCCGCGCGCGGAAACCCGGCGCTCCTCCGGCACCTCTGCCTCAAAGCGGGCCTGATCGTGCAGTTCTTCCGTCGCGGCATAGGGCGTGGTCCAGCGCTCCACAATGGGCGTCAGATCGCCACGCGGATCGATATCGCCAGCCAGCGCATCATAGTCCAGCAGCGCCTTGTCGACGAAGACCTGGCTTTCACCCGTCTCGGCCAGAATGATGAATTCATGGGACAAATCGCCACCGATCGGGCCGGTATCGGCGCGCATCGGAATGGCGGTCAGCCCCATCCGCGCGAAGGTCTTGAGATAGGCCACGAAGAATTTGCGATAGGAGGCGCGCGAGGCTTCCACCGTCAGATCGAAGGAATAGGCGTCCTTCATCAGGAATTCGCGACCGCGCATCAGCCCGAAGCGCGGCCGGATCTCGTCACGGAATTTCCACTGGATATGGTACATCAGCTGCGGCACGTCGCGATAGGATTTGGCCGATTGGGCGAAGATGTCGGTAATCATCTCCTCATTCGTCGGGCCATAGAGCATTTCGCGCTCATGCCGGTCGGTGATGCGCAGCATTTCCTTGCCGTAATCGTCATAGCGGCCGGAACGGCGCCACAGATCGGCCGACTGGATGGTCGGCATCAGCACTTCATGCGCGCCGATGGCGTCCTGCTCCTCGCGCACGATCTGCTCGATCTTCTTCAACACGCGGAAACCGACCGGCAGCCAGGAATAGATGCCCGCCGATTCCTGGCGGATCATGCCGGCGCGCAGCATCAGCCGGTGCGAGACGATCTGCGCTTCGGCGGGGTCGTCGCGAAGCGTGGGCATGAAATATTCACTACGGCGCACGGCAGGCGACAGACGCATGGACCGACCTCTCTCGGATGGGTTCTTCTGTATGGTTTACCCACAGGAATAAAGCCCGCAGGATTGCGGCGGAACATAGGCAAAGCAGCAGCAGAAGTCCATCTTGACGCCACCCCCGCGAAGCCTGCTCCGCAGCCCTCCCCTCAGGCCGCATACTCGGC